>Ga0247839_1003771_pt1 | contig 20410 bp, 15 predicted proteins | sample LaCruzMarch2015__6_FD_192405 | JGI IMG/M metagenome (GOLD analysis project Ga0247839, IMG submission 192405) | Freshwater microbial communities from meromictic Lake La Cruz, Castile-La Mancha, Spain - LaCruzMarch2015_16m | ecosystem: Environmental > Aquatic > Freshwater > Lake | place: Spain... | reverse complement strand
ATACAAAAAAGACCAAGTTTTTCTTACAAAACTTTTGGTCTTTTTTATTGCTTGATTTTAGGCTTTAAATACAATAGAAACTGGTATTGAAAATCGTGTTTTTTTCACGTTGGAAAGAAAAGAGCCCAAAAAAATTTGACTATTTTTATTTATAAATATAATGTCTTGGCGATAAGATATATGCGGCCATCGTCTAGTGGTTAGGACTCGTGGTTTTCATCCACGCAACCGGAGTTCAATTCTCCGTGGCCGTACCATTTCATTGTTATAATTTTTTTATCGCGGGGTAGAGAAGTGGTATCTCGTCGGGCTCATAACCCGAAGATCACTGGTTCAATTCCAGTCTCCGCAACCAAAAAAAATATAAAAAGAGTATTATTTAAATTTTTAAATAATACTCTTTTTTACTTATATATCCAAGGTGCTATAATATTTAATATAACTCAACTTAGAAATAAAAGGACTAATCAAATAAGAGTACTTGTAATTCTCGTTTTTGCACCACTTTTCATACTATCATCAAGTCACCCCATAGAATATATTATTCCATTAACAATTATAAATAATACTCATCCTAATAATGCTAAATATGTAAAATATTTAATTATATTTCATAACATTACAGTAACTGGAGCAAATCATTTTGCTATATTACATTCATATAGTTGGGGGTCGTTTTCATTTTTTTTCTCTTTTTCTGTACAATTTGCTCATGGCACTTTCTCGCCTACAGTTATTTTTATTGAATCAGAGTCTCAAGTTACTGCATAAGTATTTTGTACTATATTGGCATTAAATAATGATAAAGTATATGCGATTATTAACAATTTTATTATTATATTTTTCATTTTTTATATATTTAGTGTAATTAAATCTTTCAAGAAAGCATGGGATGCTAATAATATAACTGTTGCAATTAATGTATTTATAATAATACTTTTTGCTTTTTTAACTCTTTCTTCATCTCAGTTAGATGTTATATAATACCATCAAGCTAGAGTTAAGAAAAATATTGCTACAGGTCCAGCAAAGAACAATGCAAGTTTTTCAATAGTATTGAATAATGTTGCTCAATCATTTACAACTCATTTATATATAAATGATTGCCAAGCTTCTATAAATCATATAAATACTAATCATATAATTGACCAAACAATTTTATTTTTTGATTCTGTTATCTTATCTTCTTGTCATCTTGAAGATATTATTCTTAAACCAGCTAAGATGATAACAAATATTGCAATACTGAATAGTATTGTCTCAATAAATAGAATTATCTTTCAATTAAAAGTTGTATTAAAATCTAATATATTTATAAATACATTATCGCTTAAATCAGATATTCTTGAGGACCATGTTCAATTAATTTTTCAATCTATATCTCATTTATTTGTTACAAACATATTATATAAAGTTCAAGGAATATTTATAAATAATAATGCTATAACGGTATACCGCAACTGTCTTTTTGCTGTACTTAATTTTTCTTCATCACTTCACATTGATATAATCATTTGTATTCATGCATATACGATCATTATAACAAGAACTCATGATAAAATATATTTAATTAAAGTCAATATATCTAATCAAATACTCTCAACATTATCAGTAAAATCTCAACTTGAATCAAGATTTTTTATAGAATGGTTAATTATACTTGATTTTCAATCAATACTTTCAAGATCTATTTCTGCACTTACTTGAAAATCACAATATATTGTTAAGGTCAATATAATTATTGTAATAACTTTTATTAAATTTTTCATATTTTTATTGTTTTATTAAATTGTACTCTCTGGTATCAAAAAGAAGGTAAGTATTAAATAATTAAATATTAATATAAATATTCATACTATAATATATAATATTATGCTCTTTGCTTTTTTCAATTTTTCTTCATCTCAAACAGATGTTATAACTAAAAATCCTGCATATATTATCATTAATATAACAATTATTCATAAAAAACTATTCATCCAATCAATTACTTTTACTACTATATTTGCAAATCATACAAGATCAGTCTGATTTACACAATTTGTTTGGAATATCGACCCTCTACAATTACTTTTTCAGTAAACTGTTGTAACTATAGCTGTTGATAATTTTACAATTATAAATCATACTAATGCATATAATACAGACATTTTTCATGATTTAGCTTTTTCTTCATCTCAGTTTGCTGTAATAATCCTAAAAAATGCAAAAATCATTATAGCTAAGAATATAAATGAAGTGGCTGTCTCAAGGACCTTTATTAAAGGCTGTAATATAGTTGCAATAAAGTCCTCAGCTAGAGATAGACCCACATCTTTATCAAATAGAACATTTACAAAGTAATATGATATTTGTGTTATTACTATTCATACTGACATCCAGATTATTCATTTTTTGAAATTTGTTATTTCTTCTTCTGTTTTTTCCGTCATCAGTAATTTTATTACAAGTATTATAAAAAATAATCATGATACTAAAAAAAATAAATTTTTTAAATCACGTGCTATTCTAATAATAGAATTATAAATTCATTCTTGTCCTCATTTGCTAACACCAAAATCTGTATCTACATTTTCTAGATCTTCTAAATATGTGTTATTATTTACTGTTGAATTTTCTTTGTAATTTCCTCAAGTATTTAAATTTGTATCTACAGCATAAGTAGTTGCTGTATAATGAGTAAATATTAGACAAAGAACAATTATTATTTTTATTAATGAGTTCATTAATTTTAATTAGTAATTAATATTTATATTATTTTAACATATATTTATATTAAATACAAAAAAACATACTGTTTTTAATAGTATGTTTTTTATTCTGGACTTATTCAAAGCCTTGCTTCTATTTCCATATCTACATATTTTTTCTTTCTACCATATTTTTTTCTAGAATATTCTTTAATTACTTCTGCTATTTTTTTATTTTGATAATTATTATCCCAAATTGTTTTCAAATCAAACGGTCTAGTTGTCGCATTATCTATATTTAATTTACAATATGCTGTAAAGTTTGCAATACCGATTATATCTTGTTGTGATAATAAAGGAGCATATTCTTTTTCCATATATTCAGCATCTTCTGCACCGACTTTGAAACTCATTATTGTTCAAGCATTACCAAACACTGCTTCTTTTATAGATGGTTTATCTTTTGACTTTGAACCATTTCATCAAATTTGAGCAATATATTGATGAGCCATTATCAATGCTAAATGATATTTTCTAGCTTCAGAAAGAATTTCTCAGAAAGTCTCTGTTGCAAAATTTTGAAATTCATCAACATACATATAAAAATCCTTTCTTTGATTTTCTGGCATATCGGCCCTACTCATTGCTGCCATATTTACTTTTGAAACAAAGATTAATCATAATAATTGTGCATTTAAGGCTCATATTTTACCTTTTGATAGATTAACTAATAAAACTTTTTGATTATCCATTATTTCTCTCAGATTGAAAGCTGATTTTGGTTGTCCAATAATATTTCTTATAGTAGTATTAGTTATAAATGGTCAAAATTTTGAACTGAAATATGGTATCATTTCTTGTTTTTCTCTATCTCATGTATTTGCATATTCGTGTTCCCAAAATGATTTTACTACTGGATTTTTTATCTTTGAAGTTTTATATTTCATAAATGCATCATCTACGAAAAGTCTTGGTACATCTATTAAAGTTCATCAATCTTCTACATCTTCCATAAGAGTTAAACACCCATTACGAAAATAATGTTGTATTCTAGGTCCGAATATTTCATCACCAAATATTTTTATAAATATCTCAGTTGCATCCATTGCGGCTCTATCCATTTCTCTTTTTCTATCTTCAGGATCTGCAGAAATTACCTCAAGCATATTTAATCACATTGGTCTTTCTGTATCGGATGGATCAAATACTATTATATCCTTTGCTCTTTCTTTAGGGGCAAACTCTAATACATCTTCTACCAAATCTCCATGTGGATCAATTATACAAACTCAATCACCATTCCGTAAGTCTTGTCTGGCTAAATATCATATAAAGACGGATTTTCATCCTCATGATTTTCATATAACATAATGATGTCTTCCTCTGTCTTTTCTATTAAAGTATATAGGTATTTTTTTATTTCTGTATTCATTCCATCACATTAATACTCAATCTTTAAAAACGGGGAATCATCAAAGTTTTCTATGCACTTGTATAGAATTTCAATTCTCATCTTTTTCTTCTAATATAGTCGGTATAGTTGGATTTTTCAAATTATGTGGAGTAGGTAATTTTTTGTATTCTAACCATTTTATTATAGGTGATTTATTATAGTTTATATCTGGTAAATGGTATAATGTAGATATTTCATCTACAGAAAAGTATGATACATTCTGAAAAAATCAGACTAATTTGTATTTAAATGCGAAATATCTAAGAGGAGTAAATATAAAAGGAAAGGCATCTTCTCTAACTTGAGGATTATCTAGTGAATTATTATATTCGTCTGTAAATATCGAAGCTGCTGCCACTATTGCATGTACTCAATCTTCAGCGCTTTGGTGATTTTTACTACTTACAAGTATTCTTATAGATGCAGAAAAATATGGTTGTCCAGCCGCTTCTCACATTATTTTTTGTGATTCTGTTTCTGCTTGGTTAAAAATCTTATATGCATCTCATTCACTTGCTCAAGGGGCTGTGTTACTTTTAACCATATTATCAGGTCATTGTATAATAGCAACTAATGGATTCCATAGCCAAGTGAATATTCAAAACATTTGTTTTTTTTCTTTTTTATATTTTCATTTTGAAACCAATCATGCTGCTTTTTTAGCTTGTTTATTGAATTTAAAATTAGGTTTAATTACTACTTGATAAACAGCTTTATCTTCTTTTGATAATCATCAAAAAACATTAGTAAAGTTATTTATTGGATCATCTTCTAAATATTTAAAAGTTCTAATAGGAAATACGTCATCATTTTCTTTTCCAAGTGAAGCTCCCCTCATTGAGTATCATTCTGGTTTTATATTTATATAATTTTCTTTATCTATAACTATTATTTCAGCATCAGTATAAATAGAAGTTAAATGTTGAGACACTAAATTTACATAGGATTTATAAGTAGCTATATAAAAAGTTACTTCATTGTTTTCATATACCAATTCAAGTGAAATTTTTGAATGTTCAAATATATAATTTAAAAATGTATCTCTAAGTCAAGCCTCAGCTAGTTTATGAACAGCTTTATAAAACATACTCATCAATCATATTTTTTCTTTGAAATCTTTTTTTGTTTCTTTCTCTTTATCTAATTTAGAATCGGCTCTAGGTACAGTTATTTTAAGATACCTTAAATTTTTTGCATAATATAATTCAAATAAAAATCTCATTATTTTAATAAGTAAATATAGTAAAACTATTAATAAAATTACTATAAGAATATAATATAAAATTGACATAATAAAATTCATACTATAATCTAACATTCATATTTCATTTTTAACTGATGTTTTAGGTTCAGGTGTAACTCCTGGATTTAATAGTCAAGCAAAACTTAAGTTTACTTTCGAATTAAATAGAATAATTAATATATATATTTTTCTCATTTTAATTATTATTTAAATATAATTAGTAATATTTTAACATATAAAAAAGAAAAATAGAAATTATAGATATTGACTATAAAAATATGTTATTTGTTATATAGAAAAAGGACAAAATTTCAAATCCTTCCCCCTGCGGTCATCCCGCAGGGGGAGGGATTAAAATCAAAGTACACAATATTTCTTTATTTAATTCTCGATTGGTATTACTCATTTTATTCTTGCTTTTTATCCTATTATAAGTATAAAATACATAGATTTACATCATTAATTATAAATATATGGATTATTCAAAAGAGTCTTTAGATAGACAACAAAAAATACAAGACATGAAAGATGCTTGAATTATTTGCTATGCAAATAATTATAGAGGAAAACAAGATTTAGAAAAAATCAGAGAAACCTCAGAAAATTATCTAAAAGAAGTTGATTTTTTATCTGAAAATTGAGCGAATGGTGATTTTAAAACTGCTTGAAGAATTATTTCTAGTAGAGGTATGGGGAAACTAGTTTTTGCTAAACTTAGAGATAATACTTGAGATATGCAAATATGTTATCAGAGGGATAAAGTAGTTTTTAATACTGGTAAAAAAATAGTTGAGAATATAGAAATTGCAGGTGAAGAAAAATCAGCTTTTAAAATAGCAGAAAAATTTTGTCAGGTGTGAGATATTATCGGAGTAATAGGAGATTTATTTTTAACTAAACATTGAGAATTAACTATTTTTGTTAAAGAATTTCAAGTATTATCCAAAGCTGTTAGGCCTCTTCCTGAAAAATTTCATTGAATCCAGGATCAAGAAACTATTTATAGACAAAGATATCTTGATTTGATAATGAATGATAATACTTATAATAGATTTTTATTTAGATCAAAATTTATTAAAACTTTGAGAGACTTTTACTCTATGAATAATTTTATAGAAATAGAAACTCCTGTTTTATGAAGTTCTGCATCATGAGCTGCAGCTAAGCCTTTTATAACGCATCATAATGATTTTGATGAAGAATATTTTTTAAGAATTTCTCCTGAGACAGCATTAAAAAAAGCTATGGTTGGTAGATTTGAAAGAGTTGTGGAATTTGCTAGAGATTTTAGAAATGAATGAAGTGATCCATCACATCTACAAGAATTTACAATGATAGAGCATTATGCTGCTTGGTGGAATTTCGAAGATAATATGAAATTTACTGAAGAAATGTTTGATTATTTTTTTAATACTATGAATCTTGATAGAAATATAAAAGTAAAAGATAAACAATGAGAAGAAAAAATAGTTAATTTTAATACTCCATTTGTAAGAATAGATTATATAAAATGAGTTAACGAAGCATCTGGTTTAGATATTACATCATATAAAGTATGAGAGGAAGAAAGATTAATTAGAGATATAAAATCAAAAGGCATTCAATTTGAGTGAATGGATAAAATGGTTGTTCCTACTCTAATAGATTATCTTTATAAAAAAGTACTTAGGCCTAGTATTGTGTGACCAGCTTTTGTATATAATTATCCTAAATTAATGCAACCATTAGCTAGACAAAATGATGAATATCCAAATATGGTAGAACAATTTCAACTACTTGTAAATGGTTGGGAAATATTAAAAGCTTATTCAGAACTAGTTGATCCAAAAATACAAAAAGAAAATTTTGATATCCAAGCCTGAGCAATAGAAAAATGAGATGAAGAAGCTACTTCTGGAGATGACGATTTTGTCTTAGCAATGGAATATGCAATGCCTTGTCAATCAGGTTTTGGTATGTGAATAGATAGAATAGTTTCACTACTTACTGAACAAGAAAACTTAAGAGATGTTATACTTTTTCCTTTGATGAAAAGTGAAAAGAAAGAGGAAAAACAATAAACAATTTAGAGCATTAACTAGATTATCAGCCTTAGATGAATTAATTGTTTTTGATATAGATAATCATCAGTAAAATTATTACAATAAATTTATTAATTATTATATATTTATGTTTATCCATTTACATAACCATTCTCATTATTCTATACTTGAATGACTTCCAAAGCCAAAAGATTATGTAAAAAAAGCTGTAGATTTAGGAATGAAAGCTGTTGCAATAACTGATTCATCAAATGTTCACGGATGTCATGAATTATATAAAGAATGTAAATATGCTTGAATAAAAGCAATTTTAGGGACAGAAATTTATGTAACTTCATCACTTGATTCAAATATAAATCACAAACTTGTTCTTTTGGCAAAAAGTTTAAAATGATACCAGAATATTCTCACTCTTACTTCAAAAGCAAGTTTGGATAATGCTTGAAAAACTCCAAAGATTGATTTTGGAGATATCATAAATTTAAAAAACTTAGAAGACACATGAAATGATTTAGAAATAGTTTGTCTTTCTTGACCAATATCTTGAGAAATTCCATATTATATACTTTCATGAAAAGATGAGGGGATAATTATTTCAAAAATAAGAGAATATCAGGATTTATTTTGAGAAGAAAATTATTATTTAGAATTGATATATCATGATGATATTCCAAAACAAAAATTAGTAACAGATAAGTTAATAGAAATAAATAAAAAATATGATATTCCAGTAGTTGCATCAAATAATTGTTATTATTTAGATAAAGAAGATAAAAAGACTCAAGATGTAATTAAGGCCCTTGGAACAGGACATGAGCTAGAAAACCCAGATAGACCAACAATGAAAAATTGAGATTATTCTTTTTTTGATGAATATGAAATGCAAATAATCTTTTGATTTATCCCAGAAGCATTAGAAAATACAGTGAAAATAGCTAATATGGTCGATATTCATATAGAAACATGAGGCATATTAATACCAACTTTTGAATTACCAGAAAATAATAAAATAATACACGAAGAAGCATTAGAAGTAGAAAAGGAAGAATACTATAATAATATGCAGTGAGTTCCAGAAGATTATGTAAAAAAATTAACAAGTGATGAGTGGTATTTAAGATATCTTTCTTTTGTCTGATTAAATTGGAGATATAAAGTATTTATACCAAGAAATATCATATTTAAACTTGTTCAAAAATTGGATAAGCCATGATTGAACAAAAAATTAACAGAAACATCACCAGAAGAGTTAAAGGCTCTTTCTCTTACATATTATTCTGAAGAAAAGAAAAATATTCTTTCAACATTATCTCAAGATCTACAAGATAAAATAATTAGGCTAGAATACGAGCTTGTTGTTGTACATGAGATGTGATTTGATGCATACTTTTTAATAGTTTCAGATTATATAAATTGGGCTAGAGATAATGATATACCTGTTTGACCATGAAGATGATCTGCTGCAGGTTCACTTATGGCTTATTTATCAGGTATTACTGATATTGATCCATTACCATATAATTTGTTATTTGAGAGATTTTTGAATCCAGCTAGAGTTTCAATGCCAGATATAGACACTGATTTTGCTGACACAGAAAGAGATAGAGTAATAAAATATTGTAGTGATAAATATGGGGCAGATAGAGTAGTAAATATTTGTACATTCTGAACTTTTGCAGCTCGTGCCGCAGTTAAAGATGTTTGAAGAGTTTTTTGAGTACCTTTTTCCGAAATGAATAGTTTAGCAAAATTGATACCAGAAAAACCTGGAACAAAGTTGAGATGAGCATTAGTAGATAGTATTGAGTTCAAAGAGGCATATGAAACAAATCCCAAATATAAAGAGATTATAGACAATGCATTAAAAATTGAATGAAATGTTAGACAATTATGAGTACATGCTTGTGCTGTCATTATTGCACCAGAATCTATGACGAAATTTACAGCATTACAACATCCACCAAAAGATCCTGAAGCTGTTGTCACACAATATTCAGCTTATCCATTAGAAGACTTATGACTTTTAAAAATGGATTTTTTGTGACTAAAAAACTTGACTGTAATAAAGAGGACTCAGAGGATAGTTAAAGCAAACAAAGATATTGATATAGACATTCTAGACATTGACTTAAATGATGAAAAAGTATTTAAAATATTTGCTTCTTGAGACACAACTTGAGTATTTCAGTTTGAATCTGATTGAATGAGAAAATATTTAAAAGACTTAGCTCCTGATAGTTTTGAGGATTTAATAGCAATGGTTTCTTTGTATAGGCCAGGACCTTTGGCATATATACCAACATATATTGATGTAAAATATAGAAGAAAAGAACTTAAATATTTAACAGATGAATTAAGGAAAATACTTGAAGATGCCTGATATCCTGAAGAGGAAATATTGGAAGAAAAAAGAAAATTAGATGAAGATTTATCCCCTATACTAGATGTAAGTTATTGAATCGCTGTTTACCAAGAACAATTAATGTTTATAGTGCAATATATGGCATGATTTTCTTTATGAGAAGCAGATTTGCTTAGAAGATGAGTTTGAAAGAAAAAACTCGATGTTGTAGAAGCCCTAAAAAAAGAATTTATAGAAAAATGAAAAAATTATAGACAATATAAGCCAGAGACAACTAATTATATTTATACCGAAATGATAATGCCAGCTGCAAACTATTCATTTAATAAATCACATGCAGCATGTTATGCTTTTATAGCTTATCAAACAGCATTTTTAAAATCATATTATCCAACTGAATTTTTGACAAGCTTAATGGTGTCAGATGAAGAAAGTATGGAAAGAATAGTTTTGGAGGTGCAAGAATGTGAATCAAAAAGTATATCTGTTTTACCTCCAAGTGTAAATGAGTCACTTAAACATTTTACATATATAAGTGATAAAAGTATTAGATTTTGATTGAAAGCTATTAAATGAATCTGAGATTGACCAATAGATAAAATTATAGAAGCAAGAAAAGAAATATGATGAAAATTTGCTTCTTTAGAGCAATTTATTGATGTATGTTGAAGGGAAGTAATAAATAAGAAATCACTTGAAGCATTAATTATGTCATGAGCTCTAGATCAATTATGAGTTAGAAGGCAAATGTATAAAAGTGTTGAAGAGATGATTAGATTTTGTAAAAAAGATGAAAAAAAGAAATCAACTAATCAGATATGATTATTTGATAATTCTGATGATTTTGAAGATAAATTAGAATTGGCAGATGTAAGTGAATTTTCATATGAAGAATTATTGAAATGAGAAAAAGAAATGATAGGTTTTGCTGTTTCTTGACATCCTTTAGATTGACTTCAAAGATATTGTATGAGAAGAAGTAGTAATGTAATAAAACTGAAGATGGACATGTTCAAACTATTAGAATTAGACAAAAAGGAAAACCCTGAAAAATATTTAAATGAAGAAGAAAAAGTAGAGGAATTACAGTCAGTCGGACTAAAAGAAAATAATATTAACCTAGACAAAAAAAATAAGCAAAAAGATGAAGTTATTCAGGCTGTTTGAGTGATAGTGGACATGAGAAAAATTGTTACAAAAACATGAAAACAGATGATATTTTTAAAGTGTGAGGGGTTTGATTATGATTTTGAAGTTGTCATATTTCCAAAAGATGTAGACAAGTATAAAGACAAGTTAGACATAGATAAAATTGTTATTGTTAATGGACCTTTAAGTATAAATTTTGAATATGCTAGAAAGACAATCCAGACAAGAGATATAAAAATAGCTACAATTTCTATGGTCAGAGAACAAGCTAAAGATTTATGACTATTTAATGATGTTAAAAGGTTTTTGAATATTGTTTTAAACCAAATAAATACTAAAAATGAAACAGTAAAAGAGAGTAATTTAGATGAAGATAATGGGGATATTGAATGTGATAATTCTTGTTCCGTAATTCCAGAAAATTTTGAAGATACATTAGATGAAAAAATTCTAGAAAATAAGTTAGAAAGCGAAGAGCAAATAAGCTATTATAAACATGTTATAATAATTCCTAATTATGCAAAAAAGGATGATTTAGTAGATCTAAAAGAATTCTTGATAAAGGAAGAAATATGAATTATAAAAATATTTATAAATATAAGAGGACAAGAAATAGATACAAAGCTGAGTATAAAAAATCTGGAAAGACTTTTAGATTGGGTAAATGTTAAGTGGAATTAATTTATATTGTATCGGTTAATCCAATATAATTTGTTATTAACAAATTTTCAATTTTTTTTTTGATTTTATATTTATTATATTTATAATACAAATTAACAGTAAAAAATTATTTATTTTGTTTTTTTAAGCCAAAATAATTTTTTTATTCAACTTCTTAAAACGTATTATTATGCAAATAACCGTTATTATACCAGCGTATAATGAAGAAGAAACTATTTGATCTTGTATAAATTCTTGTCTTAATCAAACTAGAAAACCAAATAACATATTAGTTGTTAATGATGGTAGCAAAGACAGGACAAAAGAAATAGTGGATTCTTTTTGATGAATTGTTAGGTGAATACATTTAGAAAAAAATACATGAAATAAGAGTCTAGCTCAAGAAATAGCCATTAGTCAAGTAACTGATGATATTTTTATTGCGACAGATGCAGATACTATACTTGATAAGCATTTTGTTGAGGAAATAGAAAAATCTTTTATATCTAACACGGATATTGTTTCTGTTTGCTGATATGTTATTAGTATGAAATGAAATTGGATAACTTGATGTAGAGAATTAGAATATATAATTGGTCAAGATGTCCATAAATTAGCACAGTCTTATACTAATTCAGTATTAGTTTTACCTTGATGTGCTACATGATTCAAAACTAATTTTTTTAAAAAAAATATAACTTTTGATCATGATACTATAGCTGAGGATTTAGATTTTTCATTCAAAATAAATAATTTTGAGAAAAATAGATATATATATTTTAATAGAAAAGCAATAGTATATACACAAGACCCAAATACTATTTCTTCATATACACATCAATTAAAAAGATGGCAATGATGAGGTTGGCAAAATATTAAAAAACATATTAAAAATGTAAATAAATTCTTTTTTATTTTTGAAATTTCTTTGTCTTATATCGAGTGACTAGTTTTTTCTATAATGGTTCTTATATTACCGATAATTAATATAAGAATGTATTTAAGATGATTGATTCTTTTTTTCACTTATACTACTATTATAGGTATTTATTGAGCAATAAGAAGAAAAAGGATAGATTTGTTTTTTTACTCCTTCTTTTTAATTATATTGTCTTATATTAATGCATATGTATTTTTAACGGAATTTTATAAACAAATAATAATAAATCAAAAATCATTGGTTTGGTTTAAACCAGAAAGGAGAAATATTAATATATAATTTAAATAATATGAATGTAGGAGGATGATTAACATTTTTAGTACATGTATTGATTATAATAATTCACTTTATTATTAAAAAACCATTACATTTTTTAATTGTGTTTTCAGTATTTTTATTATTTATAACACAATTGTATCTGTTGATGGACAAAAGTTTAGCAAGTAATAATTTAACTTTTTTTAAAAATTATGAGAAAGTCTGTGTTGACAATGATATTATTTCTTCAAATAATAAGTATGTAATCCTTAGACTTGATGGTCTTCAGTCTGATAATTTAAGAAATATATCAATAAAAATGATAGATGAATGAATAGGCAGAAAAATACCTTTTACATTAGGTATAAAACCTTTAGAACTTAGAAATGATCAAAGTATAAGTAGTTATTTAAAAAGAAATAGATGTTTTTTTGAAATTGCACAGTACTGATATAATAATAGAGAAGATTTTCCTGAGTTTCGTAATATTTCTGAATTAGTAGCAGATAGTAAATTTACAGAGGGTTTAGAAATATTAAGTGAGTATTCTGATAAAAAAATTATAACTTTTGTAGCACCTAGTGATATGTATTCAATGGGTACTGTAAAATCAGCTAATAAACATGATTTTAATGTTATATCATGAGAATGAGATTGATTGTTTGATTATAGTATTACACATTTTAATTATTCTACTTCAAAGTTAAATTCAATTAATTCAATATTAGAAAAAGCAAATAATGAGGTAAGTTATAAATGATTTACTATTATAAAATTAAATCCTCAAGATTATTTGGATGAACTATGAAATATTGATTATGATAAATTTAATGAATATATAAGCTTACTTGATTCATTAAAATCTAATTGATTTACTTTCACAACGATAGATAAATATTATAATTACCTTAACAAATCATGATTAAAAACTAATTTTTTTTATAAATCAGTTAAAAAAGCAGAGTTTAAAGATTCAAAGATTCAATTAACAGATACTAAAAAAACAAAATAATATTACCAAGTAATATTATTTTTTGTTATTATTTTTTTCCAACTACCTTCAGGAACACAATACTCTGGAATAAAATTCCAATTAACATTTCAACTTCAATTGAATCATAAGTATGAAGCAAATTCAGGAGATAAATCAATTCAGGCATTTAAACCAAATGTATTATTTACTTTTCATTTTCAAAATACATAATCAAAATCATTTTCTAATAATGGTCATACATCTTCCCACTGTCCATAAGCTATTTTTCATTTGTATTCTACCTTTACCCATCTATTTTTTACATATGAGACATTATCTTTTAATTCACCATTATACCAGGGTAAATTCTTTACATTGCTTCTTCTATTTCAGTCTTCATCAAAATCATTGTATGGTAAGGCAACATAGAAATGGTTTTCAGTTCAATTATTATGGTGTTCTAACCATTTTCAATCCCATGCGCTCATTACATTTGATATATAATTATTAGATTCATCTTCTCATTCTCAAACCCAAAAAATAGATGCACTTATATTATTGTGAGATTCATAATAATTACATATAGCACTTTTTAAGCTTTTATTAACTTCTGTAAAAAGTTCTTTATTATTATTTGAACTTATATATCAGTCTATATTACTTATTATTACTTCTAAATTATTCTTGTTACTATGACTATAAATAATAAGACTTTTTGATATAACTCCAGATATTTTTACTATACTATCTTTATTTGACACCATAAAATCACTAAATTCTTTATTTTGTGAAATATAAGTTAGTCATCATGTTTCAATTTTTTTACCAATATATACAAGGTCAGTATTATTGGTAGGGATAACGGTTGTTGTTGTCGTTGGATTTGTTCAAGAAATTGCCGTCTTAACTGTTAAATTGTTTACATTAGTACTATTATTATTAGTAGATAAAGAAGTGATTTTTGAATTAGATAATTGATTATCAATTGTTTTTTCACTTTCATTAATAACCTTAACTTTATCTATTATATTTTCCTGAAAATAACTTAAAATTTCATTGTTAAAATTTTTATTTGTATTTTGTTTTTTTAGCAAATTTACTTTTCTATTCAATTTCAATAAAATTATTTTTTGTTTGCCAGCAGAATATTTATTTTCTATTTTAGAAAATATTTGTTTACTTACTTCTTGAACCTTTTTTTTATTAGAAGTATCTAGGTATCAGTATGTTACATAGGCATTCATTGATAGGATTAATAGAGGTACTAATATTTTTACTAACATAATTAATATAATTAAAAAAATAATAAGATAATTTTATTATCCGTTCTTATATGATATATTTATTTTTTTAAAAAGCAATTATATTTATTTACCAAGTAATATTATTTTTTGTTACTATTTTCTTCCAGTTTCCATCAGGAACACAATATTCTGGGACAAAATTCCAATTAACATTTCAGCTTCATTTAAATCATAAATATGATGCAAATTCTGGTGAAATATCAATTCAAGCCTTTAGTCCAAAGGTATTTTTAACTTTTCATTTTCAAAAAACATATTCAAAATCATTTTCTAGTAATGGTCATACATCTTCCCATTGTCCATAAGCAGTTTTTCAATTATAATCAACCTTTATCCATCTATTTTTTACATAAGAAATATTGTCTTTTAAAGGTCCATTATACCATGGTATACTTTTTACATTACTTCTTCTTTTTCAATTTTCATTAAAATCATTGTAAGGTAAAGCAACATAATAATGATTTTCTGTTCATTTATTGTAATGTTTTAACCATTTTCAATCCCAAGCACTCATTACATTTGATATATAATTGTTTGATTCATCTTCTCACTCTCATACCCAAAAAACAGAAGCACTAATATTATTATGAGAGTCATAATAATTGCATATAGAACTTTTTAAATTTTTATTAACTTCTGTGAAAAGCTCCTTATTTTTGTTTGAATTTATATATCAATCAACACTAATTATGATTGTTTCTAAATTATTCTTGTTACTACGGCTGTAAATAACAAGACTTTTTGCTACAACTTCAGATATTTTGGAAATTCCATCACTACTTGATATTAAAAAATCACTAAATTCTTTATCTTGTGAAATATATGTAAGTCATAGCGTTTCAATTTTTTTGCCTATATCTGCAAGAAAAATACCACTAGTCGTTCTAGTTGATGTTATATCACCATCCGTGTTATTTGAAGGATCTACTGTGCTATTTATTACTTCTTGAACAACTCAAGTTGATATATCTGTATTATAGATTTTTTGTATATTGTCTTTCTTATTAAAATCTAATAAAATAAAATTTTGTTCATCAACAGAACATTTGTTTTGTATATTAATAAATAATTCGTCACCAACATTGTCAATTTTATTTTTATTTGAAGAATCGTTGTAGGAATAAACTAAGTAAGTATTCATTGAGAATATCAAAAATGATACTAATATTTTTACTAACATGTTTGTTATAATTAAAATATATAATATGTTATTATTATTACTTGTTCTTAAATGATATATTTATTTTTTTATTAAGCAAAAATAGTGCAAGTTATATATCTATAATTATCGTGAAAAATGACTGTATATGTGCCAAAGTGAAAATAACAATAGTGGTGACGACATAAAGTTGCTACTTGATTATAGTAGGAAAAAATGATATTTTAAATGCAATTCAAATATGTTTAAGCTCTCCCAAATATGCAAATGAGTGATCTAATAATGGTATATCTGATGCCAGGGAATGAGTTTCAAGAGATGTTGCTAATCAATTTTAAAATAGCAAAAAGACATTAAATCCTTTGGATTTAATGTCTTTTTGTTATTTTACTATATTTTGTTTCTTTTTCTCTCATTTTCAGTTAAGTATTTTTTTCTTAATCTTATTGAAAGTGGAGTTACTTCTACATATTCATCATTTGATATATAATCAATTGCTTCTTCTAGAGTCATTATTTTTTGTGGTACAAGTTTTAATGCTTCATCTGTACCAGAGGCTCTTACGTTTGTAAGTTTTTTATTTTTTGTTGCATTAACCGCTAAATCTTGACCTTTATTTGACTCTCCAATAATCATACCTTCATATATTTCAGTAGCAGGTTTAACAAATATTGTTCCTCTATCTTGTAAATTGAAAAGGGAATAAGCCATTGTTTTTCAGTTTTCCATAGAAATCATAGAACCAACAGATCTTTTTTCTATATGTCCTTTATATTCTTCAAAACAATCAAAGGAACCTGAAAGTAATCCTTCACCTCTAGTTAAAGTTGTAAATTCTGATTTGAAACCTAATAATCATCTAGTTGGTACTCTAAAATCAAGATTTACTATTCCATTATGTTCTACCATATTTAGCATCATCCCTTTTCTTTTTCCAAGTTCAGCAATAACAGGTCATTCATTTCAAGCAGGTACTGAAACAGATACATTTTCTATAGGTTCCATTTTTTTTCAGTTTTCTTCATGCATAATTACTACAAGTGCTCAAACTTGTAATTCATATCATTCTCTTCTCATATTTTCTATGAGAACTGATAAATGTAATTCTCATCTACCTGCAACTTCATAATTATCACCACTATCAAAATCTATTTTTAATCAAACATTTGTTTCAAGCTCTTTTTCAAGTCTATCTCTTATTTGTCTAGAAGTTACAAATTTTCATTCACGACCCGCAAATGGTGAATTGTTTACTAAAAATTCCATTTTAAGAGTAGGTTCATCAATTGTAATATGTGGCATTGCCTCAACACTTTCATCTACAGCAACTGTTTCTCAAACAAATATATCAGGAATTCCTGCTATAGTTATAATATCACCTGCAAAAGCAACGTTAGATTTTACTTTTTCTAAACCTTCGTTAGTAAGTATATCTGAAATTCTTCATTTTCTTTTTTTTCAATCATTTGAAGTAATAACTATTTCTTGACCTACTTTTACTGTTCCATCATAGATTCTACCAATACCAAGTCTACCTAAAAAATTATCATATCATAAATTAGCAATTTGCATTCTGAAAGGAGCATCAGCATTATTTTCGGCATGTTCTACTTTATCCATTATGAAATCTAATAATGGAGTAATATCTTTTCTCTCATCATTTTCATTTCTCCAGGCCTTACCTTCTCTTGCAATTGCATAAACAGGTTCATTCAAATGGTTTAATTGCTCGTCAGTAGCACCTAATTGTACAAATAAGTCAAATAATTGATCAATAACCCAGTCTGCTCTTGCTGTTGGTTTATCCATTTTATTAATAACTATAATAGGGTGTAATCCTAATTCTAGCGATTTTTTTAGAACAAACTTTGTTTGAGGCATAGGTCCTTCGTAAGCATCCACAACCAAACAAACACTATCAACTGTCCTAAGTACTCTTTCTACTTCTGAACCAAAATCTGCATGTCATGGAGTATCAACGATATTGATTTTATTTCCTTTGTATCTGATTGATGTGTTTTTTGAATAAATCGTGATCCCTCTCTCTTTTTCTTGAGCATTTGAGTCCATTGCACAAACCTCAAGTCCAACTCTTGCATCAAAGTTATCATCCTTCTTTAAAAGTTCATCGACTAAAGTAGTTTTACCGTGATCAACATGGGCAATAATAGCTATATTTCTAAATGACATAAAAAATAATTAATAATAAATAATATTGAATAATGAATAATTAATTAACAATAACATTTTTCAATTGCAGGGAGTATATGAATAAAAAGCTAAAAGTAAAGTTTTAATTTTATTATTGACTAATTATTATATTTAATTATAATGTGTGTATATTTTATTATTAATAAATGTATATGACAAATGGTATTGTAGATTGTCCTGAAACAATTAAACAAGATAATCCAGATTTTTTTGCTAGTATAATGACTTCAGTAACTGTTTTTATGGAAATGGTGAAAAATGAAATTGAATATCGCTTAATGCCATATGAGGATAAAAGAAAAATAAGAAATTTATTATCTAGAAGGACCCCTAATTTCGCTGAGTATGAAGTTATTAAATCGTGGCTAAATCTTTCAAATTATAAGGGGAAGAAAATAGCTGAATCAATTATTTTATCTGAATTTATTGATTATAATTTTGATTTAGCATATGATATTATAGCTTATTTCAAAATTGATAAAGAAACTTTTAATAGACTTAAAAAAGAGGCTATAGAATATTGTAAATGAGCAAATTTTGATTATAAAAAAATAGAAAGGCTAGAATATTATTCTATATAAGATATTTTTATATTAAATACTTTCTGATTAATCCACAAAAAAATGTTAACTAAATTTTAGTTAACATTTTTTTTGGAAATTATCCTTCGAAATTAGGATCAAATCTTTTAACAAAAGGAACCAAAGCCATAATTCTAGCTTTTTTAATTGCATTTGCTAATTTTTTTTGATTTTTCAAAGATACTCATGAATAGTATCTTGGAGTTATTTTTCAAAATTTTGTAATATATTTTTTTAATAGCTCAACATTTTTGTAATCAATGTTTAGTCCATCTAGTGGACAAGTAGTTTTAGACATAATATGTATGTTAATAATAAATTTTGGATTTATAACCAAGCTTTGAGCTTGATAATTTATTACCTGATTTTCTTACAAAAGATGTAAGTACCAACAGGGGAATGGTATTAATTAAAATTTATCTTCTTCAATAAAATCAACTTCATCTGTTTCTACATCAGTATCTTCAAAATCAGATTTTTTATTTAAGAAAATTATGTTAGATACAACAACTTCAGTTTTATAAGATTTTGTTCAGTCTTCTTTGTCAATAACTCTAGTTTTTAATCTTCCTTCTGCATATACTAGTTTCCCTTTTGTAAGAAATTGCTCACATCTTTCAGCTAAATTTCCCCAAGTAATACAATTAGTAAACTCTGACTCAGATTTTTGCTCACCATCAGCAGTTCTATAATATCTATTAGTAGCTATTGTAAATAAAGCAATTTTTTTATTAGTTTCTGTATTTTTAATTGCAGGATCTCTAGTGATATTTCCAATTAAAATAACTTTGTTAACTGTTCTCATCTTTTTTCAAGAATTATAAAGTATAAATATAATAATTTAGAAGTTTGTTTTATAATTAAGCTTCTTTTTTTACGAACATATATCTCCATATGTTTTTATTTAAGTTTATAGTTTTAGATAAATCTTTGATTTGTTTACCATCCATATCTAATTCATATAATATGTAAAATCATCTATCAGATTTATTAATCTTATAAGCCATTTTCTTGTCTCCCCAAATATCTTCTTTCTCAATTTTAGCAGAATTGTTTTCAAGATTTACCTTTAATTCACTAATTAAAGTATTTCTTTCAACCTCTGAAATTGTTGGGTCAATGATAGCCATTAATTCATAGTTTGCCATTTTATTCCTATGGTTATTATCCAGTTTTTTAATCTGGAAGGATATAATATATTACTTTTCAAACAAAAAGTAGGGGTATTCTATTTAATTATTGAATAAAGTCAAAAAATTGTGACTATTATCTTTCTGGCGTGAAAAAATATCACCAGAAATAAACTAAATCTTAAGTTCAACTAAACAAAATCTAGCACATAGTTTTTTAATGTACCTATCCTTAGTTCTAAATCAATGAGATTG
>Ga0247839_1003770_pt1 | contig 20411 bp, 16 predicted proteins | sample LaCruzMarch2015__6_FD_192405 | JGI IMG/M metagenome (GOLD analysis project Ga0247839, IMG submission 192405) | Freshwater microbial communities from meromictic Lake La Cruz, Castile-La Mancha, Spain - LaCruzMarch2015_16m | ecosystem: Environmental > Aquatic > Freshwater > Lake | place: Spain... | reverse complement strand
TCCTTCCCGGAATCCTGTTCCTCGTTAGATCTCGGCTTTTATCGTGCTCTCTGCCCTTGGTTATCAAGTTAGCAAAATTTTATTTGCTTACGCTAATGTACAATGTTAGATGTGATGGTTGGGGTGCATCTTGGCCGCCGATAAAGCGGCGGGTTACAAGATTCTAGATGTGGTTGGTTGATAAATCGAATAATTATGAATTCTGCAAAAATCAAACATTCATCCATTAATAACTGATTATCAAATACTTATTTCTATTTTTATCCTCAAATTTTCAACCAAAATGCCCTTATTCCATCTAACATCTTGAAACCGCCCGTTTCAACGGGTGGATTTAGGGCTGTCCACCGATCGCATCTATCATTGTACATTAGCGTAAGCAAATAAAATTTTGCTAACTTGATAACCAAGGGCAGAGAGCACGATAAAAGCCGAGATCTAACGAGGAACAGGATTCCGGGAAGGATGAGGGTTCCGTGCTCTCCATTTACTAATTCATTCGGGACAGTTCAATGGTCAAAAGACCGCGTCACAATGATAGAAGTAATTAGTAAAGCGCTCAGAAAAGAGTTATTTATTCACCAACAAATCACGTGGTTATGAATCAGACTCGATACATCGGAACAGATGTTAGTAGTGAAGAATTTGTAAGCGCCTATCCTCAAATCCCAGAGGATCGTTTTGGAGAGCAGCGTTTTGACAATGATGTGCAGGGCATTAATTCTTTCATTGACACTTTGGATAGGGAAAAAGATCATGTAATTGTTGAAGCAACCGGGGTATATAGCATGCGTTTGGTATGGATGTTATGCGAGGCGAAAGTGAAGGTATCCGTCATTTCTCCTCAGCAAAGCCAGGGTTACATCAGTCAAATTTTAGGAGATAACATCAAAAATGACAGCCGCGATGCACGAAATTTGAGTAAGTACGGTAAAACATTTTCTCCACCCGTTTATGTGCCTAAGTCAGAGCAAGTACAGAAGGCATCACAGTTACAAAAGCTTTATAGTCAGCTAGTAATTGAAAAGGGTTCAATAGAAAACCGTCTGCATGCCCTCTCTTATCAACCTTTTCCAGAAGAAACGGTGGTGAAAATCAACAAGGAGATGCTAGCTTTCTATGATCAAAAAATCAAACAAGTCAAAGATGAGATGATCGACATTGATCAAGATGAGTTTAATAAATTGATCAAACTGCTTAGTTCAATCCCTGGTATTGGCCAGATCACAGCAACCGCGCTAGTGATTATTACCAACGGCTTAGCGACCTTTAGCTCAGCCAAACAATTAACCAAGTTCATTGGAGTCAACCCCACACAGAAAGAGTCGGGGAAATCTGTACGTGGTAAAAGTACAATCCCCAAAAGAGGAAACCGGCGCCTACGAGCTTTATTGTATAATTGTGCCAAAAGCGCCAAGCGTTGGAACCCAAAATGCAAGGAGCTCTATGATCGCCTCCGAGCAAATGGAAAATGTCATAAAGTAGCTATGATCGCTGTGGTCAGACAACTGGTAAGATACGTGTTCGTAGTTGTTAAAACTGAGATCAAGTATGACAAAAACTACCAGCCTGCAGTCATTGTCCAATAGGTACAAAATTTTATTCCGATTTTTGTGCCTTTACATTTGGACGTTAACACAGTTCATCCTTCCAGAGCGCGCATCAAAAGCTAATTGCACTTGGTTTTTAAACCCAAAATTCACGTTATACCCCTCCAAGTATAGAACAAATACAAAAAAAAGCTACCTTTGAATACCAAAAAACATTCAAAACCCAGCATACATGCCTTCACCCAAACGAGTATTCATTGGATCCGCCAAGGAAGATGCACCTCATGTAGACACCCTCAAAAAGCACCTCAAATTATACGAACGTCAAAACCTGATTCAAATTTGGGATGAAAGCATGCTGATGGCAGGCGAAGTGCGTAACAACCGCATTGAACAAGAACTACATGCTGCGGAAATCATCCTTTTGTTGTTCAGTTCAGATTTACTCGCAGAGGACTTCATTTGGGGTGCTGAGATGAATAAAATTTTAGAAAAAGTAAAGCGCAAGGAAGTCCAACTCATTCCCATTCTGCTGCGGCCCAGTGGATTTGCAGACACCCCCTTTGCCGCTTATGCCGCCGTACCAGATCGGGAAAAACCCATCAGCAATTACCCCAACAAAGACGAAGCCTGGACGATTGTGGTCGAGCAAATCAAAAGAAGCATTCAACATAGCCATACCGATTCAATAACGCCTCAAAAAACTGAATCATCCATGATTCCGCAATCCATCAAAGAAAAAGTAAACGACCTCATCGGCAAAGGAAAAACCGAAGAAGCCATCGATGTACTCATCAAATGGGCACATGAAAATGATCAGGATCAATTGAAAAATGATGCCACCCTACTGAAAAGTGGATTGACCAAGCTGAAAAGAGAGGAAATGCTGGGCATGCTTGCCTTTGCCGAATCTACTCGGGAAATGGCGAAAATCAACAATGGTTTATTGAGTTTGATGAGCTACGAAGCTGTGTCTTCTAATAATAACAGCACAAGTACGACCTCAACAACTTCAGGCACATCCCAACCCAACCAGAAACTCAAAATCCTGATGCTGACGGCCAATCCGGCTGGCACGACTGAAGTAAACCTCAACAAAGAATACGCCCGCATTTCCGAAAAACTGCAAGGCAAAACCGATTTGTTCAATCTACTGATGCACCGATCGGTCAACCAGGAACAATTCAAACAATATACTGAAACGGAGAAACCACAAATCCTGCATTTTTCAGGCCATGGCCAAGGTGGCACAGATGGTGGCATCATTGTGCAAAACGACGAGCACCGCGGTGGTGCCAAAATCAGTTCCGATGCCCTGGATGCATTGTTTGAATATTGGGTAGAAGAGGAAGGCATCCCTCTCGAATCTGTGGTGCTAAATGCCTGTTACTCACAAGATCAGGCCGAAGTGATTGCCAAATACGTCAACTACGTAGTGGCTACCACCACCGAAATTGCCGATGATTACGCGATCGCCTTCAGCGTAGGCTTTTATTTCAAACTGGCCGAAACAAGCGATGTGGAAAAATCGTACAAATCCGGTCGGACTCAGGCGGTGATGGCGGGAGCCAAAAAGACGCATTTTGTGTTGTACAAGGATGGGGTCAAGCTTGCGGATTGATGCAAGGTTTTGTGGAAGCAATGATTTTTAAGATTTGGCTGCGCCATATATTTTGTAAACCACGACGTGATTTGTGTGCTTCGCACCTCTTTGCGTCTGGCAGCTTCGCTGCATTTTTATTCACCACGACGTCACGACGAACCCGACGCTTGCGTCGGGTTATGCGGAGCAAACGTCGTGTTCGTCGTGACGTCGTGGTGAATAAACCCATATTTGGCGCAGCCAAAATCTCACAATTTGAGCGCGCTACTTCACACTCAACTTCACCTCACTCTCCTTCCCATCCTTGCTCATCAGCACTTTGTACTCCCCTTTCGGCAAATACAATTTTCCATCTTTGGCAGCTTTAAGCACAATGGGGCGTTCATCATCCTTGCGGGTTTTGTTCAGTTTCTGTTCCATGTCGCCAGCTTTGGCGGGATCCATGCTCAGGTCGTATTTCAGGTAATTCAAGCCTTTTTTGGCCGTCACATCAAAAGTTTTCACCACCAGATCTTCTGATTTGATGCTGATGCTGATTTTGCCCGCCGTGTTGACATACACAGGTAGTTCCGTTTCTGCTTTACTGGTATCGGCCCATACCGCAAACACCCCGCCCCAACGTGGCGACCAACGCACCGTTTCTGTCTCAAAAGCCTTGATCGTACTGGCCAAAACCTCTGGCTTCAATTGTTGCATTTCTTTGGCACTGCCGATGTACAGCGAGCGGCCATGCGTACCCACTACAATTTCGCGTTCGCGGGGGTGAATCACCACATCGTGAACCGGGGTAGCAGGCAAGCCATTGTTCATCAACTGGAAAGATTTGCCCCGATCCAGGGAGATGTACAAGCCATGATCCGAACCCACATACAGCAGATCAGGATTGACCAGGTCTTCTTTGACCACGTTCAGTGGCTCTAGAGGCAGGTCTTTGCCAATAGCAGTCCAAGTATCGCCAAAATTGTCGGACATGTACAGGTAAGGCGCAAAATCATCCGAGCGGTAGTTGTTCAGCGCCACGTATACCCGACCTTCTGCAAATTTGGAAGCCTGGATGCGGACTACCCACAAGTCTTTGGGCAAGCCACTGCTGATGTTTTTCCAACTCACCCCGCCATCGCGGCTAATGTGCACGAGGCCGTCGTCAGAACCTGCGTACAACAGACCAAACTTTAGTGGCGATTCGTGGAAGCAACTCAAAGTACCAAAAGGCACGTCGCCTTTTTTGCCACTGGCGGTCAAATCACCGGAGATTTCTTCAAAGTTGTCGCCCTTGTTGAAAGAACGGTGCACTTTGTTGGAGGCCATGTACAGGATGTCCTGGTTGTGTACCGACAAATGAATGGGTGTTTGCCAGTTCCAGCGCAGTGGCCGCTCGCCAAATTTGTGACGAGGCGTAATCAATCTACCACGTTCGCCGCTTTTGGTATTTTGGCGGGAATAAAACCCAAACTGAGAACCAGAATATACCGTAGCATTGTCACGAGTATCTACCGCAACCTGCATGCCGTCGCCGCCGCCAATGCGCTTGTAAGGGTACTGCCCGCTTGAATACCAGCTACTGCCCGCTTGATAAGTGCTGGGGCCCATCCAGACGCCGTTGTCTTGCAAACCGCCGTATACGTTGTAAGGCGTAGCCATATCGGTGGCAATGTAGTAAAACTGGCCTACTGCGGGTGTATTGCAATGCACCCAGTTTTCTCCATCGTCGTAAGAAATGTTGACACCCCCATCGTTGCCCAGGATCAGGTGACCTGGCCGACGTGCATTGACCCACAAGGCGTGGTGATCGCTGTGCACATTGTCGTCGTCGATGCTGCGGAAGGTTTTGCCGCCGTCATTGGAGCGCAGCACCGGCACGCCATAAACATAAACTTTGCTGGGATCGTTGGGTGCCACGCGCACCTGACCAAAGTAGTAGCCATAGCTGCTGTACACCTGATCCAGGTACTCGGAGTGGGTGCGTTTCCAGGACTTGCCCTCATCATCCGAGCGGTAGATTTCCAAGCCGATCACTTCGTTTTCGAACAACAAGGAATTGGCATCTTCGGTAAATTCCACCAAACTACTTGGTTTGGCCTTATCGGTTTTGACCATTTCGATGACTTTGTCCACAGTCAAATCTTCGGGAAAGCGGTTTCCACTCAGGTATTCCTTGATCTGGTATTTTTTTAGTGCCAAAAACTGCTCTTTGCTCATGCTGCGCAATTGAGCATTGGTCAAGGCATCGGGAACTTCTGGTTTCTCTGGAGCTCGGCGGTTGTAGTTGTCAATCGCGGCATAGAGTACCGACTTACCGTTGGCACGGGCAATGGCCAAACCAACCCGGCCAGCGCCATCTCCGGTAGGAAAGCCAGCAGTAGGGGTACTGAGTAGCGTCCATTTGACGCCGCCATCGGTACTTTTGTACAAACCTGTGCCAGTGCCAGATTCCACAAAATTCCAGGCGCGGCGCTCGCGGTGCCAGGTGGAAGCGTACAATACGTTGGGATTGACTGGATCAATAATCAGGTCGGAAGCGCCTGCATTTTCGTTGGCAAAAAGCACCAGCTTCCAGGTTTTGCCGCCATCGCTGGTTTTGTACACCCCGCGTTCTTTGTTGGGGCTGTACAAGTGGCCGAGTACTGCTACCCAAGCCGTATTGGGATCGGTAGGATGCAATACAATCCGACTGATGTGGTGGCTTTCTTCCAGTCCCAGGTGCTGCCAGGTTTTGCCGCCATCGGTGCTTTTGTACATGCCCGCACCCGCGTAGGAAGAACGGCTGGAGTTGTTTTCTCCGGTACCCAGCCAGATGATGTTGTTTTTCCAGTTGACGGCCACATCGCCAATGGTCATCACGGCTTCTTTGTCAAAAAGCGGCTCAAAACTGATGCCATTGTTGGTGGTTTTCCAGAGGCCACCGGAGGCAAAGGCCGCATAAAAATGGCTGGGATCGTCTTCGCGTACGTCAAGGTCTACTACTCGCCCGCTTTGTACCGTAGGGCCAATGTTGTGGAATTCCACACCGTTGACTACAGAGGCGGCTTCGAGTGCCTTGCGTTGTTGAAAGCTTTGCAGGCGTTGGGTTGCAGGTGTCTGCGCACTCAAAATCGTACCTGCAAGCAAAAAGAGTATCGAAAAAAATGGCTTCATTGGTGATGTTGTTTATTCAAGCGTTGTGGGGATAGGATTCCGAAAACCCGAAGCGCGCTTCGGCTTCGCTCAGCGACCTTCGGGTTTTCGGAATCCTATCCCCACGCAACCTAATCCGTTTCCCGGTGAAAATAGGGAATCTTTGAAGATCAGAAAAATGGAAAAGTGATTTTGAAGATGAATGGAGGCTTGGGTAGGTCAAAAAGAAGGTATTGAAAGCCCAAAAACTTCACAATAATTTAATTTCCCCTTTCTCCACACATGTCGGTCAAGTCCTACATTTGTCCATTCATCTCAACGCGGTTGCGTTTCTTCAATTGACACCCTATGAAAAAGACCATTCTGGCCATGGTGGCCCTCTCGCTTGTACTTGTTTTTCCTTGTACTGCCCAGCGCGTCAAGCAATTGAGTGCAGAAAGTGGAGCGGCAAAATTCAGTTATCCGGCTACGCTCAAAGTGAATGAAATCCAGGTTTTGGGTACACACAACAGTTATGCCCGGCCAGTAGATACCGCTCTGCTCAATTACGTAGATCCCCTTTTGGCCCGTGTAATGGGCGGTTTTGTATCCAGCATGAAGCCCGCTGAAAAAGCCCAATACGAAGAAAACCACCCGCAAATGCTCAAGATGAGTGAGATGCTGGCCTACGACCACCCGACTTTTGAAGCCCAATTGAATGCGGGCTTGCGCTCCCTGGAAATGGACGTGTATGCTGATCCCACTGGAAACCGCTTCAGCAAGCCAGCAGGCTATGAAGTGTTGAAAAAAATGGGCAAAACTAATCTGGCGCCGTATGACACCACCGACCTGGCCAAGCCGGGCTTAAAAGTGATGCACATCGCCGATCTGGATTTCAGAACCCACTACCCTACTTTCAAACTGGCTTTAAAAGCTTTGAAAACCTGGTCGGATGCCCACCCAAAGCATGTGCCGATTTTCATCATGATCGAAGCCAAAGACCGGGGCATTCCCATCTTCCCGGGTGCCGCGCAAGTGCTGGCTTTTGACGAAAAAGCATACGAAGAACTCGACAACGATATTTTCAGCATCCTGGGCAAAGACAAAATCATCACACCGGATGTGGTACGCGGCAATTACGCTACCCTGGAAGCGGGAATCCTGGCCAAAAACTGGCCGCTGCTCTCCAATTCTCTGGGCAAATTTGTGTTTATGCTGCTGCCATCTGCTGGCGGGTTTTCGCTGAATACCCCTTATGTCAAAAACCGCCCGTCGCTGGAAGGCCGCGCCATGTTTGTGCAATCCGTTCCTGGACAAGCCCACGCTGGATTTTTGTTGCTGGACAATGCCACGATGCGCCAAACTGAAATCCAGGATGCCGTCAAAAAAGGCTATCTGGTGCGCACCCGCGCTGACATAGATACCTACGAGGCCAAGATCAACGACAAAACCAGAGCAGAAGCGGCTTTTAGAAGCGGCGCACAAGTGGTGTCTACGGATTTTTTTAAGCCGGGGAATTTTTACAAAACGACTTATGTGGTGGCTTTGCCGGGAGCGAAGCCTGCCAGAGTCAATCCAGTTAATGCAAATAAGTGACATTAAGGGGGGAGTAGCTTCGCTGCTTGATGGGTGTAAACAACTCCCATTACTCATTTAACCGCAGAGTAAACGAGTTGGCGCGGAGTTTCGCGGAGTTTTTTTAGTACCAAGAAGTTTGCCACCTGCGGTGGCTGGGGAGCGTGCTCCAGAATGACTTTACCTAAATCTAGTATACTGCGGGGAGATGATTTAGGGCAACTAACCTGACTTCAGCAAGGGCTACCTCTGCGGCCTCTCCGCACCGAAGGTGCCCTAAAAAAACTCCGCGAAACTCCGCGTTAACTCCGTTACTCTGCGGTTAAAATGCGTGCGGCAAGTCAAAAATTAAATCTTTGACCGTTCCTAAGATACAGCTCAGGTGTCTGAAGTGCCTAAAGTGGTGGAAAATCAAAGCAACGAAGCTGCCTACGCAACATAAGAAAATAAGTAGATCGTAATTTGTTGGAACGCATAAAGCCGTATATCTTACAAGCGCACCTAAAATCTCCTAAAATGAACAAAATCAGCTTACTCTACGGATTTAAAGTTTTTGGCCTCCCAACCCTATATGCCCTCGGCATGAGGCTTATTTTTGGCGCCAATACCTGGTCGGAATTGTTTTCGGTGATGAGTATTGCCTTTCTTTTTTGTTTGCCAACCATTGTAGGTGGTTTGGTGGTGTATTTTTCGAAAATAGAACGCGTCGAAAAGTTGGCCTATCGGCTTTTGGCACCCTGGGTGCCGATATTTCTATTCATGATCATCACGCTGGCTTTATGGATCGAAGGCTGGGCTTGTTGGATCATGATTCTTCCCCTCTTTTTGGCAGCGGCATCCCTGGGAGGATTGCTAGGTGGTTATTTCAAGTTGCGCCAAAAAGACAAGAATGTGTACGTTTCGGTACTGGTATTGCTTCCGCTGTTCATTGCCCCGTTGGAAAACAAGATTGGCAGCATTCCCGGAACGTATCGGGCTTACACGTCCATCGATATTCAAGCCAAAGGCAACAAGATTTGGGATAACATCACCCGGGTAAAAGCCATCCCCAGTCAGCAAGACAAAGGTTGGTTGACCCAGGGACTGGGTTTTCCGCGCCCGTTGCGTGCCGAATTGAACTTCAATGGCGTAGGGGCTTACCGCAAGGCGATTTTCTCCAAAGGATTGGTGTTTCATGAAACAGTGCTCGAATACAAAGAGCAAGAGAAAATGGTGTTCAGCATCAAAGCCAAGCCCCATGAAATTCCTTCAACGACCATGGACGAACACGTAGTGATCGGCGGCGATTATTTTGATGTGCTCAATGGCACTTACGAACTGGAAAAACTGAGCAACAATACCTATCGGGTACACTTGTACAGTCGTTTCAAGCTGAGTACCACCTTCAATTTTTATGCAAGTTGGTGGGCCCGCTGGATCATGCAAGACATTCAGAACAATATTTTGCAGGTGATCAAAACCCGCTCTGAAGAAACGAGAGGATGAGAATTTTTCAATATCCAATATCCAATAATCAATGTCCAATATCCAACGCGGGCTAGAATTGTTCGTACAATTTATTTTTCGCCCGCGGAGCAAGATCTTTCGAACAATCGGCCTTCCCAAAAGCATTCCTACGCGGGCGAGAGTCTCGACTTTCGATCCCCTTAACCCGCGTTGGATATTGGATATTGGTTATTGATTATTGGACATTGAAGAAAAACCATTGTCCTGCGCGGGACTGGCATTATTCGTACAATTTATTTTTCGCCCGCGGAGCAAGATCTTTCGAACAATCGGCTTTCCCAAAAGCATTCCCCCGCGGGCGAGAGTCTCGACTTTCGATCCCCTCAACCCGCGTTGGACATTGGACATTGATTATTGGATATTGGACATTGAAAAAAGATTACTCCCCGTCCATTCGCACGATCTTCGGATGAAACGTTCCGATCGTTTCTACCAGTTCGGTTTGGGCGGCCATTACTTGGTGGATGTTTTTGTAAGCGAATGGCGCTTCATCCAGGCCTCCACCAATTAACTCCACTCCGTGGGTCTTCAAATGCTTGTCCAGGTCAGTCTTGGTTACAGCACCCATGGCTTGACGCCGCGACATTTGCCGTCCCGCACCATGAGAAGCCGAGTTGAGCGAATCGGCGAATCCCAATCCCCGCACGATGAATGCCGGAGCCGTCATCGATCCTGGAATCACACCTAAAACACCTTTGCCTGCTGGGGTTGCGCCTTTGCGGTGTACGATGTACTCCTTGCCATCGGCCAGGGTTTCTTTCCAGGCAAAGTTGTGGTGGTTTTCAATGATGGCCACTGCTTTTTCCCCAATGGATTTGGCCATGCGGTGGTGAATTTGGTGGTGACAAGCCGAGGCGTAGTCTCCAGCCAGGTTCATTGCAATCCAGTATTCCTGGCCAGCTTCGGTATCCAAACCCAACCAGGCCAGGTGCTGCGCCTGTTTGGGCAGGTTGCAGGTTTCCATGGCCAGTTTGGTGTAATGTTGTGCCAGGGTTGCGCCCAAGCCACGTGAGCCCGAATGCGACATCAAGCCGAGGTATTTGCCCAGTGGCAAATTGAACTCGTTGGCCTCATCCATGATTTCCACCTCGCCAAATTCGACAAAGTGGTTGCCAGAACCAGATGAGCCGATTTGACTCCAGGCTTTGCCTTTCAAAGAGCGGAGTTTTGGCACTTCCTTGAATTCTGTGCGTTCCAAAATCGGATCGTCCATGGGCTTGTCAAAAGTGGCGAAACCAAACCGCGTATTTTCCAGCAACAGTTTTTTGTACATGCTGCGCTTGGCCTCCAGATCTCGTGGATCCAGCGGATAAATGGTCATACACATGCGACAACCGATGTCCATGCCTACTCCGTATGGAATCACCGCATTTTCGGTAGCCAATACGCCACCAATCGGCAAGCCATAGCCCTGGTGGGCATCGGGCATCAAGGCACCCGCATGGGTCACGGGCAAGCGCATGGCAATTTCCATCTGCTCGATGGCACCCGCTTCAATTTTTCCTGCGCCAAATACCGGATAAGGTTTGGATTTAGGTGCCAGGTCAATGACAATTGGGGTTTGGACAGTGGGGCCTACCAATGCTTCTACGATGCGGCCCAACACTGGGTCTTCGGCGTAATCGCTTGGGTTGGCCAACAGGGCTTCCAAAAGTTGATCAACTTGTTCCTGGGTGTGTCGTTTGTAGTTTTTGGGGATCAGGTTGATGCACAGACCGATCGCCGGCCCTTCCGGGTAGCCGATTTTGATCAACTCTTTGCCCCTGATTTGAATCTTTGCCATACAATAGAAAATAAAGGTTTGGGGGGATAATGCATTTGGGTTTGCATAAGTTCCAGCGCGGACAGAATTTCTCTAGCGGGAGGCTTCCAGCAAAGCCTGGGTGTAGGGGTGTTCCGGCGCAGTAAAGACTTGATCGGCAGCACCTTTTTCAATAATGACACCATCTTTCATGACCATCACCTCGTCGCACATGAAGCGGATGACGGCCAAATCGTGGGAAACAAACAAATAAGTCAGGTTCTTTTTGGCCTGTAAATCCTTCAGCAAATTGAGCACCACCGCCTGCACCGATACATCAAGGGAAGAAACCGCTTCATCGCAGACCAAAAAGCGAGGTTGTACCGCCAGTGCCCGGGCAATGCACAAACGTTGGCGTTGGCCGCCGGAAAATTCGTGCGGGTAGCGCTGAAAATGATCGGGTTGCAGGCCCACTTGTTCCAGCAATTCAATGGCCATTTCGAGTTGCTCCTGCGCAGTCGCCCCGATGCCGTGCACCTTCATTGGCTCGGTGATGGCCAAACCCACCGGAATGCGCGGATTGAGGGCAGAATAGGGATCTTGAAAAACCATTTGCATCTGCCGACGCACTTGCCTAAGCTCTTCCGCCGCAATGTTGGTGATGTCTTGTCCATCAAAAAGGATCTGGCCAGCGGTAGGCTCGATCAGGCGCAAGACGCTGCGGCCAAGGGTGGTTTTGCCACTGCCGGATTCCCCTACCAGCCCCATGGTTTGGCCGGTTTTGATGCAAAAAGATGCCTCTTGCACTGCTTTGACCCAGCTGCGGGGCGTACCCAGCCAGGATTTGCGTTGCGGAAACCAGGTGGATAAATTGTCAACTTCAAGCAAAATTTCTTCCGTCTCCGCAGTTGAAAGCTCCCTTGGCGCTGATTCAATTGGGTGGATGGACTGCGTTTCGGTATAATCCTCGATGGTTGGCAAGCGAAGAATTCGACGATCCAGCGGAGGTCGGCAATTGAGCAAGGCCTGAGTGTAAGCCGATTGGGGATTTTGAAAAACTTGATCAGTGTTGCCCATTTCCACCAGTTTGCCCCCTTGCATCACCAATACCACATCGGCAAAATGAGCAACCAGGGTCAGGTCGTGAGAAATGAACACGATGGACGTATTGAATTCTGCTTGCAATTCCTGCATCAACAGAATGATCTCTTTTTGAACGGTGGCATCCAGCGCAGTGGTGGGTTCGTCAGCCAATAGCAGGGTTGGGTTGCAGCACATGGCCATGGCGATCATCACCCTTTGTTTTTGACCACCGGAGATTTCGTGCGGATAAGCCCGATAAATCCGCTCTGCATCCTGAATTTTGACTTTTTGCAGCCATTCGATGGCGCGATTGCGGGCTTGGGATTTGTTGAGTCCCAAATGCAGTTGCAAGACCTCTTCTATCTGTTGTCCGCAGCGTTGGAGGGGATTCAAGGAAGTCATCGGTTCCTGAAAAATCATGCCGATGGACTTGCCACGAATGGCCTGTAAATCCAGTGCGGAAAGTTCCAAAAGATTGAAAAGCGCGCCAGCTTGAGGTTGAAAAGCCATTCTCGTTGCCGATACTTGGGCATTGCGGGGCAATAAACCCAGCAAAGACAAGGCGGTCAGCGACTTGCCCGAACCGGATTCTCCAACGATGGCCAGGTTTTTGCCGGCAGGCAGCACAAAAGATAAGCTGTCCACTACGGTTTGGTCACCAAAGCGGATGGAGAGTTCTTGTACTTCCAGCAAATGCTCCATCTCAGTTATCGGATACTAGTCTCAATTATCGGATATTAATCTCAATTCAATCACATCGGGTTTGATTTCGATGCTCAAATTATCGGGTTGGCTCAGCCAACGGGTGAAAGTGTCACCAAAAAGTTCTTTGCGCCAACCTTGTTCAAAAACTTCTTCCGCAAAACTTGGGTCGTTTTTGATTTTTTTAAACCAGTTGCGGGGCAAAGCCAGGGCATGAGAAACGCCTTTTTGCATGCACTGGTGCCGAATGATGAGGTACAACAATTCCGTCAGCACCTCTTCATTGGGGTTTTCTTCCTCTTCGGTGGGTACCTGGCGCAACAAGATTTTTTCGTCCTCGCTGATTTCGCGGCTGTAGAGGTCATTCATCGTTGGCCACAATTCTCCGGCGAATTTGTCGGGAATGCGGCGGTTTTCGCGCAGCCCTGCTTTGCCTGAGCGCATACTGCGTACAATCTGGCTCATGAATTTGCTGGGCAAAACCATTTCTTTGGAGTAATTTTTCTCCTCAGCTACTTTACGTCGCCATTCAAACAAGCGCAACAAAAACAGGCGTTCGCGTTTGTTGAGGGATTTCATCAAATCGCTGTTCAGGGCTTCGTGGTGCGGATCCTTGGCGTAGTACACGTCTCTTTCCAGGGTTTTGAATTCCTCTTTGGCCCAGTGCAAGCGGTTGTTTCTCAAGAGGTCAGCTTCCTGAATTTTCCACAAATCGTGCAGGGGCTCGATGTCCTGAATGGCGTATTTGAGTTGGTTTTGGTTGAAAGGCCGGGCTTCCCAATCAGCAACAGTGAAACTTTTGTTCAAATTGATTTTCAACTCGGTCTCTACCAGTTTTTTGAAGGCCAGGGGATAGCGGTAGCCCAAAAAGCCCGCCGCAATCTGGGTATCAAACGTATTTTTGGGTACCGTACCATAACTGGCGTACAACAAGCGGTAATCGTTTTCACCTGCGTGGGTAACTTTGACGATATTGGGATTTTCGATCATTTCCAGGAAGGGATCCAGGTTTTTCAACGGAAAAGGATCGATTAAAAAAAAGCCGTGTTCAGTGGCCACCTGAATGAGGCACAATCGGGTTGTAAATCGCTTTTCTCCAACAAACTCAGAATCAAAGCACATCCATTCAATGTCACGGTTGATCTGGTGAAATTGTTCCAATCCTTCTTTGGTAGTAATAAATTCAAAAGCTTGCATGCGTTCTATTTAGGGAGACGGTTGGCGCAAATATATTGATTCAAACCGGAATATTTTTTCAAAAAGTTGTAACCTCACCAAAGCAATGCATCGTCTATCTTTTTGCAAACGCTATACATGGAAGAAGACTTACTTTTGGTTCATCGGGTTCTGAGAGGGGAACAGTTCGCTTTCCGCGCCATTGTGGAGAAATACCAAAACTATGTCTTCACCATTGCCATGCGCGTACTCAATGCCCGTGAAGAAGCAGAAGAAGTGGCCCAGGATGTATTTTTGAAAGTGCATAAAATGTTGGGGAGCTACCGACAGGAATCAAAATTCAGTTCCTGGCTTTACGCCATTGCTTATCGTACGGCCATTGACAATGCACGCAAGAAAAAATTACCTTTGCAAAGCATTGAAGCAGGTGGCGCCGCGTTTCAGACACCCGATTTATTGAGCAAAACGCCCGTAGAACTGACCCAGGACAATGACTTGCGTCAACACGTTCAGGCGGTAATCAATCGTTTGAAACCCAGCGACGCCAGTATCATTACTTTGTATTACTTGAATGAACAATCGGTACAGGAAATTGCCGACATTACAGGCTTGAGTGTGACCAATGTAAAAACCAAATTGCATCGATTGAGAGAGCACCTGCGTCAGGAACTGACTGCCAGTGCTTTGGACCAACATTAGTATGGAAAAAGAAATGTCAATCTTGATCTGGAAATACCTCGATGGGGACTGTGCCCCTGAGGAGAAGGAAATGGTTCAGCAATTATTGGCCAGTGACGCTGGTTTTGTGGAGGAAATGAACCTGGCAAAAGAGTTGCAGCAGGCATTAACAACCCTGGAACCAGAAGAACCTTCGATGCGCTTTGCCGCCAATGTCGCAGAACAACTGCCTAATTTGTACCATCCGGTTCAAGCCAATGCCGATTTGTTGCCCAAAGGGGTCGTGCAGGCTTTTGGTGCATTGGTGGGCGGATTTGGATTGGTTTGTTTGAGTTTGTTTTTTGTCAGCAAACAATTCATGCAGGGACAGTTTAACTTTTTTGGTAGGTACACGCTGGACTTGGGTGTTTTTTCCAACCCGCTTGTATTTTCTGTGTTCATTTTTTCTATGGGGGTGTTGAGTTATTTTTTCCTGGATTTTACGCTGAAAAGATTATTTTTGAGGAAATAGGTTGGGCAGCTTCGCTGCTTTATTCAGAAGCCTCCAAATCATGCAGCAGAAAATTTACAGCATCCTGTTTTTCCTTCCCTTGCTTTTAGGGATTCATTCCGAAAAACCCCTTCAGCCCGCCCGCAAAAAAGTCAACATCATTTACATCTACGCCGACGATTTGGGTTATGGCGAATTGGGGGCTTATGGTCAGGAAAAGATCAAAACCCCACATCTTGATCAGTTGGCCAGTGAGGGCATGCGATTTACGCAGCATTACTCGAGTGCGCCAGTTTGTGCCCCTTCCCGCTGCATGTTGCTAACGGGTAAACATCCCGGACATGCTTACATTCGTGGAAATTACGAGTTGGGAGAATACACCGATGACATGGAAGGTGGCCAAATGCCGCTACCGGAGGGAACCACCACGATTGGCCATATGCTGCAAAAAAACGGTTACCACACTGGAATCATCGGCAAATGGGGGCTGGGCATGAACAGCACTACGGGCAGTCCCAACCTGCAAGGATTTGATTATGCTTACGGCTACTTGTGCCAAAAACAAGCCCACAACTACTACCCTACCCACCTCTGGGAAAACGGGAAATGGGATACCTTGCACAATCCTCCCATCACGGTGCACCAGCGCCTGAAACCGGAAACACCTTTTGACTATTTTATCGGCAAAGAATACGCGGTGGATCACATGACCGCCAAGGCGCTTCAGTTTATGCGCCAGCAAAAAGACCAGCCTTTCTTTTTGTACCTGGCCTTTCCACTGCCCCATTTGTCGCTGCAAGTTCCTGCAAAAGCGCTGACGCCTTACCTGGGCAAATTTCCGGAAGAGCCCTATATCGGCGATCGGAATTATGCTCCGCAACAATACCCACTTTCCGCCTATGCGGGCATGATCAGCTACCTGGATCAGCAAGTTGGTTTGGTAATGGAGACGCTCAAAACACTGGGTTTGGAGGAGAATACCCTGGTTTTGTTTTCGAGCGACAACGGCACTACCCTCAAAGTTGGTGGAGTAGACGCTGCCTTTTTCAACAGTACCCAGGGTTTGCGCGGACTCAAAATGGAAGTGTACGAAGGTGGAATTCGGGTGCCGTTCCTGGCGCGTTGGAAAGGAAAAATTGCACCTGGACAAGTGAGTGATCACGTGTCGGTACAGTATGATCTGATGGCCACGCTGGCGGATTTGCTCCACATTCAAGCGCCGCTCAATGATGGAATTTCCTATTTGCCCACCTTGTTGGGTCAAAAACAGTTGCAAAAACAGCATCCTTTTTTGTACTGGGAATACCCGGAGAACGGCGGACAAATTGCAGTGCGCATGGGTGATTGGAAAGGGGTAAAAATGAAGATGAAGGCGAATCCTCAAGCGCCTTGGGAGTTGTACAACCTGGCCAGCGATCGCGCAGAGCAACACAATGTTGCAGCAGAACAAGGGGATTTATTGAAAAAAATGGGTGCACTGGTGAAGGAAGTGCATGTGCCGAGTCACATTAAGGAGTGGGAGTTTGTTAGTCCGAAGTTTAAATGATGGTGCAGCTTTGTTGCTTTTTTCTACCACCTAAGGCACCGGAGACACACCTGAGTCAATACGTTTTTTCTGAGGTGAATCTGAAGTGTCTCAGGTGGGGGGAAAAGAAGCTCTAACTCAGATTACACATTTTAACCGCAGAGTAACGGAGTTGACGCAGAGGTTCGCGGAGTTTTTAGTATTTAGGAGGTTGCCACCTGCGGTGGCTAGAGAGCGTACTCCAGCAGGGTCTTATCTAAAAACTAAATCAGTATACTGCTTGGACATAATTAGATCAACGAACCAAACTTCAACAATGGCCACCTCTGCGTCCTCTTTGCACCGAAGGTGCCTCTAAAAAAACTCCGCGAAACTTCGCGTCAACTCCGTTACTCTGCGGTTAAAATGCGTGCGGTGTGTAATTAAACCCGCTGCGCAAAATCGCGCATCAAATCCACCAACAATTGCACACTTTCAATGGGCATGGCATTGTACATGGATGCCCGAAAGCCGCCCACCGTGGGGAAACCTTTGATGCCAACCACGTCATTTTGAGCCGCAAATTGCAGAAAGGCTGCCTCCAATTCCGGTTGCGTGATTTGAAAGCAAGCATTCATCAGGGAGCGATCAATGGTTTTTACATTGCCCTCAAACAGGGGATTGCGATCAATTTCGGAGTACAACAACTTGGCTTTGGCTGCATTGCGGCGTTCCATTTCGGGCAAACCACCTTGCGCCACTGTCCAGCGTAAAGCCAGCAGGGCTACGTAGATGGAGAAAGTTGGTGCAGTGTGGTAGAGCGATTGCTCGGCAATGTGCGTTTGGTAGTCAAAAATGGTAGGAATCTGGCGAGGTGTTCTTTGAGCCAAAAAATCTTTTCGAATGACCACGCAAGTTGTGCCAGTGATCCCAAAATTCTTTTGAGCACTCGCAAAAATCAATCCGAATTTTTCCTGAGGAATAGGCCGGGTCAAAAAATCGGAGGTCATGTCGGCTACCAAGGGCACTTGTATGTCGGGATAATCGTGCCATTGGGTGCCATCGATGGTTTCGTTGGAAACGAGGTGAAAGTATTGCGCGTTGGAAGGCACATTCCATTCCTTGGGAATATGGTCAAACCGGGTAGCCTCTGAAGAAGCGACTACTTCTACCTGCCCCAATTCCCGCGCAGCTTTGATGGCTTTGGTGGCCCAATAGCCAGTATTTACGATGGCTACAGTATGCTGTTTGTCCAGTAAATTCATGGGGGCAATGGCCAATTGTGCCGAAGCACCCCCCTGCATCCAGATGACTTCAAAATCATCGCCCAGGCCATAAAGTGCTTTTACCAGCGCAGTGGCTTCTTCTACCAGTGCCATAATCTCAGGTGCCCGGTGGCTCATTTCAGCAATGGATAGGCCACTGCTTTGGTATTCCAACAAGCCCTGGGCAGCCTCGGCCAACACTTCATTTGGAATGGTAGCTGGCCCAGGGTTGAAATTGTGCTTTCTCATCCAGTGATCATTTCGGATCTATTTGCCTTCCTGGCGCACTTTTTCAATCTCTGCAATTGTCTTAGGAATATGCGGGTCGAGTACGCGCGGTTCGCTTTCCGTAACCAAAACATCGTCTTCAATCCGTACCCCAGAGAAATGCCGGTAGGCCTCTAGCGCTGGATAATTGATAAACTGGGTAAACCGCCCTTCTTTTTGCCAGATGTCGATCAATTCTGGAATGAAATAAATGCCGGGTTCTACCGTCATGACAAATCCTGGTTCGAGTTCTCGCCCCATGCGCAAGGATTTGAGACCGAATTGAGTACTCCGTCCCAGCCCATCATAATAGCCAGTATGCTCCTCTCCCAGGTCTTCCATATCGTGTACATCCAAACCTAACATATGTCCCAAGCCGTGGGGAAAAAAGAGCGCATGCGCACCAGCCTGAACAATCTCGTCGGTGTCCCCTTGCAGTAAGCCCAGCGATTTCAAGCCATTGGTGATGACTTTGGCCACATTCAGGTGGATGTCCAGGTTGCGTACGCCCGGTCGAGAAAGCGCGATCCCTGCCAATTGGGCATCGAGTACAATTTGGTAAATTTCTTTTTGCTGTTGGGTAAAAGCTGTGTCCACCGGCCAGGTTCGAGTAATGTCGGCGGCATAATGCATGGCCGATTCTGCACCCATGTCCGCCAAGACCATTTGTCCCGATTTCAATGAATTGTGGTAATGATGGTTGTGCAGCACCTCTCCATGCACGGTCATAATGATGGGGTAAGCCAGATCGCCACCGCTGACTACGGCTATGCCTTGTGCGATACCCGCCAATTGAGCTTCTTTGATACCAGCGCGCGTTTGGCGCATTGCAGCCAGGTACATTGCTTTGGTGGTAACGAGGGCTTTTTCAATCTCTGCAATTTCTTCGCTGGTCTTGACGGCACGCTGTGCCACAATGGCCTGAATCAGCGGAATGGAGACTTCTTTAGAGAGCTCCATGAGTGGCAAATGCAACCAATAGGCCAAATTGATTTTATTGACGGCGTGGTATGGTGGCAAAAAATGAATGGCACGGTTGTGTTTTCTGGCTATTCCCAATACCTCTGGCAAAAGGTCATAAGCGTGTACTTTGGTGACGCCGACCTGTTGGGCTTGCTCAAAAAGTGAAAGTTGAGGCCCCATCCATATGATGTCCTCAATCGTGAGTTCGTCTCCAAAAAGGGTACACTCTCCCGTTTCGGTATCCAGAAGTGCGGCCAAATGCGGCTGATCCAGCCCCAGATAGTACAAGAAAGTGCTGTCTTGCCTAAAAGGAAAGGTATTGTCCAGGTAATTTTTGGGGCTGAGTTCGTTGCCCAATAAAAGAATCAAACCTCTCTTTACCTGGTGCATCAATTGCTCCCTGCGGTGGAGATGGGTATTGGCAGAAAACATAGGAATCGTTTACGATGATTAGCAAAAGTCGCTTAACAACGCAGAAAAATTAACTTCTCGATTTTGGGTTTTGAATGGGACGACTAACGGTTCATTTCAAGTCGACTTCCACTTCAAAATCCTTTCAAAAAATCGGGAAGTAATTTTTTGCGTCATACTTGGTATCGTAAAACTAACAAGGATTGGACAAAAAAATGAAAAATGTATGGAAATAATCATTCATCCAATAAAACCGCAAATTGAGCGTCGGCGCGACGGATTTTCAGGACATGGCCATTGCTTGGATCGAGTCGAAAAATGCGGTTGCTCCAGGTGGCAAAGAGGTTGCCATTTTGGAAAGCCATTTCAATCTGCTGGGGTTCTTCTGCTTTTAAGCCATGACGGCGCAAAGTAGACGACCATCTACGGGCACCATTCTCTAAGTCAAGTGCAAATACCTTTCCATCCCATCCGATGTACACCACTCCACCATGCTCAATGGCAGAGATTTCGGATTCAGGATCTTGAGGTAATCCATAATGTTTGATGGCATTGCGCCAAATTCCTGCTCTTGAATAATCTTTGAATGCCATAACGATCCCTTTATTGGTTTGAAATCTTAGGAATTTCACCATTGCTGAGGTTTAGATTTAGTTTGTCATTTTTTAATGGCAATTTTGTGACAATCCTAAGGCATGTTTACGACCGTTTTCTTTCAAAAACATTTCTAGGCGTACACTTTTTCTAGCTGAGAAAAAGGAAAAAGTTGTTTGATATTTTGGAAAAAAGAATAGGAGAAAGAAT
>Ga0247839_1003766_pt1 | contig 20421 bp, 23 predicted proteins | sample LaCruzMarch2015__6_FD_192405 | JGI IMG/M metagenome (GOLD analysis project Ga0247839, IMG submission 192405) | Freshwater microbial communities from meromictic Lake La Cruz, Castile-La Mancha, Spain - LaCruzMarch2015_16m | ecosystem: Environmental > Aquatic > Freshwater > Lake | place: Spain... | reverse complement strand
ACAATTTAGAAAACAACATAAATACCAACAAAAACACCAACGACTACAGCAGTGTTTTAAATAAAACCGATTGGCAATTAGCCTTTAGTTATCAAAACAGATTTACCAAACATTTTGCAATAAATACAACTTATGTTTTTGGCTTAAATAACATTACTAAAAATAATGGAGTTACCAATAATAAAGTGGACTATAACAGTGGTTTTAAGTTGGGATTACAATATATTATTAAATAAAAAATATGCGTTTAATTATAACAATTCTCTCTATTTTATTTGTTTTTGCTACTTCGTGCAATACCAAAGAAGAACCTGAAAATTACATAGGTAATGCAGTGTTTTACGCAGCTGGTAAAATGGATAACAATCCTTTTGTTTTAGAAGCTGGAAACAATAATGTTATTATGGAAACTTCTAATGGAAACGATACTTTAAACATCAACACTTATACAGGTTCGTTAACTAAAAACTGTAATTCATGTAACGAAAAACTAAGTATTACTTTCAGAAATTATGAAATTGGTAGTTCAGCTAATTGGCAAGCAGATTCAGTATTTAAAGTGGGAAAATGGTATAGTTTTTATAAAAATATTTTGCCACCTTCGGGCTATAAAGTAATTTTTAAAAACGAATCGGTTGGTATTGGAAATGTAGAATATAAATGGGATTTTGGTGGTGGTTTTGGTAATTTATCTGAAAGTCCTGAATTTGTTTTTAACAGCGAAGGAATGAAATCAATAAAACTTTCGGCAAATTTTAAAGATGCCAATTGCTCTTCAAAAATTGAAAATCCTATTTACATTAATCCAAGTAATTTGAACGGATATATTGATTATACATACACCAATATTGGTAATAATGTTTTTAGGTGTGAAGTGATAAATGCTGATTCAAACACACATCGTTTTGTTTGGCAATATTTAAAGCAAACCAATTCAAACCCTAAAGGAAAAATATTTGAATTGCCTGCTTTTTCAATTGAAGGTGTGCATACAGTTGATTTGTTAGCAATTAATAAAGCCACTAACGATACTATTAAAGTAACTAAAAACATTGCAACAGCAGCAAATACTGATTGCAGCGCAAACTTTTCATACAGCATAGTTCCGGTAAGAGACACTTTACAGTTTAACAAAATAATTGTTGATTATACCAGTCCTTCAGGTGTTAAATATTCTTCAAGGTATATTGAACAATTTACAGGTTTTTTGGTAAATGAAATTACAAATTACAAAGACATAGTTCCTGGCAAAAAAACCATCAAAGTAAAAGTTCAGTTTACTTGTAAAGTTAGTGATGGAGTTAAAATTATAGAGTTAAAAGATGTAAATGCAGTTTTTGCATTTTCGTACTAAAAAAAATCAGTAATATTTTTTATTGTTTTTTAATACTTTCAATTGGTAAATACCTGAATTACAGATTTCAAAATAATTAGTGTATATGTATTAAATTAATTTATGCCAACCCAATTGTTTTGGTTGGCATTCTACAGTTAATATATGCCAACCCAATTGCTTTGGTTGGCATTCTACAGTTAATATATGCCAACCCAATTGCTTTGGTTGGTATCCTACAGTTAATTTATGCCAACCCAATTGCTTTGGTTGGCATCCTTTGATTTATTGTTACAATAGTATAAACTTTTTTTATATAAAATAAAGCTACTAAAAGTACAATTAAGTTTTTAGTTTCTTTTTCTTTGCACTTGGAAATAGTATATTATTTAAAATCAATCTATAGCCTGGTGAATTTGGATGTAAATTTAAATCGGTAGGTGGTTCACCAACTATGTGTTGGTAATCTTCAGGATCATGCCCTCCATAAAAAGTCCAAGTACCTTTTCCTAAATTTCCATGAATGTATCTTGCTTCTTTTAACTGTTTGTTTTCACCTAAAATTAGCACATCATTTTTTATAAATTGTTTTCTAAAAGCAGTAGTTTGTCCCATAAATCCTTTTATTGTAGAAGTATGGTTTTGGCAAAGCATGGTAGGAACTAAATCCCATTTAGCCGAAAAATCAAACAAAGTAAAAACATCGTTGTCTTCATTAATTGGGCGCGTTTCGGGGCTTGCATCTATGTACGAATATTCATATTCATACGGATTCATTACTAAATTATAATCTTTAAAAGCAATGGTTTGGCTAAAATCAAGTTTACTATTTGCATTATGATCAGCAGGATCGCCATCAAACATTTGCTCACAAATATCAACACCATCGGCACTTAAAGCTATGTCGTAAGTATCGGTTGCGCTACACATGGCAAATAAAAATCCACCACCTAAAGTAAAATCTCTTATTTTTTTTGCAACAGCCAATTTCAGTTCCGATACTTTTTTAAAACCATGTTTGGCCGCCATTGCTTCATTTTCACGTACCTCAGCTTGGTACCAAGCTGCATTAGCAAATTGAGTGTAAAACTTTCCATATTGGCCTGTAAAGTCTTCGTGGTGCAAATGAAGCCAATCGTATTTTATTAGTTTTTCGCCCAAAACTTCATCATCAAAAACTACTTCATAAGGTATTTCAGCATAAGTTAAAACCATTGTTACTGCATCGTCCCAAGGTTGTTTGGTTTTAGGTGAGTACACCGCAATTTTTGGAGCTTTGTAAAGTTTTACTAGCTCCATATTTACATCGGGTTTAGCAATTTGTAATAAAATTTCACTCACTTGCGCCTCGCTAATTACTTCGTAACTTATGCCTCTAATTTTAAGTTCTCGTTCGTAACTTTGTTCATAACCAAACATAAAACTTCCGGCTTTGTAGTTTAAAAGCCAATCTACTTCAATGTCTTTTTGCAAAATCCAATAAGCCATTCCATAAGCTTTTAAATGGTTCTTTTGGTTTTCGTCCATAGGAACCAAAATACGAGATGCAAAGCCCGAAATGGATAGGAAAATGAAGATAATTAAATATAGTTTACGCATTGTTTTTGTTAGGTTTAAATTCAAAAATACTTTTACTAAATAATTCATACAAGGCTCGAAGATTTTGGTTTTCTATTAAATCCAAATGTTTTTGCATGGTATTTAAATCGTTTCTTATGGCTGGCCCTGTTTGAATTTTGTATGGTTCAAAAATAAACGAATTATTCAAAGCATTGCTTAATAAATGCTTTAAAATTCCGTAGTCTATTCCTTTATTATCCAATTCATTTTTTGCCAAGGTTATTAAATGATTGCTGAAATTATTTGTAATAGTGGCTGCCAAATGCAAATACAGTCGTTTTTCAGTATTTATATTTAAAACATGATTTGAAAGTCTATCAGCAAAATTTTCAATTATTCTGTAGTTTTCATCGGTATTTGCTTCTATACAAATGGGTGTATTTTTAAAGTTTACAAACGAATTTTTATTGATAGATTCAATAGGCCAAAATACAGCTTTGTTTTCTTGTTTTTTTATTTCATTGATGTTTTTTAAACCTGAAAAATGAACAACTAAACCACCATTTATTATCAAAGAATTTGATACACTTTCAATGGCATCGTCATTTACACATAATAAATATAAGTCGGCATCAGTAGGAATATTTGTAATGCTTTCAATACAATTAATGTTTTTTTGCTTTGCAATTTCAATTGTGTTTTCAATTTTTCTACTATATATTCCTATAATTTCAATATTAGTGTTTTGGCAAGCTCTAATAATAGCGTGAGCCATATTACCACTTCCAATAATTACTGCTGTTATCATTTGTTATTTTTTTTCAAATCAATACAAAAATTGTAATAGTTGCTAATTAATAAAACAATTACATAATTCCAAAATCAATGAAAGTTTTACACAAAAAGTAAAAACGAGTCACATTTCTTGTATTGCAAGTTTACATATTACTATATTGCCATTTATATATACAAGATAAAAATTATGAAGAAAATTTTATTATCAATTGCTGCAGTGGTAGCTTTAGTAAGTTATGGAAATGCACAAACAAAAGACATGCCTTGGCAAGTAGGTTTAGGAACTGGTATATCGGAATATGCTGGCGACATGGGAAATGGGTTCTTTAAATTTGATTTAAGTTCTCACGATTTAACAAATAATGGAGGAACCAAAACCAAAAGCCAACCTTTAATGACAAACATTACTCTTAGTCATTATTTAAACAGTGAATTTGATATTGCTGCAAGAACCTATTGGGGTGAGTGGGGATATTTTAATAAATCAAATTCAACTGTAGTTGCTGGTAAATTAGGGAATTTTTATCGAGGAACTTTTGGAATAGAAGTTACACCTCGTTGGAAATTTTTATCGAACGATAAAGCTAAAATTGTTCCTTATATTACTACAGGTTTAGGATACAGAAGAGTAAGTATGCCAAACGACTATATTGGTAAATTGGGTTTGTTTTCTGAAGGCATTTTTAGCAAAAATAGCATTGATGAAATTACAATTCCTGCTGGATTAGGTGCCAATATTAGCATAACAGAAAGAGTGGGTTTAAATATTCAATCTAATTATTTGTGGACAAACAATGACAAATCGGAAGGTTTAGCTACCAACGAAGAGTTAACATTTGACCAAGCTTGGTTTCATACCATTGGTTTAACATTTAATTTAGGAAAAGTAGTAGATACTGATGGAGATGGTGTTTCGGATAAAAACGATAAATGCGCTAATACTCCAAAAGGCGATTTAGTAAATCCATATACTGGTTGTTCAATAGATACTGACAATGATGGAATAGCAGATAATAAAGATGTTTGTCCTTTAGTGGCAGGAACTGTAGCATTTAAAGGATGCCCTGATACAGATGGTGATGGAATTCAAGATAGTGAAGACAAATGTCCAACAGTAGCTGGAGTTGCAACATTTAAAGGTTGCCCTGACACTGATAAAGATGGAATACAAGACAGCGAAGATGCTTGCCCAACTATTGCAGGAATAACTAAATTTAATGGTTGCCCTGATACTGATGGAGATGGTTTCCAAGATAGTGAAGATGCTTGTCCAACCATTGCTGGTAAAGCTGCATACAATGGCTGTCCTGATACTGATGGAGATGGAATAGAAGATAAATTAGATAAGTGTCCTAGAGTATTTGGAGTTGTTGCCAATAACGGTTGCCCTGAAATAAAAGCTGCGGTTAAACAATTATTTGAAAAAGCATTACAAGGTGTTCAATTTGAAACTGGAAAATCGGTGATTAAATCAACTTCATTTAGTATTTTAAATAAAGTAGTTACCATAATGAAAGAAAATCCTACTTATAAATTATACATTTTGGGTCATACTGACAATGTAGGTGATGCAACTAAAAATTTAAAATTATCGCAAGAAAGAGCAGCAGCAGTTGAAAAATACCTAGAAACAAAAGGTGTAAATACAAGCAGAGTGCGTTCAGAAGGGTTTGGTGACACTAAACCTGCTTACGATAATGCTACAACTGAAGGTAAATCAAAAAACAGAAGAGTTGAATTTAAAGTAGAATTTGAACAATAAAATTGTAATAATATAATTAATAAAAAACGCTGTACATCAATTGATGTACAGCGTTTTTTATTTTTAAACAACACAAAAAATTACTGCTTTTAGTCAAACCTACATACAGTTTAGTTAGATTGTATTATAATTGCTAAAATTATTAAAAACTATTATGGAAAATTTTACTACCCTTGGTCAATTTATTATAGAAAAACAAAAAGATTTCCCTTACGCAAAAGGTGAGCTTTCACGCTTATTACGTGATATTGGAATAGCATCAAAAATTATTAGTAGAGAAGTGAATAAGGCTGGTTTAACCCATATTTTAGGCGACCATGGCAGTGTAAATGTACAAGATGAAGATGTAAAAAAATTAGATATTATTGGTAACGATACCTTTATTTCTACTTTTAGTAAAGGTGGTGAAGTTTGTGTAATAGCAAGTGAAGAAAACGAAGGAATTATTCCCTTAAAAGGAACTTTTTCAAAAAATGGTAAATATGTTATTTGCATGGATCCATTGGATGGTTCTTCTAATATTGATGTAAATGTTTCAATTGGAACTATTTTCTCCATTTATAAAAGAGTAACGGAAGTAGGCACAGAACCAACCGAAGCCGATGTGTTACAAGCAGGAAATAAATTGGTAGCTGCCGGATATGTACTTTATGGTTCATCTACCATGTTGGTTTTTAGCACTGGAAATGGTGTAAATGCTTTTACTTTAGATCCTAGTATTGGTGAGTTTTGCTTGAGTCAAGCTGACATAAAAGTACCAGAGGATGGTAAAATATATTCAATTAATGAAGGTAATGCAGCTGAATTTCCTCAAGGAATCAAAAATTATTTGGCTTGGGTAAAGGAAGATGATAAAGCAACTAGTCGCCCTTATTCCGCACGTTATATAGGTTCAATGGTAGCTGATTTTCATCGTAATTTATTAAAAGGTGGTGTGTTTATTTATCCGCCTACGGCAAAAAGTCCTAACGGTAAATTGCGTTTATTATTTGAAGGAATTCCAATGAGTTATATTGCTGAACAAGCTGGTGGATTAGCAACAACTAGTACAATGCCAATATTAGATGTAGAACCTTCTAAAATTCACCAACGAGTTCCTATTATAATGGGTTCAAAAAATATGGTGAATAAAGTGGTTGAGTTTATGAATAAATAGTTTTAAAATGTTGGATTTTGAATTTAAATAACTAAGTACTAAAAACTAAGTACTAAAAAACTGACTAAATAATGAAAATTAACAATAAGGTCACAGGTGAAATTGGAGAGCAATTAGCTTGTGACTTTTTGTTAAATAAAGGTTTTGAAATTCTAGAACGGAATTTTAGGCAACAAAAAACCGAAGTTGATATCATTGCCAAGCACCAAAATTGTTTGGTAATGGTGGAAGTAAAAACAAGGCGAAGTAATTTTGTAAATCCTGAAAATGCAGTGAGTAAAGCCAAGCAAAAAACATTAGTGGAAGCTGCTTTGTTATACCAAGAAAGCAATCAATTAACTTGTGAAATCAGGTTTGATATTATTGCCATTATTAAATTGAAAACAGAGACAGAAATTTTGCATTTTGAAGATGCATTTTATCCTTATACAACCTATTAACAAATGTCCATAAAAATTATTGAATGTCCGCGCGATGCCATGCAAGGCTTGCACAATTTTATTCCAACTCAAACCAAAATTGATTATATCAATCAGCTGTTAAAAGTAGGTTTCGATACCATAGATTTTGGAAGTTTTGTATCGCCAAAAGCCATTCCTCAAATGGCCGATACCAAAAAAGTTTTGGCGGGCTTAAATTTAGCTCAAACCAAAACTAAATTGTTAGCCATCATTGCCAATTTAAAAGGAGCAGAAATGGCTGTACAATATCCTGAAATAACATATTTAGGTTTTCCGTTTTCAATCAGTGAAACATTTCAGCAACGAAATACTAACAGCAGCATAGCTGAAAGTTTGGAAACTGTAAAAGCCATTCAACAGCATTGCGTAAGCAATAACAAAGAATTAGTGGTTTATATTTCTATGGGTTTTGGAAATCCTTATGGCGATGATTGGAACACTGAAATAGTTGAAAAATGGGTAAAAGAAATGGATCAATTAGGTATCAAAATTATTTCATTGAGCGATACCATTGGCATAGCAAACCCTGAAACGATTGCTTATTTGTTCAAACATTTAATTCCTACTTTTCCCAATATTGAATTTGGCGCACATTTACATACCACGCCAAACACTTGGCAAGAAAAAATAGAAGCTGCTTATGAAAATGGTTGTAAACGCTTTGATGGCGCCATGAAAGGTTTTGGTGGTTGCCCAATGGCTGCTGATGATTTAACTGGAAATATGCCTTCCGAAAACATGTTTTTTTATTTTAAAAATTCAAATTTGGAAATAGGTTTGAATGAAGCTGAATTTACTAATTCATTACTTTTAGCCAATCAAGTTTTTGACCATGCAGAATAAATAACAAACATGATTTTACGCGCTGCAAATATCAACGATTTACCTGCAATAACTGCTATTTATAACGATGCGGTTTTAAATTCAACAGCTACTTTTGATATTGAAAATAAAACAGTATCCGACATGCAGATTTGGTTCAATCACCATGATGAAAAATACTGCGTGGTGGTTTGCGAAATAAATAATGAAATAGCTGGATGGGCAAGTTTAACGCGTTACAGCGACCGAACTGCCTATGATAGAACTGCAGAGTTTAGCATTTACCTTCATCCAAATTTTAAAGGACAAAAATTAAGCAAACCTTTAATGGAATATTGCTTACAGCAAGGAATAAAAAATGGTGTAAAAGCAGTATTGGCTCGCATTACCGAAGGCAATGATATTAGCATCAAACTTCATGAGCATTTTGGCTTTTTTATGGTAGGGGTTTTAAAACAAGTAGGGGTAAAATTCAATAAAGTACTTGATGTGAATTTGATGCAATTGCTGGTGGAATAACTTTATATTTGTTTCAATGAAACCTAATCTATACATTATTGCAGGTTGTAATGGCGCAGGAAAAACCACCGCATCATTCAATATTTTGCCTGAAATATTATCGTGTAAAGAGTATGTAAATGCTGATGAAATAGCTAGAGGAATTTCTCCTTTTCAACCTGAAAAATTAGCGATAGAATCAGGAAGAATCATGCTAAAAAGAATTGATGAATTATTGGAAAATAATGAAACATTTGCTTTTGAAACTACATTAGCTACCAAAAGTTTTGAAAGTTTAATAACCAAAGCTAAAGCAAAAGGATACTTCGTCAACTTAATTTATTATTGGTTAGAATCAATTGAACTAGCTGAAATGAGAGTAAGATCGAGAGTGGCAGAAGGCGGACATAATATTCCTAAAGATGTAATTCATAGAAGATATTTTAGAGGAATTGATAATCTTTTTAAAATATATCATGATATTTGTGACTTGGTTGTTATTTATGACAATTCAAATAATCAACCAGAATTGGTTTATGAAAAAAACCAATTGAATGAAAGTAATATTACAGATTTGGAAAAGTTTAACATCATAAAATCACTTATAAAATGAAACCTTCGGAAACTGATAAGACAAGAGATTTAATTGTTGAAGGCATGAAAATTTCTTACAAAAAAATGCTAATCAAAAAGAAACAACTTGGACAAAAGTTGGTGTTTAGCGAAAATGGCATCATCAAAATTATTGAAGCAAAAGATATTGTAATTGACGAAAACTAGTTTCAATATTTCTTGAAATTTTCCTTTCGAATTTCGAATTTCTTTTTTCGAATTTCCTTTTAGTCTTCATAATCGTCCACATTAAACTTTTCGGTGGTTTTGCTCGATGTGGCAACCATTTTCATGATACCATCCAACTCTTGTGCGGTAAAGTCACGCCATTCGCCCAGCTTTAAGTTTTTAAGTCCAATATTCATGATTCTTACCCGTTTTAGTTTTCGCACTTCATAACCACAAAAGCTACACATTCTGCGTATTTGTCGGTTCAAACCTTGAGTTAAAATAATTTTGAAAACAAAAGTGCTTAACATTTCTACCTGACATTTATGAGTAACAGTTCCAAGCATAGGAATGCCATTGCTCATACGTTCAATAAACTTTTCGTTAATGGGTTTATCAACGGTAACAATGTATTCTTTCTCGTGGTTATTGCCTGCTCTAAGAATTTTATTTACAATATTTCCATCGTTGGTTAAAAAAATCAATCCTTCGCTTTCCTTGTCTAATCGGCCAATGGGGAACATGCGTTTGGGATGATTGATGTATTGAATAATATTGTTTTTTATTTTCAATTCTGTGGTACAAATAATTCCAACTGGTTTGTTAAACACAATGTAAATATCGTTGGCAACAGTTTTTAGTTTTTCACCATCTACTTTAACCACATCACTAGGATTTACTCTATTACCCAATTTGGCAATTTTTTTATTAATTGTTACTCGTTCATCTACAATGTATTTTTCAGCTTCTCGCCTCGAACACATGCCAGTATCGCTAATGAATTTGTTAATATTTATTCCAGTTTGATTTGCGTTATCCATCCGTTTCAAAATTAATTATTCTATCAAATAATAAGGACATTTAAAAATATTTTTTCAAAAATCAAATGGATTGATTTATTTGCGATAAAATATTGAAAGGTAACGTATGAAAAAACTATTTTTATTATTGACAATGGTTGTTGCAAGCCAAGCATGGGCGCAATCAAATTTGAATTTATTTACTGAAGAAGGCGAAAATTTTACGCTGTTTTTGAATGGTATTCAGCAAAACAACAAGCCTCAAAGCACTGTTAAAGTTCAAAATATTTTAGATAATGTTCAAAAAATTCGTTTGGTGTTTGAGGACAAAAATATTCAAACCATTTCTCAAAACATGTTTTATGAAACAGGTAAAGAATACACTTATAACGTTAGGAAAAAGAATACCGCAGCCAATAAAGTGAAACGAATAGATGGTAAAAAAACAACACCTTCGGTTTATGTTATCAGGATGCAAGATGTGAAAGTAATTGAGAAAAAAGTGATTCAAAGTGGAGATGTGGTGCAAGATAATTTAGTGGACGAAAACGAAAAAACAGTTACCACTAAAACAGTAACTACTACTAATACAGGAAACGAAAATATAAATATTGGAGTAAATGGTTTGGATTTGAAAATAAATATTAATGATTTGGGAAATACCAATACTCAAACTACCACCACTACTGTAACTCAAACTACCACTTCTACAACAGGTAACAATAATGTTTCGAAGCCAACAATAGTTTGCAAACCCATGAGCGGTGTTGTGTTTTCAAACCTCACGGATCAAATAAAAAAGCAAGGATTTGAAGACAATAAATTACAAATTATTAATCAAGTTTTGGCAAATAATTGTGTAAGTGCTGCACAAGTAAAAGGTTTAATGAAAGAGTTTAGCTTTGAAGAAAATAAAGTAAAGGTTGCTAAAATATGCTATTCGAAAACAACCGATAAAGAAAACTATTTTACAATAAACGATGCGTTTAGTTTTAGCAGTTCGGTGGATGAAATGAGTGAGTTTTTGAAAAGTAAAGGGGCTTTGAGTACTGATGGAGATTACTAATTAGTGTCTGTTATAAAATCCCAATTTCTTCGTTATACTTTCTATAAAAAGGGTCATTTGCAAAAAGCAAACTCCCATTTTTATATCTTCGTATGCCTCGAACTTGGAATCTTCTAAACAGCCACTTCATGTAAATGTAATAATAAAAACTTATTCTAAATTACCTTAAACCAATTCATGAAAAAACTTTTTATATTTATTTTCCTGCTTCAACTCATGTCATGCGACAGCTCGTTAAAGTTTGTACAAACTGCCGATAAGCTAGCAACAGAAGGTAATTACAGCGATGCTGCCGATAATTATTATACTGCACTTTTAACCAATCCAACGAATACTAAAGCAAAATTGGGTTTACAAAAAAGTGCTCAACTGGTGTTGGATGCAAAGTTTGGTTCTTTTGCTAAAAAGGTGGTTGAAGGCAGTAGTGAAGACGCTTTAAGGCAATACAATTATTGTATGGATTATTTCAATAATTTGAAAAATATTGGTGTGGATTTAAATTGGCAAATACTTTACGACCAACTTTACGAAGAGACCAAGCAAGAATTTATAGGCAAACAATACGATGTTGGCTTAAGCCTAATGAAAGAAAATAAATTCGATAAAGCAGAATTGGCATTCGACCGAATTTTAGAATTTGATAGTAGTTATAAAAATGTTTCGGTACTCAGAGTTCAAAGTGTGGTAGAGCCTTTATACAATCAAGGGTTGAAATACATGGAGGCGGAGAATTACAAAGCTGCGTATAAAAGTTTTAGTCAAGTAGCCAGTTTTGATGCTAACTATAAACAAACCTTGCAGCAAATAAAATTATCGTTGCAGAAGGCGAGTTTGCCCATTGCAGCTATTTTGGTGAGTAAAAAAACATTTGTCAACCACGAAGATGTATCGTTTTATGAAATGTTGGTAGCAAGGTTAAGTAAATCAAAGAATCCATTTTTAAAGGTAATTGACCGAACTCACTTAGAAAAATTATTGAAAGAACAAGAGCTAGGAATGACTGGTATTATTGATGCTGAAACGGCTAGCAAAGCAGGAAAATTAATTGGTGCCAAGTATTTTTTATTGATAAATGTAAGTGATGTAATTTTTGATGAATTGAAACCAACCACTAGTATTGAAATGGCCTATGAATCGTTTAGCCAACGAATAGTGAATGAAACAGGTGATGCGCAATCGGTAATTAAATTTAAAAAAGTAGATTATAAAGAAACCAAACAATACCGAAAAGTGGAAGCAAGGGTTTCGTATCAATTGGTTTCAGTTCAAAGCGGGCAAATAGTTTCATCGGAAGTATTCAGCGATGAAAAAGCCGATGCCCATGTTTATGCAAGATTTGATGGCAATAAAGAAAATTTATACCCTAGTTTACCAGCAGGTAATTTTATGCCAACAGCACCCAAAGAATGGACTGAAAAGTTTTATGAATTGAATCGAAATTTAGCCAGCCAACAAACCCTTACCGATAATACTTATGAAGCCATTAGCCTTAAAATAATTGATGATATAAACTTGTTTATTGAACAGTGATGGTTGATAGTTGTAAAACACCAACTGATTGGTATAAAACGCTTGTTGATTGCCATAAAACATAAACTGATTGGCATAAAACGCTTGTTGATTGCCATAAAACACAAACTGATTGGCATAAAACGCTTGTTAATTGCCATAAAACACAAACTGATTGGCATAAAACGCTTGTTAATTGCCATAAAACACAAACTGATTGGCATAAAACGTTTGTTGATAGATGTAAAACACAAACTGATTGCCATAAAACGCTTGTTGATTGCCGTAAAACGGAAACTGATTGCCGTAAAACAGAAATTATTATTTAAAAACTTTTCAAAGCATCGTAAACTTTACCAACAGGTAAACCCATTACGTTATAAAAACAGCCTGTAATTTTTTCAACTGCTGTATAACCAAACCAATCTTGAATTCCATAACTTCCAGCTTTATCAAATGGTTTGTAACGATGAATATAATGCCAAATTTCTTCGTCAGTTAATTTTTTTATTGTTACTTCTGTAACATCACAAAACGAAATAGTTTTTATATTAGATCTTAAACAAACTCCCGTAAAAACTTCATGTTTTGTACCACAAATTTTCGATAACATTTCAAATGCCACTTGTTCGTTTTCGGGTTTGTTTAGTACATGGTTATTTACCCAAACTATGGTATCTGCTGTTAATAAAACTTCATTATCTTGTAGTTTATTTGGAAAAAAATGTGCTTTTTTTAAAGCCAAAAATATAGGTATTTCTTGCTTTCCTAAAGATTTATCAAACGATTCATCTACATCATAAGTAATTATTTCAAAAGGTAATTCAAGGCCTTTTATTAATTCTTGTCTTCGTGGTGATTTAGAAGCAAGAATTATTTTTATGTTGTTCAATAACATTTGTTTTTAAAGTGATAAACTAAATTTTTGTGCTAGATCTTGTAAATCTAAAATTACTTTTTCGTTTAAAGGAATTCCGTTTTTTGTTCTTTCTTTTTGTAATATATATTCTGGTTCACCAGGAATAATTACCTGTTGATTCTCATCTATTCTAGTTGCATTTTTAAATGAATCAATCCAATTATCCATATTGTTTTTAAAATCTTCTGCAGGTCTAAATGCATCAATACGCATGGCACCTAGAAAATGCCCAATTCCTTTTCCTGGTAAATTGGGCAATGGATTTAAAAACGATACAAATGGTGGAACCCAAGGTCCATAATTGGCACCACTTAAAACCCCACAAAGAATATCGACTATACTTGCTAAACCATAACCTTTATGCCCGCCAAGTGGCAATAAAGAACCACCATTCGCAAGTTCGTTGGCATTAGTTGATTCTTGTCCTTCTTTTGTTTGAACCCAATTGTTTGGAATTGTTTTTCCTGTTCGTTGTGCTATTTCTAATTTACCATTTGCGGCTGCACTAGTTGCCATATCTATTACTATTGGCAAATGTTTATTTGTTGGAAAAGCATAACAAATTGGGTTGGTTCCTAACATGCGCTGTTTACTAAAAGTAGGTGCTACCAATGGACTAGCATTGGTCATCGCTATTCCAATCATATCGTGTGGCAGTGCTTTCATGGCATGGTATGCAGCAATTCCAAAATGATTACTGTTTTGAATAGCAACCCAACCTGTTCCAACATTTTTTGCTTTCTCAATAGCAATTTCCATTGCTTTTGGAGCTACAACTAATCCTAATCCTTCGTCAGCATTTACTGTGGCGGTGCTTGGTGTTTCATGAATAATTTTATGCTGCGCATTCATGTTTGCTCTTTTAGCTTCATAAAGCTTTATATAACCACTTAATCTAGCAACTCCATGTGAATCAATACCACGCAAATCAGCAGCAATTAATACGTTTGCGGCTTGTAAAGCATCAGCAGAATTCATCCCACATTTAACAAATACTTGTTGGGTAAAATAGGAGAGTTGTTGAGCAGAAAAGATCATTTAGATTGAAAGATTACAAGATTGAAAGATTACAAAATTGCTTATTTTCTATTTCCCATAACTCTTAGTAAGTAAAGGAATAAATTTACAAAATCTAAGTAAAGTGTAAGCGCACCCATTATAGAAGCTTTTTTAGCATTTTCGCCATCAACTTGTGTAGCCATTAACTTAATTTTTTGAGTGTCGTAAGCTGTTAATCCTACAAAAACCATTACACCAATGTATGAAATAATGTAATTTAACATTTCGCTTTTCAAAAAGAAATTGACTAAAGTAGCTATAATTACACCAACTAAGCCCATCATCATAATGCTGCCAAATCCGCTTAAATCTTTTTTTGTATAAAAGCCTGCTAAGCTCATAACTGCAAATGTTCCTGCAGTAATAAAAAAGGTAGATGCTATAGAACTAGCAGTATAAAGAATAAATACTGCAGAAAGTGTTAAACCACTTAAACACGAGTAAAGTATAAACATAGCAACAGCAGTTGAATAACTTAATTTTGCTACTCTTGCACTTAAGTACCAAACTACTCCAAGTTCAACTATTATTAAACCCAAAAACATATATTTTGTTCCAAATATAATATTTAAAAGTTCTTGAGATGAAGCTACATACATGGCTACAAAACCAGTAATTGCTAGTGCTAAAGTCATCCATGAGTATACTTTACTCATAAATGTGGCGGTAATTGTTTTTTCGTCTGTAATTGAATAATTGTTGTTTTCCATGTTATTTTTTTAAAATTGGTAATCCTGATTTGGCTAATATTTTATTTGCTTTCTTAAGTTTTTCAGGAAAAAAAATTTTCCCTTTAAATTCATCAAGTTTTTTATCAAAAACTATAATTGGAACTTTTGATTTGTTTAACTCTTCTATTTTCATAATTATATTTTATTTTCTTTTTTTGTTATTAAAAATGCCTCATAATCCTCACCAATAATGAATTCAACCCAATTTCCATTCTTATCATATCCAAATATTATAAAATCTTCTAATATTTCGGCTAAATTATTTGTAATTCCCATACGATATAATCTAGTTCTAACTTTAGTGCTTCCTGTTGCTAAAATCCATGCATTTGGGTTTTTATCAATAAATACATAAATTGTTGAAGCAACAGTTGCAAGAACCTTTAAGCTGTCACCATTATTAGTAACAGAAATATCACTTATAGATTTAGTTTCATAATCGAAATCACCAAATCCAAGATTGTAAACATTTTTGGTTGAAGTTTCTGAATATTCAACAATTTTCTTTATTATTCCTTTTGGCCCTTCACTATTGAACTCAAAAAGATGCATTTGTAAATCTGTTTTATAATGGTATTTCGAATATTTCATTACAAGGCAAAAGTAGAATAATTTGTCTTCGATTTTTGAATTTATTTTTTCGAAATTTATTTATTAGTTCATATTCATTTTTGGAAACCTAAAAATTTCGCTGTCGTGAATAAGTATTCCGTTAATTCTATAACTTATAAAATCAAAAATTGGCAATTGTTCCATTAATCTTTCTGTTTCTGCTTTATTATCTGTATTGAAAATAATCCAACCTTTGGTTCTATCTTCATTGATAGTATAACTTTGAATTTTTCCTTGATTAATTAGTAAGTTGATAAATGCCCTGTGACTTGGAATTTTACGCATGAAGTTTTCGTTTATTTCTTCAGGTAATTTTATTTCAACCATAAATACCATAATTTCTTTCTTTTTATTTCAAATATAAGTATTCACATTTGTCAATTGCAATGCCAAACAAAATTAAACATACAAATCTAATAAAAGATAAAGCAAAACAACTAGGTTTTAGCTTTTGTGGCATCAGTAAATCAGCATTTTTATTGAGCGAAGCGCCAAAATTAGAAAAATGGTTAAAGGAAAATATGAATGGCAAAATGGCTTACATGGAAAATTATTTTGACAAAAGATTAGACCCAACACTTTTGGTTGAAGATTCAAAATCGGTGGTGAGTTTAATGTATAATTATTACACACCTAAAGAACAAATAGACATAACTGCACCCAAAATTTCGAAGTATGCTTATGGTGAAGATTACCACGATGTAGTGAAAGTAAAATTGAAAGAATTATTGCTATTTATTCAAACGGAAATAGGAGAAGTAAACGGAAGATGTTTTGTAGATTCGGCACCAATTTTAGAACGCGCATGGGCTGCAAAAAGTGGTTTGGGTTGGATAGGGAAAAATGGAAATTTGATAAATAAAGGCAATGGTTCGTTTTATTTTTTGGCAGAACTTATTATAGATTTAGATTTAGAATATGATGGAGTTACAACCAACCATTGTGGCACTTGTAATGCTTGTATTGATGCTTGTCCAACCCAAGCCATTGTTGCACCAACCATAGTTGATGGAAGTAAATGTATTAGTTATTTTACTATTGAATTGAAAGATGCTATTCCTAATTCTATGAAAGGAACATTTGATAATTGGGCTTTTGGATGCGATGTTTGTCAAGATGTATGCCCTTGGAATAAATTCTCTAAACCACATAATGAACCCAAATTTGAACCCAATGAACTATTATTGGAAATGAATAATAATGATTGGCAAGAAATTACTGAACAAGTATTCAGCCAATTGTTTAAAAAATCGGCTGTAAAAAGAACCAAATACAACGGATTGAAAAGAAATATTGACTTTATAACAAACAAAGAAATTTAGATAATGATAAATATTTACCAACGCTTATTTTATTTTTTAGTAATTAATTTATTGGTTTTGCATTATGCAATAGCTCAAGATACTTCACAAGTAAAAAAGAAAATAAAAAAAGCAGTTAAAATAGAGGAACCACGAAAATTATTGCTTCATAAAATGAATCCTGATAACTTTAATTTTGGTTTTGAAATAGATGGAAATTTCAATTTAATTGGATCTCAGTTAGGAAACTATGTTGGAAAATCGCAACCCCGAATTAGTATTTTTTTTACTAAACCTATTTATAAATATTATGTAAACAGTTTTATTAGTTTATGGGATTATGCCATTGAGCCTTTGGCATTAAACATAGTTAGTTGCCGAGAAAATACCATAGATAATCAGTATGGTGGTTATTACTTCGATCCTTCGTTTGCCCTGCATTTAATTCCCGATAGAAGCAGCTCTGATTTAAGAATTATACTTGGAGTTAGGCCCTCGTATTTACTGTATAGTTATTCCGAAATATTAGAAAATGGAGTTTATCGTTTATCTCAAAGTGGTTTATCAGCTAATAAAAATAAAGTAGGCGATATTGATGTATCGGGTATGTTAGGTATAAGTGTTAAGTTTAGTAAAATTGGTTATTTTGATTTAAAATATGTACATAGTTTTACTAATAAAAACACAACAGATTATGTACAAGGTAGGCCAAGTTTAATAGAATTTGGAATTCGTTTAAGTGCAGTTCAAATTGGAAAAGTTTTATTTGATTTAGATGCTGAAATACAAAAAAAAGTTACTAAATTTAGTAAAGGAACTTTGTTAGTTATGCTTCCAACTCCAAACCAAAATGAAGTAAATGCTTTGCAAAACGCAGGAAGAACCAATGATGTTAGAGAACTTTTTTACCAACAGGAATTAACAAACAAAATGGTTGCTGAAAAATTTACTAAAGATTTCAAATTCAGTAAAGTGTTATTTTTCTCTGATTCTAGTGCCAATAAAATTATCAATAAAAATTTCAATGATGTGTTTGTTAATGAAAACATGAATACTATTCCAACACCCGAAACATTCGATTCTAGTAATTATTTTGTTGCTTCATTTTGCGAAGATGTTTCGGAATTTGCAAACAGATTTACATATGGTTTGCATGTATATGATGTAAAAATGCAAGCTTTACCAAGCCCGTTTAATGCCATAAAAAACGACATGGGTTTATTTCCTGGCGGAGATATAGTTGCATACATGCGTAAGAAAAAAGCATTATATTCTATTGGTGAATACGAAAGAGTAATTAGGAAATTTAACGATAGATTGGTGAGAAAGAAAATGGAAGTACTGGAAGAGAATTAGGAATTAGGAATTATGAATTATGAATTATGAATTATGAATTATGAATTATGAATGTTTAAACACTTAAATACTTAAACCTTAAACACTTAAACACCTAAACACTTAAACACCTAAATACTTAAACACCTAAACACTTAAACACTTTAATAACTAAACACCTATACACTTAAACACTTATTTCACCACAGCATCCATCCAAACAAATTGTCCATTTTTGAAAAGGAATATATCGTCACCAATGGTAAATTCTAACCCTTCAGTAATGGTTTTCATGTTTAAATCATCGTTAGATGTATGAATACTTCCTTTGGTTTGATAGGCTATTTTTAAATATTCTGAGTTAATTCCTTTGGCTGTTCCGCAAATAATTACATGTATAGGTTTTTTAATTCGCTTTAGTAAAGCCATGTCTCTAACAGGGCTATCATCGGCTACTAAAACAATATCGCTATAACCTTTTAAAGTAGTAATGGCTTTGTAAACAGCTTCTAAATCGTTTTCTGCGTCATCGCCACCTTGTCGTTCTCCGCCTTTTTTGCGGGTTTCATCTATGTCTTTTTTGAATTTTTTAAAATCCTTAGCCACAAAACTATAAACACCTCCAGCAGCACCCACTTTTTTTAGTTCATCGGCCAGTTCGCCACCATCGTTAAATAAGGTGTAATACATAATTTTTTCGTTTTCGTAATTTTGCTTATACCAAATTAACAACTGACCAATATAAGGAAACATACTTCCAGTCATATCCACTATCATTGATATTTTTTTCCAATGATGGTTTCGTTTAAAAGCTTTAAAAATAGTAGAATCTTTTAGTTTGTATTCGCCCGATAAAAACTTGTCGAACTTAATGGTAGTAATGGCTTCTTTTGTTGGAGCTTCGTATGTAACATAACCTTTTTTGTCAAAATGAGCATAAGCTCCCACTAACTCACCTTTTGCAAAATTGCCTTCGGTAAGCATAAATCCTGCTTCATCGTAACATCGTTCGTAACCATTTTTTAAACCATCTTTATAAATTTCTTCGCAGTGAGTGCTACAATTTGGAAAGAATGAAACACTTGGACCTTCTAAAACCCCATTTATAAAAGTATTGCTTAATTCTATACAATCTTGGGCATCAAAAAATTTTATTTCAATGCCTTGTTTTTCGTTGTTTTCATAAAAAACTTCGTATTTCAAATCACCGTTTGGCCAGTAATAACGCCAAAACCCTTGCTTTTTTCCGTCAATAGTAACATTGATAGTATCTAAATCATGGATAGTAAATGATTGACTAAATACTGGACAAATTAGTATAAATAAAAAGATGCAAATTGATATTTTAAAAATAATATTTTTCATTGTAAGGTGAAATTTAGGCTAAGGTTATCGGTATATGTAATTCAATTTCTTGATTGATTATTGAAGTAAAATCTTCATTGGGAGCTATTAAATAACCTTTTACTCCCACATTATTTGCACAAATAATATCGCGTTCTTTATCGCCAATAAAAAAACTTTTATTTACATCAACATTATACTTTGCAACTGCTTTTTCTACCATTAAACTTCCAGGTTTTCTACACAAACAATTACTTGTTTCGGGGTGATGCGGGCAATAGTAAATTTCGGTAAATTCAAAACCATGTTTTTTACATTCATTTTGTAAAAAATAATGCATTTTTTTTAAAGTTTGGTGGGAATAAAATTGCTTTGCAATACCACCTTGATTGGTTATAACAAACAATAAATAACCTTCGTGGTGTAGTTTTTGTAAATTTTTAAAAATAAATGGTAATAATTTAAAATCACTATATTGTTTTATATAGTCCCCAATTTCAAGGTTTAACACACCGTCACGGTCAAAAAATGCTGCTTTGTTCAAAATTATTTTCAATAAAATTCGCTTCAATAATAAT
>Ga0247839_1003758_pt1 | contig 20444 bp, 12 predicted proteins | sample LaCruzMarch2015__6_FD_192405 | JGI IMG/M metagenome (GOLD analysis project Ga0247839, IMG submission 192405) | Freshwater microbial communities from meromictic Lake La Cruz, Castile-La Mancha, Spain - LaCruzMarch2015_16m | ecosystem: Environmental > Aquatic > Freshwater > Lake | place: Spain... | reverse complement strand
AAACTATTCAAATTTTACCAGGAAATAGTTTACAAGTTTATAATACAATGTATGTAAACGCTAGTGCTGGCGACATAATTACAATTGACGCTACAGTTTTTTCTAATGGAATTTATACTCGAAATCCTATTCAATTTAGGGGAATAATTGGCAGTTCAATTCTGCCTATTTTATTTAAAAATAAAGAAGGAAAAAACATTTCGATTACACAATTAAATAGTTCAAGCAGCTATGGTTTAAATTTTCAATATTGTGAAAATATAAAAGTTAGTGGTTTTGAAAATGGGGCAAGTTATATGTTAAGTATAAAGAATTTTACAAACACAGCTAGTTACGGAATCTCATTTGACAAAAACACAAAAAATGTGGAATTGGAACATGTAGAAATTTCAAATATTGGCTCACAAGCCGTAAATTTCAGATCAACTGAACCATATAACGGATTCAAAAATGTAACAGATACAGCTTATTTTAGACAATATGTAAATGCTGCAAGCATGGGCAAAGGTTTTTTTCATCATAATTACATTCACAACATAGGAAATAAAGGATTTTATATTGGATCTACTGTTTATGATTTAGGCGCAGGAATTCCTATAACTATCAATCAAAGTTTTGCAGCAAGTTTGCCCAATAATGGTATTGTATTTTATGAAAATAATACTTGGAAATTTTTACCACAGTTTGCCGACACTATTTTAGTTTACAATAATATAATTGATACAATTGGAACTGATGGAATTCAAGTAGCAATGGCTAAATTCTATCAAGTTAAAAACAATCAAATAAAAAATTGGGGTGGTAAAAAAACATATGGTCAAATGTTTGGAATTAGCATTGGTTCGCCAAGTATTGGCGAAACTTTTAACAATACTTTGAACACTGGAAATGGAAGTGCTATTCAGTGTATTGGGGTTAAAAACAAAATATTTAACAACTTGATTATTAGCCCAAATTTAGACTGTAAAGAACCAAATTGGTGGAATATAAATGCCATATATTTAAACGACAAAGTGTGTAATTTACAAGCTTTAAACAGACTTGGTTTAACATACAGTCAAACACTTTTTGAGGTTTTTCACAATACCATTATTTTAAACAAAAACGATTCAGGAAGAGCCGCTTTTTTTGTACAAAACTTTCTAAATTTAACCAATGCAAAATGTTATAATAATTTAGCAGTTCAAGATAAAAATCCTGATAGTTTAAACACTCAAAATTATACTTTATCACATGCAATTTTTGATGCAAATCCTTTACAAACAAACTTTAGCAGCACTAATAATTTTTCGGGAACCGATATTCAAACAGTGGGTTTTGTAGATGCTGCCAATGGCAATTATGATTTAATAGCAAATTGTATTGCTTGCCGCAATGCAAATGAATTGACTCAAAATCAAAACGACCCAATTTTTTATGATTTAAACAATAACTCACGAAAAGTGGATGCAAAAACTACTACAAACATTACAAATCCAAGTTTTGGTTGTTATGAAACTGAACTTTTTGCTGGAATAGTTATTCCACCAACAGCAGAAGTGGTGTTGTTTTCATCTAGCTATCATAATATTTATAACAATCAAACAACTGTAATTCCACCAGGAACAAGTTTAGTAGTTTATAATTATTTGTATGTAAATGCCACCGCAGGCGACACACTATTAATAGACGCAACCAACTTTTCGAATGGTGTTTATACTAGGCCGCCATTAACAATAAAAAACTTTACAGGTACAAGTGATTTGCCAATTGTTTTTAAAAATAAAAATGGCAAAATAGTACAAATTACAGCATTAAATAACAATAGTAGTGTAGGACTAAATATTCAATATTGTAATAATATAAAAGTATCGGGTTTAGAAAATGGCATTAGTTATATGCTTAGAGTTAAAAATTTCACCCATGTTTCAAGCAAAGGAATTGTATTTGATAAATGTACAAAAAATGTAGAGTTGGCACATGTAGAAGTTGCTAATACCATTTCTCAAGCAGTTCAATTTAAATCGTCTGAACCATATAATGGTTCAAAAGTTATAGTTGATATCACCTATTGCCGCGAATATGTAAATACTCAAAATTTAGGAACCAATTCATTTCATCATAATTATATACACAATGTAGGAAGTGAAGGTTTTTATTTAGGCTCTACTTCTTACGATGTTGGAGATGGATTAGCCATAACAATTGATCAAAATTTTGCAGCAAGTTTACCTCCAAATCAAAATGTATATTATGCAAATGGATCTTGGCGTTTTTTACCCCATTTAATTGAAAATGTTTTAGTATATAATAACATTGTTGACAGCACAGGTTGGGATGGAATACAAGTAGCATCGGCCAAAAGTTTTAAAATTTATAACAACACCATAAAAAACTGGGGCTATAGCAGCATTTACGCTCAAATGTTTGGAATTATTATTGGAGCACCTTCGAGTGGTGATGTTTATAATAATGTTATAAACACTGGAAATGGAAGTGGCATTCAATGTTTTGGAATTAACAATCGTTTTTTCAATAACTTAATTATCAACCCGAATTTAAATAGTAAAGAAGCTACTTGGTGGGCAAATAATGCTGTATATTTTAACGATAAATCATGCACTCCACAAGTATTAAATAGGCTCGGTTTAACTTATAGTCAAACACTTTTTGAAGCCATACATAATACTGTTATTTTGCACAAAAGCGATTCAGGAAGAGCCATATTTTTCTTGCGTAATTTCCCTACTCTTACTACTGGAAAATGTTATAATAATTTAGCTGTTCGCGATCCTAAACCTGATACTTTAAATGTACCTTCAGTAACTATTGCAAACCCTCTTTTTATAGCAAATGCCCAACAAACAGACTTTAGTATAGCTAATAATTTTACAAGTACCGATTTGCAAACTGTTGGTTTTATTGATGCTGCCAATGGTAATTTTGATTTAGTTCCAAATTGTGCACCTTGCCGCAATGCAATGGCTTTAAATCAAAGTGCAAACGATTTAGTGAATTCAGACTTAAACAATGATTCTAGAAAAATAGATGCAACAACTAATTTTTCTATTTCAAATCCAAGTTTTGGATGTTACGAAACACAAAACATGAACTATTTTTTGAAGCCAATTTCAAAAACAAATGATGCTACTTTATTAACTTATCCTAATCCATTATTAGGCAATGAAATTAGTGGTTTAACAATTGAAATTGACCATACAAACAACAAAATTACAAATGAAAATTTGAAATTAGAAATGGTAGATTTAATGGGCAAATTAGTTGTTTTTGATCTAATTAAAATCGACAATTCGAATCAATATAAATTAGATACAAGCTTGATAAATTATTTAAGTGCTGGAGTATATTTTGGTAAAATTATAGATTCAAATAAATCAGTAAAGACACTGAAATTATTGGTGAAATAAATATAGATAATATTATTTCTATTGATTATTGAAAGATCTGACATGTTTAAAAAATGTCAGGTCTTTTTTGTTTTGACTATGTATAGCCAAATTTCAAAATATATTTCTTCAAATAGAAGTATGTCATTATAATTTCAAAATGCGTTACTTTAGAGTAAAGTGAGGCATTTTATTTTCAAAACGTGTTACTTTAGAGTAAAGTGAGGCATTTTATTTTCAAAATGCGTTACTTTAGAGTAAAGTGAGGCATTATATTTTTAAAATGCGTTACTTTAGAATAAAGTGAGGCATAATATTTTCAAAACGTGTTACTTTAGAGTAAAATAACCTTTAAAAAAATCAATAAAACCAAAAAATTATCAATATAATATTGTTTTTAATTTTTTATAAGCAATATATAAAAGCAAAAAGAGGCAATAAATTGTGTCTTTATTTTAAAAACCGTAAAACCTAACGACTTAAGAACATACTTTTTTCTTTGCTCAATTGGCGGAAATGTGGATCGTTTAAGTCTTTTATAAATCGAATGGCTTCACCAGTACTTTTCATTTCTGGACCTAATTCTTTATTTACATTTTCAAACTTATTGAAAGAAAAAACAGGTTCTTTTATGGCATAACCTTCTAATTTACGTTCAAACACAAAATCCGTTAATTTATTTTTGCCTAACATAATTTTGGTAGCAATATTTACATAAGCTATTCCATAAGCTTTAGCTATAAACGGAACGGTTCTACTTGAACGAGGATTGGCTTCAATTACATAAACTTTTTCATTTTTAATGGCAAACTGCATATTCATCAAACCACGAATATTCATTTTGAATGCTAGTTTGATAGCAATGTCTTCCATTTGTTTTTGTACATTTTCACTTAAACTAAAAGGAGGCAACACTGCACTTGAATCACCACTATGAATACCTGCAGGTTCTATATGTTCCATCATTCCAATGATGTGGACAGTTTCACCATCACATATTAAGTCAATTTCGGCTTCTTCTGCTCTATCTAAAAAATGATCAATTAACACCCTATTTCCAGGTAAATCACCTAATAAATCTATTACGGCTTTTTCTAAATCCTCATCATTAATTACAATCTTCATTCCTTGTCCACCTAGCACATAACTTGGGCGAACCAATACAGGGTAACCAACTACTTTTGCTACCGCAATGGCTTCATCGGCATCTTCGGCTACACCATAATTCGGGTAAGGAATATCTAATTCTTTTAACAAATCAGAAAACGAACCTCTATCTTCCGAAATATCCATATCAAGAAAACTTGTTCCAATTATTTTTATTCCATGCTCGTGCAATTTCCTAGCAATCTTCAAAGCAGTTTGGCCACCTAATTGAACCACAACTCCAACAGGTTTTTCTTTTTCAATAATTTCGCGCAAATGCTCCCAAAAAATTGGTTCAAAATACAACTTATCTGCCATATCAAAATCAGTAGAAACTGTTTCAGGATTACAGTTAATCATAATGGCTTCGTAACCACATTCCTTAGCAGCTAATAAACCATGAACGCAACAATAATCAAACTCTATACCTTGACCAATTCTGTTTGGACCAGAACCTAAAACAATAACTTTTGGTTTATCAGTTGCAACACTTTCGTCTTCTTGGTCAAAAGTTGAATAAAAATAATTAGTAGGTGAAGGAAATTCAGCAGCGCAAGTATCCACCATTTTAAAAACTCGCTTTACGTTCATTTGTGTACGCAAATCCCAAACTTCATCTTCGGTAGTATCTCCACCTAATAAATGTGCAATTTGTGCATCGCTGTAGCCTTTTTGCTTTAACTCCACCATTATTTCATGAGGCAAGTTTTTTATGTTAAATCGTTTAGCTGTGTTTTCTAAATGAACCATATTGCTAATTTGATTCAAAAACCAACGACTGATACGAGTAATTTTTTCAATAGATGAAATAGGTACGCCTAAACTTAAAGCATCTTTTATGGCAAATATTCTATCCCAACTTGGGTTTTTTAGTTTATCAATAATATCTTCTAAATTCTTGTGCTGGTAACCATCTGCACCCAAACCATTGCGTTTTATTTCTAACGATTGAATGGCTTTTTGCAATGCTTCAATAAAAGTTCGGCCAATTCCCATAGTTTCTCCAACCGATTTCATTTGCAAGCCCAATGTTTTGTTAGCACCTTTAAACTTATCGAAATTCCAACGTGGAACTTTTACAATTACATAATCAATAGCAGGTTCAAAAAATGCAGAAGTAGTTTTAGTAACAGGATTTTTCAGTTCATCTAAATGATAACCAATAGCTAATTTTGCTGCAATTTTTGCAATTGGATAACCAGTTGCTTTACTTGCCAAAGCCGATGAACGCGAAACTCTTGGATTTATTTCTACTGAAATAATTTCTTCATCTTCAGGATTTACAGCAAACTGCACATTGCATCCACCAGTAAAGTTTCCAATGCTGCGCATCATATGAATGGCCATATCGCGCATACGTTGGTAGGTGGTATCGCTCAATGTCATTGCAGGAGCAACCGTAATTGAATCACCAGTATGTATACCCATTGGATCAAAATTTTCGATGGTACAAATAACAGTTACGTTATTATTACTGTCTCTTAATAACTCTAATTCATATTCTTGCCAGCCAAATAAAGCTTTTTCTACCAATACTTCATGCGATGGTGAAGCTTCTAATCCACGTTTTAAAGCAGCATCTAATTCCGATTTTTCATTCACAAATCCTCCACCGCTTCCTCCTAAAGTAAAAGAAGGACGAATTACTAAAGGAAAACCAATTTCTTGTGCAATCTCTTTTCCTTCTAAAAATGAATTTGCTACTCTTGATTGTGCTACAGGAACACCAATATCAATCATTTTTTGGCGGAATAATTCTCGGTTCTCTGTAGTGTTAATGGCAGCAATGTCAACACCAATCATGCGAACGTTGTACTTTTCCCAAAGTCCAATTTCGTCAGCTTCAATGGCTAAGTTCAAGGCAGTTTGCCCGCCCATAGTTGGCAGCACAGCATCAATATGTCGTTCCTTTAAAATTTGCTCAATACTTTCAATAGTTAATGGCAATAAATATACATTATCAGCAGTAACTTTATCGGTCATGATGGTGGCCGGATTGGAGTTAATCAATGTAACTTCAATTCCTTCTTCTTTTAAAGAACGTGCAGCTTGGCTACCTGAATAATCAAACTCACAAGCTTGACCTATAATAATTGGTCCACTTCCTATAATTAATACTGATTTGAGACTTGTATCTTTTGGCATATTTATATTTATTACATTTTTAAAATCAGAAAAAGCAAGGCTAATTCACATAAATTCACATAATCACGTAGTTAATAATTTACGTTCCTAAATAAATTGGGCAAAGATAATTTTTGAAATCAAAGAATAAAGGTTGTGGAAAGAAATAAGATAAAAATTATCAAACTAGCTGGTTAAAATGATAGAAAATCTTATTCATAAATTCCTATGAAAGGATTTTCGCCTTGTTTTAAATAACCACGGTACATGCCATCGGAGTTAAAACAAAGTTCAACATTGCCAAAGACATCCAGGCCAATTAAGCCACCTTCGCCACCCATTTTTACTAATTTATCTTTTACTACATAGTTGCAAGCTTGTTGCAAAGTGTAACCTTTGTATTCCATGAGGCAACTAATATCGTAAGCCACAACTGCACGCATAAAAAACTCGCCATGTCCAGTGCAACTAATTGCACATGTATTGTTATTGGCATAAGTGCCTGCTCCAATAATGGGGCTATCGCCTACCCTACCAAACCGTTTGTTGGTCATGCCGCCAGTTGAAGTAGCAGCAGCTAAATTTTCATGAATATCTAATGCCACAGCACCCACAGTTCCAAACTTTTTTTCACCAGTTTCTAAAACAGTATGGTCTAATTGATATCCATCGGTATCTTTCACATCTTGCCATTGTTTGTAACGTTCTGCTGTATAAAAATATTCATTGTTTTGAAAAGGTAAATTCATGGTTTTGGCAAACAATTCTGCATCGGAACCTTGCAAGAAAACATGTCCTGATTTTTGCATAATTATTTTTGCTAAACGAACCGGATTTTGAACATTGCTAATTCCAGAAACAGCGCCAGCTTCCAGGTTTTTACCTTCCATTATAGAGGCATCCATTTCATGAGTTCCTTTATTGGTAAAAACAGCACCTTTTCCAGCATTAAATAACGGGAAATTTTCCATGCTCATCACAGCCGCTTCTACCGCGTCTAAACTAGAGCCTCCAGCACTTAATATTTCGTTTCCAGCTAATAAAGCATTTTGTAATCCTTGTTTATATTGAGCTTCTTTTTCGGGAGTCATTAAAGCACGAAGAATGGTTCCTGCTCCGCCATGAATGGCTATTGCATGTTTGTTCATAATAGTTGATAGTTGTTAGTTGTTAGTTGTCAGTTGATAGACGATAAACGTTAGATAATTCAGTCGTCATTGCGAGGAACGAAGCAATCTCCCAGTTGAGGTGAGATTGCAGGTTATTGCTCTCGCAATGATGTATAAATAAATTTATTGTACTTTAAGCAGTAACTTTATCAATTACAATTTGAACGTTTGGTTCTTCTTTAATTTGATTCCAACCGCCCCAAACATTTTTTACGTTGGTAAATCCTTGTGTTTTAAGTGCAGCAGCGCCCACCATGCTTCGGTATCCTCCTGCACAATGAACCAATATTTCTTGGTCTTTTTCCAACTCATCGCTTCCTGTTAAAATTTCACTTAGTTGAATGTTTTTAGCATTGGCTAAATGTCCAGTTGCAAATTCAGTTGGCTTACGAACATCAATAATTACAACATCAGGATTGTGCAAACTATCTAACACTAATTCTTCAGCTGTAATACTAATAATCATGTCCCATTTTTTATCAGCATTTTTCCAATCTTCAAAACCTCCATCTAAAAAACCTTTGATATTATCGAAACCTACCCTGGTTAATCGTTCAACTGATTCTTTTTCAGTTTCAGGTTTGGCAACAATTATAATTGGTGTATGAAGGTCTAACAAAGTTGCAGCCCAAATGGCGTATTGTCCATTCAATCCAAAGTTGAAAGATTTAGGAATAAATCCTAGTTCAAAATCATCAGCTACTCGGGTATCAATAATGATAGCACCTTCTACATAATATTCTTCAAACTTTGCCAATGGCAAAGCCAATAAACCTTTTTCAATTACACTTTCAAAACTAGCGTAACCTTGTTTGTTTAATTTTGCATCTTTAAAAAAGTAACTTGGTGCTGGCGCAATTCCTGTAGTAATGGTTTTAATAAAATCAGCTTCACTCATAGGTTGTAAAGCATAATTAGTTGCTTTTTGAATACCAATGGTACTGAAAGTTTCTTTACCAATATTTTTACCACAAGCCGAACCAGGACCATGGGCAGGATATACAATTACATCATTGGCCAAAGGTTTAATTTTAGTGTTTAGAGAATTAAACATTTTAGCTGCTAATTCTTCTTTACTCATAAATCCATCCAATAAATCTGGTCGGCCTACATCGCCAACAAATAAAGTATCTCCAGTAAAAACACAATGGTCTTTTCCGTTTTCATCTTTTAACAAAAAGCTACTCGACTCTAACGTGTGACCAGGAGTGTGAAGTACTGTAATTGTAATATATCCAAGTTTAAATGCTTCATTGTCTTTTGCCACAAGAACCGGAAAATTGGTTTCGGTTGTTGGACCATAAACAATGGTAGCACCTGTTTTTTGGGCTAAATCAATATGTCCACTAACAAAATCGGCATGAAAATGTGTTTCGAAAATATACTTAATTTTAGCTCCATTTGCTGTAGCTTTATCAATATACATTTGGTAATCGCGCAAAGGGTCAATAATGGCTACTTCGCCATTGCTTTCAATATAATAAGCTGCTTGAGCCAAGCAATTGGTGTAAAGTTGTTCTATTATCATGTTATTTATTGATTTTTGATTTGGAAATTTAAAGATTGTTGAATTGCTAGATTTTTGAATGGTTATATTGCTTTTGTTTCGTTGGCAATACTTCGACTTCGCTCAGTAACCGCAAAAGGCAATAGATTTTTGCATGCAAGCCAGTTGACAGAAGCCAGTTGACAGAAGCCCTTCATCATCCTCCCGCTTTTTTTGCTTTGTAACCTAGTTTAATTAAATGTGCTAAAATTTTATCTCTAAATTCACCTTGAATAAGTATTTCTCCATCTTTTACACTTCCCCCAACTCCACATAATTTTTTCAAGGAAGATCCTAAAGTATTTAAATCATCATCAGTGCCTATAAAACCACTAACAACTGATACTGCTTTACCAGCGCGGTTTTTTTTGTCTAAAAATATTTTTAAATTTTGCTTGTTTATTGGTAGTGTTTCAGTAGCCTCTTCCTTATCAATATCGTAACTAAAACTTGAATCAGTACTGAAAACTACACCACTTATATTTTTGTTTTTATTACTCATTTTTGATGTGTTTCAAATCGAAGAAAATAATTTGAATAGGTGTCAAATTTCGTAAGTAATTTTGAAATTCAAAATGTTAAATTTCAAATGCCAAACATTTATTGAAATTAGTTCACTTTTGCTGAATGATTACTAAACTGTTAAAAACTGAGGATGAAGCAAATGTGTATAAATATGGTAGAAAAAAATACAAGTATTCTTTTGCGGAAATTGCTAAGAGAATAAGTAACAATAAAGAAGAAGAAAGCTTAAGAAACAATGAAGGAGAAGATGATTAACAATAATAATCTTGAATAGCAAAAACTGAATCAATTTCATAATTTATTGTTAATTATAAAAACAATTATTTACATTTGAAAAACAATGACAATTCAAAAAACATACACTGCAAGTATTCATAAGGAAATAGATTTATATGTGGCAACATGTGTAGAAGTAGGGACTGTAAGTCAAGGCAATAGTTTAGAAGAAGCTTTAGAAAACTTAAAAGAAGCTACTGAATTATACTTAGAAGAGTTTCCACAAGCAAGTTTTTCGCCTACATTTATTACTACTTTTTCTACTGAAATATATGCCTAAAATGCCAAGAATATCTGGTAAAGAATTACTAAAAATTTTAGCAGTATTTGGCTTTGAAGTAATAAGACAAAAAGGAAGTCATGTGGTTTTAAAAAAGAAAACAATTGATGGCGAATTAGGTACTGTTGTGCCTATGCATAAAGAACTTGCCGAGGGTACTGTAAGAGGTATTTTAAAGCAAGCAAAAATTGATGTGGATGATTTTATGAAAGAGCTTTAAAAGTATTTTTATCCAACTATCACTTTTAAACTTTGCTTAAATATTTTAAAGTTTATATGACTATCTAAAACCATAGATTCACCATCAATATTGGCAACTTCTTTTTCGTTTCTAGCTATTGAAATTTGGTTTGTTTTAAAGGTACGTACAAAAGGCAAATCGCTCACATCGCCTTTAAATAATTTATAGGCAATTTGAGGAACGTTCCAAATTTTAAAAGTACTAAAAACCACTACATCAAACAAACCATCGTTATAAATAGCTTTGGGAGAAACAAAGGCATTATTTCCAAATTGAGTACCATTACACACACAAACCATAAACGCTTCTACCGAAATTTGTTCACCATTATAGTGCAAATGATAACTCCTGTTTTTATAATTAGCAAATTCTTGCAATGTAATTTTAGCATAAGTATTAAATCCACGCGAGCTAGCTTTTGAAAACATATTAGCAATATGAGCATCAAAACCAACACCTGCAATATTGATAAAGAACTGATTGTTGGCTTTACATGTATCTACGCTTTTTATTTTATGTAAATTAATCAATTGAAGTGCTTTTTCTGGATTAGTTGAAATGTTTAATTCATTTGCTAAACCATTACCACTTCCCATTGGAATTACACCAAATATTTTGTTAGTATTTACCAAATATTGGGCTACATTATTAACAGTTCCATCGCCACCAACAGCTATAACAATATCGGCTTCCATGGCGCTTGCAGCCGCTAAATGATGGTTACTTTCTTGCCCTTGTGTGAAAAAAATTTGAATATCAAAAATATTTTTATCTAAAACTTTATTTATCAAATCAGGAATATGAGACTTATTTTTTCCTCCCGAAATTGGGTTAATAATAAAGTGTATTTTTTGTTTAACAATCACAGTTATATGGTTTTATTTCTCAGCTCTATCAACTAAAGATTGTGGCAGTTGTTTATCGGCTTTAGCACCTAATTTTCTTAGCTCTTCAAAGCGATTGATGATATTTCCTTTCCCATCCACCAACTTATTCATGGCATCGCTATAATTGGCTTTTGTTTGATCTATTTTTTTTCCAACTTCAATTAAATCCTTAATAAATCCTTCAAATTTATCGTATAAATCACCTGCTTTTTTTGCAATATCTATTGCATTTGCACTTTGTTTTTCATTGCGCCAAATACTTGCTACTGTTCTTAAAGTAGCAAGCAAAGTAGTAGGACTTACAATTACAATGTTTTTTTCAAAAGCATCGTTAAATAAACCGGCATCGCTTTGAACTGCCAAGGCAAAAGCTGGCTCAATTGGAATGAATAACAACACAAAATCTAAGCTTTGAATTTGATGAATATTTTGGTACGATTTTCCACTTAAGCCTTTCAAATGAGTACGCAGAGAAAGTATATGTTCTTTGGATGCCTGCAAGCGTTCATCGTCAGTTTCGGCCGATGAAAAACGTTCATACGCATTCAATGAAACTTTGCTATCAATAATTAAGGTTTTGTTTTCGGGTAAATTAATAATTACATCGGGTTGCAAACGCTTTCCTTCTTCATTGGTAAAGCTTTCCTGAATCTTATATTCACTGCCTTTTACCAACCCCGATTTCTCTAAAACACTTTCTAAAATAAACTCGCCCCAATTGCCTTGTGTTTTGTTTTCACCCTTTAAAGCTTTGGTTAAATTATTGGCTTCTTTGCTCATTTGTTGGTTCAACTGTTGTAGCATTTCCAACTGATTTTTAAGAGAAGCTCTTTCCTTTCCTTCAATAATATAAACATCATTTACTTTCTTCTCAAAATCCTTTATTTTTTCCCCTAATGGATTCAATAATTCGCCAATATTATTTTTATTTTGTTCAGTAAATTTTTGGCTTTTATCATCAAATATTCGGTTTGCTAAATTTTCAAATTCTTTGGTAAAACGTTCGTTTAAAGTGGTAATTTCTGCTTTATGTTCCGATAGTCTAATTTGTAAGTTTTCGCTTTCACTTTTTTGTGCAGTTAATTGCTTTGATAAATTTAAAATTTCTTCTTGCAAAACTTTGTTTTCAACCTTTAAAGTTAAACCTTCAGTTCTCAATAAATTATTCTCGGACTGTAAAGATGATTTTGCATTACTTTCAGTTAAAAATTGCTGCTGTAAAGAAGCTAAAGCATCCGTATTATCGAGAGTTTGCGTTGATTTACTTTTATTAAACAACCAACCCGTAAAAAAGCCAACAAGCAAACCAATTACTAAAAAAACAATATCCATTTATTCTACTTTTTAAGTGGGCGAAGTTACTTTATTAAACTTAAAATTTATTGCTGTTTTAAGTTGAATATTAGATTTTTTTTAAGCAATATTTCTGAGTTATTCTTTCAATAAATTCTATGAAAAATCCCTTAAGGTTATTAAACAAAAAGGGATTTTAAAGCTATAGATTCAAATTATTAGTTAGCCATTTCACAAATAAAATGTATGTGTATTAAATGCAAATCGTCTTTGGTAAATTCATCACCAAATTCGCCCATAGCAGCTTCTACAACGTTTTCATTTGTTTCTCTAAAAAAGTCCATTACATAACCAATATTTTCTTCATCTGCCAAATCGTTAACATATTTTTTCAAGCTTAATTTTGTACCTGATAAAACAATGTTTTCAATTTCATTGAGTAGTTCATCCATTTTCATGTTTTGGCTACGAGCAATGTCAGACAAAGCAATTTTTTTATCAATATTGGTAATAATTACTACTTTTTTAGCCGACTTATTTACAACAGATTTTATAACTACATCCTCTGTTCTTTCAATCTCATTGTCTACTACATATTTTTCAATAACTGCTAAAAACGGCTTGCCAAATTTTTGAGCTTTTCCTAAATTTACACCCGAAATTTTGCTCAACTCTTCCATAGTAATTGGAAACTTAAAGGCCATTTCCTGCAGCGAAGTTTCTTGGAAAATAATATAAGGAGGCAATTTTTTAGCTTTTGCTTCTTGCTTACATAAATCTTTCAGAATTGCATAAAGCTCCTCATCAAAAATCATTTCCACGTTTCCGCCATCATCGTCATCATCGGTAAAACGTTCAAATTTGGTATCTAAAGCTATTTCAAAAGTAGTAGGGTTTTTTATAAATTCTTCCCCTTTTTCGCTAACACTTAACAAACCATAAGTTTCTATATTTTTAGTAACCTGACCATTCAATAAAAGACCTCGTAAAACCGATTTCCAAAAATTTTCATCTTTGTCTTTTCCCTTACCAAAAAATGCAGCTTTGTCTAAACCTCCTAATTGAACTTCGTGGCTTTTTTTACCCACAATCATGTCAACTGTAATTTTTAAAATTTGCTTGCTCTTGGTAGAGTTAATGGTTTGTAATGCCAATACTGCTTCTGTTCTCGCATCCATTTTTTCTTTAGGATGTTTACAATTATCACATCTACCTTTACAATTATTATCGTTGTATTCTTCACCAAAATAATTCAATAAAAACTTACGCCTACAAGCCGAAGTTTCAGCAAAAGCCTGCATTTCAAAAATCAATAATTCGCCAATTTCTCGTTCAGCAACAGGTTTATCTTTTAAAAACTTTTCTAGTTTTTCAGCATCAGCAGGATTGTAATACATTACACATTCGCCTTCTAAGCCATCTCTTCCAGCTCTTCCAGTTTCTTGATAATAACCTTCTATACTTTTAGGAATATCGTAATGAATTACAAAACGAACATCTGGCTTATCTATCCCCATTCCAAAAGCAATTGTAGCTACTATTACATCCGATTCTTCCATCAAAAATCTATCTTGATGGTCGGCACGCATTTTGGCATCTAATCCAGCATGATAAGGCAAAGCTTTTATTCCATTTGCTTGTAAAATACTGGCAATTTCTTCTACTTTTTTACGACTTAAACAATAAATAATTCCAGATTTATTGTTCATTCGTTGCTTAATATATGAAACTATGTCTTTCATAGCTTCACCTTTTTTGCCTTTAGAACGAACTTCGTAGTAAAGATTATCGCGGTTAAATGACGATTTAAAAACCGTAGCATCTAACATTTGCAAATTCTTTTGAATATCTTGTTGAACTTTTGGAGTAGCAGTAGCAGTAAGAGCCATAACAGGAACATCTTTTATTTCCTTAATCATGGCTTTTATTCTTCTATATTCTGGTCTAAAATCGTGTCCCCATTCCGATATACAATGTGCTTCATCAACCGCTACAAACGAAATATCTATTGATTTTAAAAAATCTAACGTTTCATCTTTTTTAAGTGTTTCTGGAGCAATGTAAAGTAATTTTGTCTTCCCGTCCGTAATGTCTTGTTTTACTGATGTAATTTCAGTTTTATTCAAAGATGAATTTAAAAAATGTGCAATATTATCTCCACCTAACGATCTTATTGCATCCACTTGATTTTTCATCAAGGCAATTAAAGGGGAGATAATAATAGCTGTTCCACCTTTTATTAAAGCAGGTAATTGGTAACATAATGACTTTCCGCCACCAGTAGGCATAATTACAAATACATCGTCTCCACTTAAAAGTGTATGTATAATTTTTTCTTGTTCATCTTTGAAACCTTCAAAGCCAAAGTGGCTTTTTAAAGCATTTTTTAAATCAAATGTGTTAATGTTTTTGCTTTCTGTTGGCTCTAATTTGGTTTCATTAGCAGCTTTTTTAGTTGCAATTTTGGCTTCCTTCATTTTAGGTATTATTTTTTATAAAAAAGTAGGCTAATTTACGTCTGACTTTTGATTTTTAAAAATTTATATACAAAAATATTTTATATCATTTAATTTTATTGACAAAAAGGCTAATTCACTGTAATTATTGATATTTGATTTCATAGAAAAAAGAATATTCGTAAAATATTTGTAAAACAAAAAATATTTTTCTCCTGAAATTAATGATTTGTTAACTAAAAGTCTTGAAAAAATACTTAATCCAATGAAGTTTAAAAAAAAACAACTACTATTATTTAATAATACAAAATTCTGAAACTAGCTTGGTTGGAAAAATAAAAATAAAAGTTAAGCAATAAGCAATTGAAAACAAAACACTTATAAAACACCAGCAAATATTGAGTTTATTTAGCTTATAAAAACTACAAAATATAATTTTTTCTATATTTTCGCCAATTATTTAATACTACAAAATAGATAGGTTTGACTAGGTATTCAAGATATATAAAATTTTTTAGCATAGCCAGTGATATTATTTTACTGAATGTGTGTTTCGTATTTGCTTTTTATTATAAATATCAAGCTTTTAATTACCCATTTTTACCATTATTATTATACGTAAACTTATCGTGGATAGTACTAATTGGTATCTCAAAACAGTATAACATTTCCAGAACGTCAACTTACTTTAAAGTAATCAGTTCAACTATTAGCATACTAGTTGGACACATGTTACTAGTTTTTGCTTACTATGTTTTCCAGCAGCCTTATGGATATTCTAGAGAAGTGCTAATAATATTGTATGTATTTTTTTCAGCTTTTTTATTGTTTTATCAAACAGTATTTTTCTTGGTTGTAAAATGGGCTAGAAGAAATGGATTTAATTATAGAAATATAGTTATTATTTCAAGTCCTGAAGGTACTGAAGAAATTACGCAGTACTTAAAAGCTCATCCTGAATATGGTTACAACATCATTGGTAATTTTGATATGAATGAATTTAGCAATGAGTCATTTCAAGAAGCATTAAGCATTTATTGTAGCACACACGATATTCATGAAATATTTTATTCATTATCAAATGTAAAGCACGATTTGCTAACCAAATTGATGGATTTTACAGAAGTAAACTTAATAAAAATTAGACTTATTGCAGATTTTAAAGGCTTTGCATTTAAAGGATTAGAAGTTGAAAATTACGGTAATATACCAATCATAAAAGTTTTAACAACACCGCTTGACGATTGGGAAAAACAAATATTTAAACGCAGTTTCGATTTTGTGTTTTCACTCTTTGTAATCGTTTTTATTTTAAGTTGGTTATTGCCAATATTGGCAATAATTATAAAATTAGACTCTAAGGGACCAGTGTTTTTTAAACAACAAAGAACTGGAAGAGATAACAAAACTTTTTTGTGTTATAAGTTAAGATCAATGCACTTAAACAAAGAAAGTGACACTCTTCAAGCCACCAAAGATGATGTAAGAATTACTAAAGTTGGAAAGTTTTTTAGAGAAACAAGTTTAGATGAATTACCTCAATTTTTCAATGTGTTAATTGGCGATATGTCTGTTGTTGGCCCGCGCCCACATATGCTAAAACACACCGAAGATTTTACTGCTGAAATTAATAGTTTTATGCTAAGGCATCATATTAAACCAGGCATTACAGGTTTGGCACAACTAAAAGGATATAGAGGTGAAATAAGCGATTTCAATTTGCTTCGCAATCGAGTAAAATTTGATTTGGATTATATAAAAAATTGGTCATTTTGGTTAGATATTCAGATTATTATAAGAACTATGGGAACATTATTTCAAAAAAATCAGCCTTAAGTTTAAACTATACTGCATATTTGAAATAAAAACTATTATTTGTACTTAAATAAAATATAAAAATGGAAGCTGAAAACATTGTCCAAAAATCGAAAAGAGTAGCTTTAAAAATCACAAAACGAGTTCTTATTGCTCTTACATTATTACTATTATTAGTTTTTGCTTTTTTTTATTGGGGAAAATATGAAAACGGGCTAATGGCCGGTAAAGTTTTGCGAATTAGCGAAAAAGGATTTATTTTCAAAACCCACGAAGGCAAACTTAATTTAGAAACTTTTGGTGCTTTAAAAGGCACAAGCCCAATAGCTGAATCATTTGATTTTTCAGTAGAAAACAGCGAACAGGAAGTAATAAAGCAGCTACAAGAAGTTTCATTGAGTGGTGAACGAGTAAACTTATATTTTACCAAACGATACATGGTTTTTCCTTGGCGAGGCGAATCAAAATACTTTGTTACAAAAGTAGAAAGAGCAAAATAATATAGAACTAAATCCCCGAAATTTGTCAGTTCATCTGACAAATTTCGGGGATTTAGTTTTTTGAGCACTCTATTTGATTTGTTTTTACATTTAAGATAACTCATACTTTATTCTTCATACTTCAAAATTTAAGTATTTTGTTATCTTGCCGCCATGTCTGAAAAAAAACTTTTTTTGCTCGATGGAATGGCTTTGGTTTATCGTGCGTATTTTGCGTTTAGTAACAATCCACGAATAACCAGTTATGGCTTTAACACTTCTGCTATTTTTGGCTATGCCAATACTATTTTAGATGTTTTAAAAAAGGAAAAACCTACACATATTGGCGTTTCGTTCGATACATCGGAACCAACTGCTAGGCATTTAGAGTATGAAAAATATAAGGCTCAACGTGAAGAAATGCCTGAGGGGATTTCTGCTGCTTTACCTTATATAATGCAGCTTACCGAAGCTTTAAATATTCCATTATTAATTAGGCCAGGTTTTGAAGCAGATGATGTAATTGGCACTTTAGCTAAGAAAGCGGAACAAGCTGGTTTTAAAGTTTACATGATGACGCCAGACAAAGATTTTGGGCAATTAGTAAGCGAAAATATTTTTATTTATAAACCTGCACGATTAGGAAATGATATAGAAATAATGGGTGTTCCAGAGGTATTGAAACGCTGGGAAATTACCGATGTAAAACAAGTAATAGACATACTTGGCATGTGGGGCGATTCGGTAGATAATATTCCAGGAATTCCGGGAATTGGTGAAAAAACTGCTAAAGTTTTGGTTCAAAAATATGGCAGCATGGAAGGATTGTATGAACATACACATGAACTTAAAGGAAAGCAAAAAGAGAACGTTGAAAACTTTAAGGAACAAGCATTTTTATCGAAAAGATTAGCTACCATTGACTTAAATGTTCCAATAGATTTTGATGAAAATGCACTTATTTTAGATCCACCAAACAGAGATGTTTGCGAAGAATTGTTTTTAAAACTAGAGTTTAAAACAATGGCTGCGCGTGTGTTTGGCACTCAAATTACTGTGGGTGGAACAACGTTTTCAGGTGCAAATCAAAAGGGTGATGAAGGCAAACAAGCTCCTGCCATTGCTTCCTTCGATTTGTTTAATCCCGCTCCTATTCAAACCGATGCCAACTTAGAATTAGACTTTGCCATTACTGATAATGATGTGGCAAAAAATACGATTGAAAACACGGAACACAATTACATTTTAGTTGATAATTTAGAAAAACAAGAAGCATTATTGCAAACACTTTTGCAACAAAAAGAAGTGTGTTTTGATACAGAAACTACATCTTTAGAAACCTTAGATGCTGAGATTGTTGGCCTATCGTTTTCATATCAAGCAAAGGAAGCTTTTTATATTCCTTTTTCGGCAAATTATGAAGAAGCAAAAGCATTATTGACTTTATTTAAACCTTTGTTTGAAAGTGAAACCATTTGTAAAATTGGTCAGAATATAAAATACGATTTAGGCATTTTAAAACAATACAATTTAACCCTTAAAGGACCGTTGTTTGATACCATGTTGGCGCATTATTTAATAGAGCCCGACATGCGTCATGGAATGGATTATTTGAGCAATGTTTACTTGAATTATGAGCCAGTTTCTATTAGCACTTTAATTGGTAAAAAAGGAAAAACTCAATTGAACATGCGCAATGTGGAAATTGAAAAAATAAAGGAATATGCAGCCGAAGACGCTGATATTACTTACCAATTAGCGCAAATTTTAAAACCAGAAATAACCGAAAGAAGTGCTCAAACTTTATTAGACGAAATAGAAATTCCTTTAATAAATGTGCTTTCGGATATGGAACGTGAAGGAGTGAAAATAAACAAGGATTTTTTGAATACTTATAGCAAGGAACTAGAAACCGACATTACTTTATTGGAAAAACGTATAATTGAATTGGCTGGAAAGCCATTTAATATAGCTTCACCAAAGCAATTAGGTGAAATACTTTTTGACCATTTGAAGCTAGATCCTAAAGCTAAGAAAACCAAAACTGGGCAGTACCAAACGGGTGAAGATGTATTACAAAAATTAAGTGAACACGAAATTATTCAGTGTATTTTAGATGTGCGCCAGTTGAGCAAATTGAAATCGACTTATGTTGATTCGATGCCAGCTTTAATTAACTCAAAAACTGGCCGAGTTCACACCTCGTTTAACCAAGCTGTAGCGGCTACTGGCAGACTTTCCAGCACAAATCCTAACGTTCAAAACATTCCTATTAGAACCGATAAAGGCAAGGAAATTCGCAAGGCTTTTATTCCTAGAAATGAAGATTATTTGCTGTTAAGTGCCGATTATTCGCAAATAGAATTACGCATTATAGCAGCCATGGCGTACGAAGAAGCCATGATTGAAGCATTTAAAAATAACTTAGATATTCACGCGGCTACAGCTTCAAAAGTTTATGGAATTCCATTGGAAGAAGTTACTAGCACACAACGCAGAAATGCAAAAGCGGTAAACTTTGGAATTATTTACGGGCAATCTGCTTTTGGATTAGCAGAAAACTTGGGCATTCCGCGTAAGGAAGCTGCACTTATTATAGATGAATATTGGAAGCAATATCCACGTATAAAAGCATACATGAGCGAAACCATTAACACGGCAAAAGAATATGGTTATGTAGAAACTTTAAAAGGCCGCAGAAGGTATTTGCGAGATATTAATTCAGCTAATTTTACAGTTAGAGGATTTGCAGAACGCAACGCCATTAACGCCCCCATTCAGGGCGGTGCAGCCGATATGATAAAGTTAGCAATGATTCATA
>Ga0247839_1003755_pt1 | contig 20457 bp, 17 predicted proteins | sample LaCruzMarch2015__6_FD_192405 | JGI IMG/M metagenome (GOLD analysis project Ga0247839, IMG submission 192405) | Freshwater microbial communities from meromictic Lake La Cruz, Castile-La Mancha, Spain - LaCruzMarch2015_16m | ecosystem: Environmental > Aquatic > Freshwater > Lake | place: Spain... | reverse complement strand
CCCGACAATGACATCAGGGGATCGGACAGATTGATAGACCGCGAAATTTTACCGGCTCGCCGGACCGGCTCCAAACCATGGTGCGTTTGAAGACATGCTTTGCCGCGTCGGCCGCTCAGACCAACCGTTTGGGCTGCACCTTACCGTCATCCTGGATCTCACCGACACCCAGAAAATGCTCGGAGACATCGTACAGCCGCACCAACCCCTCGGTCGGCGCCCGCGGAACCAGCACCGCCTGACCCTGCTGAAGATAGAAGGCGGCATCGGCCGACAGGCGCAACGCGGGCCAGTGACCCAGGGCGGAGTCGAGCGGCAGCAGCAGCGCGTCGAGTTGCGGCGCCGCGCCCTCCTGGTCCGCCAGGTCACGCACCTGATCCAGGGTGACGAATGGCACCAGGGTGTCCAGGTAGGGACCGACCCCGGTGCGGCGCAACTGACTCACATGACCCCCGCAGCCGAGTTCCCGACCGATGTCTTCGGCCAGGGTGCGGACATAGGTACCCTTGGAACAGTGCACTTCGAGCTCGATCTCAGGCAGTTCGCAGCTCAGCAGATCCATTGAGAAGATCTGAATCCGGCGCGGTGTGCGCTCCACTTCCAGTCCCTGGCGCGCCAGCTTGTAGAGTCGCTCACCGGCATGCTTGACCGCCGAATACATGGGCGGCAACTGATCGATCGGCCCCAGGAAACCGGCCAGCACGTCGCGCACACGTGCCGCATCCACCCCCACCACCGGCTTGGTCTCGACCACCTGACCCTCCGCATCGGCGGTGGTGGTGGTGACCCCCAGCAGCACTTTGACCCGGTAGCGCTTGTCGGCGTCCAGCAGAAAGGCGGAAAACTTGGTGGCGGCCCCCAGGCAGACCGGCAGCAGACCGGTGGCGAGCGGGTCCAGACTGCCGGTATGGCCGGCCTTGGCGGCACGATACAGGCGCTTGATCCGTTGCAAGGCGTCGTTGGAGGTGAGCCCCAGGGGCTTATCCAACAACAGAATCCCGGTAACGTTACGGCCCGGGCTGCGGCGTCTCCCTGACATCATTGGGGTTGCTCCCGTGCGTCGGTGCTCGACGCGGGTGAGGACGCATCAGCCGCGTCGGCGCCGTCAACGCTGTGGGCGGTTTCGGCGGTTTCGGCCGGCGCGTCGTCGGTCGCCGCGCCACTGCCCTGCACCGCCACGTCGATCAGGTGCGACAAGTGTTCACCGGCGAGGATGGACGCGTCATAGACGAAATGGAGTTGGGGCATGATCCGCAGCCGCACCCGTTGCGCCAGCGCATGGCGCACGAACCCGGACAGGCGGCCGTTCAGCAGCCGCGCCTGCTCTTCCGCGTCCTCTTCCCCCCCGAAGCAGGTGAAGAAGACCTTGGCGTGCGACAGGTCGCGGACCACCCGCACCTCCTGCACCGTGATGTTCCCCAACCGCGGGTCCCGAACCTCATCGCGCAGCACCTGATAGAGCTCGCGCTTGAGTTCGGAACCGATCCGCTCGGTACGATCGAATTCCTTCATGCCTGACCCGCTACCACCGCGCTCATATGATCCGCGCCCGTTCGGTGCGCTCGAACACCTCGATGTGGTCACCGACCTGAACATCGTTGTAGTTCTTCACCCCGATGCCGCAATCGGTGCCGGCCCTGACCTCGGCCACGTCGTCCTTGAATCGGCGCAGCGACTCCAGCGTCCCCTCGTAGATCACCACGTTGTTGCGCAGAACGCGAATGGGGTTATTACGCTTGATCAGCCCATCCACCACCATGCAGCCGGCGATGGCACCGAACTTGGAGGAACGGAAGACATCGCGCACTTCCACCATCCCGATGATCTCCTCGGTTACGATGGGCTTGAGCAGGCCGGAGATGGCCTTTTTCACGTCATCGATCAGCTCGTAGATGATGCTGTAGTAGCGCAGATCGATGCCCTTCTCCTCCACCACCCGGCGCGCCGCCGCGTCGGCCCGGACATTGAAGCCCAGGATGATGGCATTGGAGGTCACCGCCAGATTGGCGTCGGACTCGGTGATGCCGCCCACCCCGGTGGCCACCAGGATCACCTTCACCTCGTCGTTGGTGAGCTTGAGCAGACTCTCGCGCAGTGCTTCCAGACTGCCTTGGACGTCGGCCTTGACGATCAGGTTGACCGACTTGAGCTCCCCGTCCTTGAGCTGGGAGAAGATCTGATCCAGGCTCACGCCGCGGTTCTCGTCCAACTTGGAGCGGCGCACCCGGGTGGAGCGCAGTTCCGCCACTTCGCGGGCCCGGCGCTCATCGGCCACGGCCAACACGTCATCCCCGGCGTTGGGGGTGGCGGAGAGGCCCAGCACCTGCACCGGGATCGATGGACCGGCTTCCTCGATCGGGTTCCCGGCCTCGTCGAACATGGCGCGCACCCGGCCGTACTCCCCGCCGCTGACGATCATGTCGCCGCGGCGCAGGGTTCCGGACTGCACCAGGATGGTGGCCACCGGACCGCGACCCTTGTCCAGACTGGATTCCACGATGGTCCCGCGGGCCGGCCCGTCCACCGGTGCCTTGAGTTCCAGCACCTCAGCCTGCAGCAGAATGGCGTCCAGCAAATCGTCGATCCCGACGCCGCTCTTGGCCGAGACCTTGACCAGCATGGTGTCGCCACCCCATTCCTCGGTCAGCACGTCGTGCTGGGACAGCTCCTGCATCACCCGATCCGGATTGGCATCGGGTTTGTCCATCTTGTTGACGGCAACCACGATCGGCACCTTGGACGCCCGCGCATGGTGAATCGCCTCGATGGTCTGGGGCATCACGCCATCATCCGCCGCGACCACCAGGACCACGATGTCGGTGACCTTGGCGCCGCGGGCACGCATCGCCGAGAAGGCGGCGTGACCAGGGGTGTCCAGGAAGGAGATGACCCCCCGATTGGTCTCCACATGGTAGGCGCCGATGTGCTGCGTGATGCCGCCGGCCTCGCCGGAGGCCACCCGGGTCCGCCGGATATAGTCCAGCAGCGACGTCTTGCCATGGTCGACGTGACCCATGATGGTCACGACCGGCGCGCGCGGCTGGGCCTCGGCCTGACCGGACTGCTCGTCGGCCTCTTCGATCAGGGTGTCCTCGGCGGTACGCTCATCGGCTATAACCGCTTTATGGCCCATGTCCTCGACCAGCAGGGTCGCCGTATCACGGTCCAGGGCCTGGTTGATCGTGACCATCATGCCCTGTTTGAAGAGCTCTTTGATCAGGTCGCCGACCTTGACCGACATCCGGTTGGCCAATTCACCGACTGAGATGGTCTCGGGCAGCTCCACCTCGCGCACCACCGGCGCGGTCGGCCGCTGGAACAGATGCTTGTCCTGCAACTGCGGCTTGGCGCCCTTGCGCTTGCGACGCGGACGCCCGGCCCCGGCCTCGCCATCGACTTCCTCGTATTCGGCACGGGGGGCCTCCTGATCACGGGCCCGCAGCGTATCTTTGCGTCCGGCCTTCTTGACCGATTTTTCCTTCTCCGACAGTTCGGGGACTTTTTTGGCCGCGGCCGCCACCGCAGGCCGCTTGGCTGGTTTGGCGGCCTCGGGGCGGCGGCGCGCGACCGCGGCCTCGGGCCGCTCGTCTTCCTGACGCTCGCCGACTACCGACGGCGCGGCCGCCGGCACGATTTCCTCGGGCGCTGCGGCCGCGGCCGCGGCGGCGGCCGCGGCGACCGAACGTTCGACCGCCGCCCGCGACTCTTCTTCAGCCAGACGCCGGGCCTCGACCTCGGCCGCCCGGCGCGCCTCGTCAGCCTCACGACGGCGCTCCTCGTCTTCCCGTGCCCGCCGCTCCTGGTCCTCCAAGTCGGCCAACCGCCGCGCTTCCTGTTCCGCCCGTAGCGCTTCGAGCTCGGTACGGCGGCGACCACCGTCATGAGGGATACTGCGCAGCGTCTGCCGATCGCGCGGCGGCGGCCGCGGGGAATCGGCCGGCCGCCGCAGCGGCGGTGTCGGCCGGGTTGGCGAAGCGGCAACCGGGGGCGGGGATGGCGCCGCCGCCGGGGCGGGCGGGGCCGTCGGGGTGAGCTGCGCCTCGGTGACCGGGGTGACCGGGGTGACCTCAGCCTCGATTTCGACCTCGGTTTCGACCTCGGTTTCGGCTTCGACTTCGGCCAGTCGCTCGACCACTGTCGCCGCAACCACGGGCTCGACGACCAGCTCGACCGAAGCCTCCTCAGGCACCTCGGCCGGCGTCGGCTCATCGCCACGCTTGACGTAAGTCCGCTTGCGGCGCACCTCCACGCTCACCGTCTTGGCACGCACGGTTGGGGTCGGCCGCGAACCGCCGGCACCGCCGGTTCCACCGCCGGGAGCACGCGGGGTCACCGCCGGCTGGCGCAACTCGCTCATCGATTTGCGCTTGAGGGTGACCTGACTGGGGTCAGCCCCACCCTCGCCCCCCCCCTTGCCATGACTGCGCCGAAGATAGCCCAGGAGTTGCAGCTTTTCCTGCTCGGTCAGGGTGGAATCCGCGCCGCTGGCACGGATACCGGCCTCGCTGAGCTGGGTCAGGAGGCGTTCGACCGGAATGCCGACCGTAGAGGCGAGTTGTTTGACTGTGACTTCACTCATGAACGAACCTCCTGGCGGGATTCCTCACCCGCATCGGCAAACCAGGGCTCACGCGCTTTCATGATCAAGCGCGCCGCCCGCTCTTCGTCCATGCCCTCGACCTCCATCAACTCATCGACCGACTGTTCGGCGAGGTCCTCCATGGTCGTCACCCCGCGCGCCGCCAGCGCGAAGGCGAGGCCCTCGTCGACCCCTTCCATGCCGAGCAGGTCTGCCGCGGGTTCAGTCCCCAACACCTCCTCCGACGCGATGGCGCGGGTGAGCAACACGTCCTTGGCACGTTGCCGCAGCTCGGTGATCGTGTCCTCATCCAGATCGTCGATCGCCTGCATCTCCGCAAGCGGCACATAAGCCACCTCATCGACGCTGGTAAAGCCCTCATCCACCAGGATGGCCGCGAGGTTCTCATCCACGCCGAGTTGATCCATGAAACTCTGGACCGAACGACGCGCCTCCTGCTCACTCTTGGCGGCGGCCTCCTCTTCATTCATGACATTGAGTTCCCAGCCGGTGAGCTGGCTGGCAAGCCGAACATTCTGCCCGCCGCGCCCGATGGCCTGGGAGAGATTCTCCTCCTTGACCGCCACGTCCATGCTGCGCGACTCCTCGTCGATGACGATGGAGACCACATCCGCCGGAGACATGGCGTTGATCACGTATTGAGCCGGGTTATCGTCGTAGAGGATGATGTCGACACGCTCGCCGTTGAGTTCGTTGGAAACCGCCTGAACACGCGAACCACGCATACCGACGCAGGCGCCCACCGGGTCGATCCGCGCATCTTTGGTGCGCACCGCGATCTTGGCGCGTGCGCCGGGGTCACGGGCAGCGCCCAGGATTTGGATCAGCCCCTCGCCAACCTCCGGCACCTCCAGTTTGAACAACTCGATGAGCAGTTCCGGGGCGGTGCGGCTGACGAACAATTGCGGCCCCTTGGCCTCGGCGCGCACGTCGAACAGATAGCCGCGCAGGCGGTCGCCGGTGCGCACCGATTCGCGGGGGATGACGTGCTCACGGGGGACCAGCGCCTCGGCGTTGTTACCCAGGTCGAGCAGGATGGTGCCCCGATCCGCCTTCTTCACGATGCCGGTCACCAATTCGCCCTTGCGGCTCGTGTAGGCATCGACGATCTTGGTACGCTCTGCCTCCCGCACCTTTTGAACGATGACCTGTTTGGCGGTCTGCGCGGCAATGCGCCCGAACAGTTCCGAGTCGATCTCCTCTTCCATGAAGTCTCCGGCCTTGAGCCCGGGCTCCAGCATCTCGGCAGCGGACAGGGTGATCTGCCGTTCGGGGGCCTCCAGGACGCCCGCCACCGGGTCCTCGATCACCTCCCAGCGACGGAAGGTCCGGTAGTCGCCGGTCTTGCGGTCGATCACCACCCGCGCCTCGATCTCGCCGCCGTGCTTCTTGCGGGTCGCCGAGGCGAGCGCCGCCTCAATGGCCTCGAAGATGACATCCTCGGGCACATCTTTTTCGTTGGATACGGCCTCAACGACCAGCAGGATCTCTTTACTCATACGTTCTTTATACTCAGCACTGTGCGACCGGCGACCAGCGTTACCGGTGCGCGGCGTCTCCGAAATCAGGTACCAAACGAGCGGACTCCAGGACTGCCAACGGAATTTCCCAGACCCGGCCCTCGGCCTCCAGCCGGATGATCACGGGCGGGGCGCCCGCAGCCTCATCCAGGGCCCCCAACCCAAGCAGCACACCCTCCAGCTTGCGCCGGCCTTCGATCTTCTCGGCCAGCCGGACCTTGATCCGGTGACCGGCAAATCGCGTGAAGTGCTCCGGAAACACCAGGGGCCGATCCAGTCCGGGCGAGGACACCTCCAGGTCGTAATGACCCGGCAAGGGGTCCTCCACGTCCAGGACGCCGCTCAACTGGTGGCTCACGGCAGCACAGTCGTCCACTGTGACGCCCTGTGCATGGTCGATGTAGACCCGCAGCGTCCCGGCCCCGCCGCCGTGCTGAAAAAACTCGACGGCAACCAGTTCATACCCCATGGACTCCACCACGCGGAGTGCCAACTGCGTCAGGGTGCTGTCAACCGGCTGCATTGCAAAAAACCTTGAAGGAAAACGCGTCCCAAAAATGAAAAATGGGCCAATGGCCCACTTCTGATGTCGACCGACCCCACGGACCACCGTGGACGGGGCGACCCACCTCGCGAAGTACAAAAAAACCCCGGAAGACGGGGTTCATGACGGAAAATTCGGGGGCAATGCCCGTTCGAGGAACACTCTGACCGTCAAGCACGCTAGCCTTCGGATTCTAGGTCTTCTGCGTCCTGCGCGCAAGACGCTTGATCCAGTATTGGAGAACTTCCGGAATTGGCGTGGTGGTGCGACCATGGGCGCATGCCAACCACCAGTCACCACGGCACCGCGGACGAGCAGGCGCTGCAGCACACCGTCAGGGAGCGGACCAGTCACCTGCTGACCACGGCCGGGGCTTGGCTGCGCATCGCGATTCCTGAGCCGCAGATTCTTTTCGACCTGCGAGGACGGGCTGCCGGCCAGGCCCGCCTCGCGCTCCGCGGCCCCTGCATCATTCGCTTCAACCCGGTCCTGCTGCGCGCCAACCGCGCGTCCTTTCTGGCCGACACGGTTCCCCATGAGGTAGCGCATCTCGCGGCCTTCGCCCGCTACGGCCTGCGCATCCGTCCGCACGGACCGGAGTGGCAAGCGATCATGCGCTACTTCGGAGTCAAGCCGGAACGCTGCCATCGCTACGACCTGTCCGCCACCAGCGGACGCACCCTGCGCGAATTCGACTACCACTGCGACTGCCGGGAACATCGGCTGAGCAGTATTCGTCACAACCGCGTGTTGGCGGGCGGGACCTATGTTTGCCGCCACTGCGCGACCCCGCTGCGGCCGGGTCCGCGGCCTGGACTGGCCGGCACCTGTTGAGTGACAGTTCCTTAACCCAACGCAACCCGACTCCGGGCTAGCCCTTTCGAAGTGACCTGCAGGTCAACGCGGCGCATAGGGCGCGGGCCCATAGCCCGGCGGGTACCCCGGATAGCCATAGGGCGGTGCCGGCGGGCCCCAATAACCCCAAGGTGTCGGCACTGCCGGCGGCGGGGCCTGAGGTCCGCGCGCAGGAACCGCAGGCGGGCGCGGACGAGGCGCGGCGGCCGATTCCGGGACTGGCCCGGACGGCGCTTGCACGGCAGGCGCGGGAACAAGCACCGGCGCGGTGGTCGTCGGGGGTGCCGCGGAGACGACTCCGGAGACCGGGTGGACCGGCACCGCGGCAGGCATGACCTGCGGCTCTGCGACCTGAGGCTCCGCGATCGGTGGCTCTGCGACCTGAGGTTCCACGACCTGAGGCTCCACGACCTGGGGCTCCGCGTCCTGAGGCAAGACCTGAAGCCCAGACGCTTGGGACTTATCCGCGGCAGACGCCGGTTCGGCTGCCGGCTGAGGCGGCAAGGGCACATCGACCGCTGTCATTGCATCAATGTCAGCATCAGCCGGGACCTGCGGCTCCGGAATAGAACGGCCGCTCATCAGGGTATTGGCGAAGGCCGCCGATTCCGCTGCCGCCACCGGTGCCGGTGCCGGTGCCGCGACCGGCGCTTGCAGCACGGTCGGCGGCGGGACCGGCAAGGCGCCGGACGCGGAACCCGCGATCGGTGCCGCGGTCTCGACCGCGCGGCCACCGGCGACCTGGGGCGCGGTCGGCTCCACCGCCGACGGGACCGTCGCTTCCGGGGTCGCCGGGGTCGCCGGGGTCGTGTGCGGATGCAAGGCCCCGACCGCGGTCTCAGGACGCTTGATCGACCCCAGGTAGAGGACGCCGAACGCCAGCACCAACAACCACAGCATCAGCCTGGCCCACCAGCCAAGACCCACAACCGCGGCAGACTTCGTCATAATTCGGTGCCTATAAGAAGAAATGATAACAACATTGAAGACGGGAGAGCATTTACGGGACGCGGCACGGGCGCGGTCTCAGGGCGCGCCGGAACCGGCCGCCAGGGCCGCCAGGATCGGCCCCGACTGCCCGGCACAGAATCCAAGATGCGCTTCGATCGCGGTCATGGTAATCGCTCCCTCGCCTTTTCCAGCGGCCCAGTTAACCACGAACGCGAGACTCGCGTAGCACAGACCCAGTTCGCGGGCCAGGGCGGCCTCGGGCATCCCGGTCATGCCCACCAGATCACAGCCGTCGCGCTCCATCCGCGCGATCTCGGCCGCCGTCTCCAGCCGCGGCCCCTGGGTCACGCCGTAGGTCGCACGCGCGGCCGCGACAACCCCGGCGGCCGCGCAAGCGCGCAACAGGTCCATGCGTAACTCCGGGCAGTAGGGCTCGGTGAAATCCACGTGAGCCACCGCACCGGCGTCGTCGTCATGAAAACTCTGGTCACGGCTATGGGTATAGTCGATCAGTTGATCGGGAACCGCAAAGACCCGCGGACCGAAGCGCGCGGTGATGCCGCCGACGGCCGCCAGACCGAGCACGCGCTGCGCACCGCTGACGTTCAGCGCCCACAGGTTGGCCCGATAGTTGACCCGATGCGGCGGCAACCGATGACCTTCACCGTGCCGGGGCAGGAACAAGACCGGATGACCGGCAAGGCAGCCACGCACGAGGGGCGCCGAGGGGGCGCCGAAGGGGGTGTCGAGCGGTTTCGCCTCGATAACCTCAAGACCGGGCAGGCGCTGAAAACCCGAACCCCCGATGATCGCGAGCAGACCCATCGAATCCTCTGAAGAGTCACCTGAACATGAAGATGTGAGTCTACCTCAGAGACCGCGGAAGCCAAAAAAAAACCGGCGCCGCCACGAGCGTGGGGGCGTCGGCACGGTTGAACTGGCGCTGCCGTCGATCGAACTGCGCGTCGGCAGTCCGGGCGGTCTAGATGCGCGTCTCCTGGAACATCCCGATCTCGACCAGCTTCGGAAAGAGCACCCGCTCCTCACGCTCGATACGCTGCCCGACCATGTCGAAAACCTCATGGGTCTCGGTCAGGAAGTCTTCGCTGAACGTGAAGTCGCAGTTCTTCAGCCAATGCTTGTGGTAGTCGTCGAAGGTCTTACGCAACGGCCGTTCACCGCTGATGAACCCCCAAGCGATCGACTTGACCTTGGGATCCTCATGGATCAGCAGACTGGGGTAGAGCCCGCGATCCTCTTCGGCCAGATGTCTGCGCACCTTTTCGCCGAGATCACAGAGCAACTCAAACGCGGTCTTGGCATTCGGGCGGATCCGCAGTTGATCCTTAGTCAGGATCGAACGGAGATCATCGATCATCTGCCGGAGTTCAGCATGCGTGCTGCGATAACCGTCTAGTGTATACATGAGCCATCCTCCTCGTTATTACCTCGCGAGCGTAAGGGGAAGGCACAAGCTTCCGCGACACCCACGACTCGGCACGTTTTCGATGCGGTGCCGATCGTAAGGTCGGTGCACGCGCGAACGTGTTGGCCAATAGATACCGCAAAATGGCCCTGGAGTCAAAAAGTCCCTATTTATATCAGAGTTTTATCGAATACCAATCAACAGTCCCCGATGGCCACGGCGAAGACACCAGGGACGTTTCGAAAGTAGCATTTATAATCCAAACCGTAGCCGAAGAGGTAGCGGTCGGGGACCTGGACACCCACGAAATCGGCTTCACAGACATGGGGCCGCCGTTTCTCCACCAGAACCGCTGCGTGTACACCAGCCGCTCCGTCTTCGCGGCAGGCCCGCACGATGGCGCCCAGAGTAACGCCCTCGTCCAGGATATCGTCCACGATCAGCACCTGTTCCCCGCGGATGGCTTCCGTCGGGCGGTAGTGCCAGACCAGCTCACCGCCACTGGTCGTGCCCCGGTAGCGGCCGACATGGACATGATCCAGCCGCAACTGAAAATTGAGCCGGGGCAGCAGCAGGCCGGTGGCGATGACCCCCCCGCTCATGACACAGAGCACCAGGGGGTCGGTCCCGGCCAAGCGCTCGCTGATGGCCTCGGCCATGCGGTCGATCGCCTGCTCCATCGCATCTTGGGTGACCAGGCACTCGGCGCGGTCGGCCACCGCCGTGTAAGTCTCAGGGGAAAGCTTCATAGGGTGATTCACGTCGGTGATGGTGGGCGGGTGGGGTCGTCGAGCGCCAGATCGAGGGTCGCCAGGTCTTCCAACAGGGCGACCTGACGCACACCCGCCTGCCAGCGCGGCGCTTCGTGCAATCGCCCGGGTTCGGGGTCACCGCGTCCGTGCATCCTCAACAGGCGTAACTGGCCGGCCGGATCATGGTGTTCACGAAAGGCTTGGACGATCGCGACCGCGGCCGGACGATTGTTGCAGATCAGCAGCATGTCACAGCCGGCGCGCGCGGCCGCCTTGGCGCGCTCTACATAGCCGCCGCCGGCATCGGCCGCGGCCATATTGAGGTCATCGCTGAAGATGACGCCCGCAAAACCGAGACGTCCGCGCAACAGGTCGCGCAACCAGACCGCGGAGAATCCGGCGGGCTCCGCCGCAACGCGGGGATAGATGACGTGAGCCGGCATCACCGCCTCCAACCCGTGCTCGATCAGTCGTGCGAAGGGGATCAGGTCATCGGCCAGGAGGTCAGCCAGGTCGCGTTCGTCAATCGGCAGCGCCATATGGGAGTCGGCCGCCACTCCGCCGTGCCCAGGGAAGTGTTTACCCACTGCCGCCATCCCGGCCTGGCGGACCCCGGAGGTCCAAGCCGTCGCCAAGTCGATGACCTGGGTCACCCGCGCACCGAAGCCGCGGTCACCGATCACCTGACTGATGCCCCGATCCAGATCCAGGACCGGAGCGAAGCTGAAGTCCACCCCCGCCGCCCGCAACTCGGCCGCCATCAACCAGGCAACATCGGCGCAGGCAGCACAAGCACGCCGCGGGTCGGTGGCATAGAGTGCGCCAAAACGCCCGGCCGCCGGCAGCCGGGTGAAGCCGTCGCGAAAACGCTGGACCCGCCCGCCCTCCTGATCCACGCCGATCAGCAGCCGCGGTTCCCGCAGGGCATGGATCGCCGCGGTCAACCGCGCCAATTGCTCAGGCGAGGCGTAGTTGCGGGAAAACAGGATGACACCGCCCACGGCCGGGTGACGCAGCAACTCGCGATCCTCGGCGGTCAACTCCGGACCGGCCAAGTCCACCATCATCGGACCCAGTGACATGGCTTAAGCCCCCCGGCTCTCGGTTGTCCGGCCCATCGTTCGCGGGATCTCGATCGGGACTGGTGCACTGGGTTCCGGCATGGATTTGCTCGCGACACGGAGCCGGGCAAGAACACCCGGCGCAAGATGGCGTTTGTAGCACAGGGCGCGGGTCCGGACCACCGAATCAAGCGCGCCGCGTCACGGCACCGGCTCGGCCCGCGTCATGTCGAGCCGGATACCCAGGGGTCCGCGAGGGACCCACACTTCGACGATCCCGCGGCCGCGCCGCACCCGCACCGGGACCAATTCGCCGGACTCACCTTGGGTGGTGCCGTCGCGCAATGCGTCGGCGGCGTACATCCGCTCGCCGGCATAGGATTCGATGAGGTCCCCCGCCTGGAGTCCGACCGCCTCGGCAGCCGAACCCGGAATCACCGCGGCGACCGCGACCCGGTTGTCCTCACCGGTCAGATAGAGATAGCGGTCGTAGGCGAGGTCGCCGATCTCGTCCCGCAACGGTCGCGCCTCCCCGCCGAGCTGACCCGATTCTTCACGATAACGGTCAGTGCCGATCCAGCCTTCGCGCACCGCCCGATCGCGCAGGGTCAGACGATCCAGTTCCAACCGCGCTTCCTGCCAGATGATGTCATCCGCAAGCCCGGCATCGACCCCGGCCGCAACCAGCGTGGTCCGTCGCTCATCGGGGGTTCGCGGCGCGGTCGGACGGTCCGGGCTCGCAGCACCCGCCGCGATCCGGCCCGCCAGGGTCTGCTCGACCTGGACCAGCCGCGCCTGGAGGTCGGCCAGACGTGCCTCGGCGTCGCGCCAGGCGGCAAGCAAGGTCGCGACCCGCGGATCGGCCGTCGGCTCCGGCGCCGCGGCCACAACCGGCGCCGACGTCAGGACCGGCGCAGGCGCGGCCGTGACCTTGGCAACCGGTGCAGACGCGGGCGGTGCAGAGGCGGGCGGCGCCGACAACGCGGGGGCATCGGCAGCCGCGGTTGTCCCTGATGGCACGGCAGGCACCTCGGCGGAGGCGAACAACTGGGCGTAACCCAAGGCACCGATGAGAGTCCCGGTGACAAGTCCCAAGGCGGTCAGAGTCCAGGTGGGTTTCATTAGGTTCTACTTTAGGTCAGTATTGCGGTGCTGAGACGGTGCTTCGCCAGTCCGAAAGTGTGTCCGCGAGCCTTCGGACAACAGGGTGCCGGCGGACGTTCCATCCTGGGCTGTCGGGTCCTTGCGGATCGGACTGTCGCCTAGGCGATCGGTTGGGTTTCGCCGCGTTGCCCCGATGTAGATCGCAACGCAACTGCAACACGCTTACAACAAAACGGCGCCGCAATTCAGCGCACCGAGTGAGGATCGAGACAGGACATGAATGCGAAAAACTTCAACATTTTGCTCTGGGTCGGCGTATCCCTGTGGTTAGTGATGATGTTCAATGGAATGAGCGCGCCTAGTCAGATCGAGGCACGGAACCTGAGCTACAGTCAGTTCCTGAGTGAGCTGTCCGATGGCGCCATCGAAGAAGTGCGCATCCAGGATCAAACCATCAAGGGCACCCGCACCGATGGCTCGCGCTTCGAGACCTTCAACCCAGACGACCCCGGCCTGGTCGGCGATCTCCTGAAAAACGGCGTGGTGATCCATGCCGAGCCCCCGGCGCAACCCAGTGTGATGGTCCAGATGCTGGTCGCCTGGCTGCCCTTCCTGTTGCTGGTCGGCGTCTGGATTTGGTTCATGCGCCGTAACTCCGGCGGCGGCGGCCCCGGCGGGATCTTCAGCTTCGGCAAGAGTCGTGCCCGTCAGCACGCGGAAGGTGATGTCAAAGTGACCTTGCGCGATGTCGCCGGGGTCGAGGAGGCCAAGGAGGAGGTCGGCGAACTGGTCGACTTCCTGCGAAACCCGCAGAAGTTCTCGAGCCTTGGCGGGCACATCCCGCGCGGCGTGCTGATGGTCGGCCCCCCCGGTACCGGCAAGACCCTGCTGGCACGCGCCATCGCGGGCGAGGCCAAGGTACCGTTCTTCAGTATCTCCGGCTCGGACTTTGTCGAAATGTTTGTCGGTGTCGGCGCCTCGCGCGTCCGCGACCTGTTCGAACAGGCTAAGAAAAGCGCCCCCTGTATCATCTTCATCGATGAAATCGACGCCGTCGGCCGGCGTCGCGGTGCCGGTCTGGGCGGCGGGCACGACGAGCGCGAGCAGACCCTGAACCAACTGCTGGTGGAGATGGACGGCTTCGCCGGTAATGAGGGCATCATCGTTATCGCCGCCACCAACCGGGCCGACGTGCTCGATCCGGCGCTGCTGCGGCCCGGGCGTTTCGACCGCCAGGTGGTCGTCGGTCTGCCGGATCTGGCCGGTCGCACCGCCATCCTGGAGGTGCACATGCGCAAGGTGCCGCTGGCCGAGGACGTGGTCGCCCGCACCATCGCCCGCGGTACCCCCGGCTTCTCCGGCGCCGACCTGGCCAATCTGGTCAATGAGGCCGCCCTGTTCGCCGCGCGCGCCGGTCTCACCGCCGTGAACATGCAGATGTTCGAGAAGGCCAAGGACAAGATCATGATGGGCGCGGAACGGCGCAGCATGGTGATGTCCGAAACCGAGAAGAAGCTGACCGCCTACCACGAGGCCGGTCATGCCATCGTCGGCCGCCTGGTCCCCGAACATGACCCGGTGCACAAGGTCAGCATCATCCCGCGCGGCCGGGCGCTGGGTGTCACCCTCTTTCTGCCGGAGCGCGACCGCTACAGCATGAGCAAGCGCCAACTGGAGAGCCAAATCTCCAGCCTGTTCGGCGGGCGCCTGGCGGAGGAGCTGATCTTTGGGCCCGAGCATGTCACCACCGGTGCGTCCAACGACATCGAACGCGCCACCGCGATTGCCCGCAAAATGGTGACCCGTTTCGGGCTCTCCGACAACCTGGGGCCCTTGGCCTATGCGGACGAGGAGGGCGAGGTCTTCCTCGGCCATTCGGTCACTCAGCAGCGTCAGATCTCCGCGGATACGGCGCAGTCCATCGACCAGGAAGTGCGGATCATCATCGACCGCAACTACCGGCGCGCGCAGGACCTGCTCAACGAGAACATGGACAAACTCCACGCCATGGCCGACGCCCTGCTGCGCTTCGAGACCATCGACCGGGATCAGATCGACGACATCATGTCCGGCCGGCCGGCCCGCGAACCGGTCGAGGACACCGGACCCACGCTCCCGCCCCGCGGCAGCAACCCGGCAACCGGCGGCAAGCCGCTGCAAGACCCGCCGATCGCCGGACCTAGCGTACGGGGGATCTGACCGCAGAGCGCCGGGGTGCGATCACCCCGGCTCGACCGCACAGCAATCAACGGGGCCGCTCATGCGGCCCTTTTTTCTGTGGCTCGAACCCATCGCAATCACCCACCGACCTCGGGACAACTCCGCACCCGAAGCAGGCCCCCACGACGCCCGCCCCGACCGCACGGCACATCAATTCAGCCATCCACATCCATGGACAGACCGCCGGCCCAGGCTGGCACGCGCGACAGTACCCCATTACCCGATACAATGAGGGTTCACGCCCGGCAGGCGACCGCCACTGAGCCTCCTGGGCCCTAAGCGCAGCACGCACATAAGAAACATGACCGCAGTCCATACGCGTCGATCCTGGTCCGCGCCCGCCCTGGTCCGCGCGGCCATCGTCCTCGCCTGTGCCTGGTGGGTCTGGCTCCCCGGACCGGTGCGCGGGGAGGTCACGACAGCCGCCGACCGCGCCATCGGCGCGACGCAGCCCGCCACCGGGACACCGGTGCCACGCATGGCGGGTGAACGCACCGCCGTTCATGAACGCGCGGCCGCGCCGCGGCCCCGGTCGATGTTCGCGGCCGCGCTCGCGGCCAACCTGATCCTGACGGTCATCGTCCTGACCGGCTATCAGCGCCACCTGCGTCACACTCGTGACAACCTGCTGGCCGCCACGGCCAGCGCCATGGCGCTGGAACAGCAACTGCGGCAGGGACTGGAGTCGCTGGGTGAGGCCCAAGAGACCTTCTGGCGTCTGACCGATGCGACCCAGGGCGCGATCATCGTCACCGACGGCGAGGGGCGCGTTACTTACTGGAATACGACTGCCGAGCGGCTCTTCGGCTACAGCGCCGCCGAGGCCTTGGGCAGCGTGATCCACGACCGGCTCGCCCCCCGCAAACCCCGCCCCGACGCGATGGCCGACGGCACTCACTTTTTCTCTCACGAGGACGGCCCGAGCGGCGACCGGTCCCAAGAGATCGAGGCCCTGCACCGGGACGGCCGGCGCATCCCGGTCGAGATTTCCGTTGCATCCATCGCGCACGACGGCCGCTGGGGGGCCATCAGCATCCTGCGTGACTGTTCCGCGCGTCGCCTGGCACAAAACCAGATGCAGCGCATGCAGTCGAGCTTCAGCAACGTGGTGCTCAAGAACCACAGCGGCATCCTGGTGGTCGACCGTCAGGGACTGATCCGCTTCTCCAACCCGGCAGCCCAGAAATCGCTGGGGCGCAACGCCGCGCAACTGGACGGACTGCCATTCGGCCTGCCCAGCATCGGCAGTCAAACGGAACTCGACATCCTGCGTCCGGACGGCAGCTACGGGGTCGCGGAGGTCACCGCGACCGAGACCGAATGGGAAGGTTGCCCGGCTTCCCTGATCATGCTGCACGACATCACGGACCGCAAGCGGGCCGAGGACCAGGTCCAGCACCAGGCGACTCACGACCCACTCACCGGTCTACCCAACCGCATCCTGTTCCTGAACTGTCTGGAGCAGGCACTGCTGGACGGGCGCCGCCACCACCAACCGCTGGCGGTGCTCTTCCTCGACCTCGACCGTTTCAAAGAAGTCAACGACACCCTGGGTCACCGGGTCGGCGACGCCCTGCTCGAAGCGGTCGCCGTGCGGCTCAAGCGCATCCTGTGCAACAACGATCTGGTCGCGCGCCTGGGCGGTGACGAGTTCACGGTGCTCGCGCGACGCGTCGGTTCGGCCAGCGGTGCCGGGGAGTTGGCGGCGCGGATCAGCACCGCCTTCAGCACCCCGCTGGACGCGGCCGGCCATCGACTCTACTCGCGTCCCAGTATCGGCATCGCCCTGTTCCCGGCCCATGGGAACACGGCGGAGACCCTGATGCGCAATGCCGATACCGCCATGTATGAAGCCAAACGGCGTCCCGGCATCGAAGGCTTCGCCTTCTATCAGCCGGAGCAGACCCAGCGCTCACGCGAGCGCCTGGATCTGGAAACACGCTTGCGCAACATTTTGGCCGCGGGCGGCCTGCGGCTGCGCTACCAGGCGCAGGCCGATCTGCGCACCGGCCGCCTGTGCGCTGCCGAAACCCTGCTGCGCTGTGTCGATGCCCAGGGACGGATCCTCCTGCCCGGACAGTTCATTCCGGTGATGGAACAAACCGGCTTGATCCGCGAGGCCGGTGATTGGGCGCTCGGCGCCGCCTGCATGCAAATTCGTGCCTGGCTGGACCAGCAGTCGACTCACGCGGACACACCCGCCTGCACCCCGCCGCCGCTGGCCATCAATCTATCCGCCGTCCAACTCGACGACGCAACCCTCCCCGACCGGATCGCGGAGCTCCTCGACCGCTACCGGCTGGACCCCGCTCGGCTCGCCCTGGAGGTCACCGAGACCGCCCTGATGGACAAGGCCGATCGGGCCCGCACCATCCTCGAACGCCTGACGACACTGGGCGTCAGCTTGCACCTGGACGACTTCGGCACCGGTTACTCGTCACTGGCCCTACTCGGCGAACTGCCCTTCAGCGTGATCAAAATCGACCGCAGCTTCGTCCTCCAGGTACCCGGGTCCGAAAAGCACGTCGGGCTGATCGCGGCCATGATTGCCATGGCCCACCGCCTGCACCTGCGGGTGGTCGCCGAAGGTGTCGAGACCCCGGAGCAGTGGGCGCTGCTGCGTCAACTGGGATGCGATATGGCGCAAGGCTACCTGATCAGCCGGCCGCTGCCCCCGGCGGCGTTCGCGCGGATCTGCATGGGGCATCGCGACATCCCGGTGAAGCACGGCTAAACCGCGTCCAGGGCAACATGCGTCAATCGCATACCGCGCTGGGCGCGGATTTGGTGATTTCCGAGAAATGATCTACCGACGTGTAGGGGCGACTTTAGTCGCCCTGATCCGCACGCCGTCCCCTGCAGCGAAGGGCCTTGAGCGTAATCCCGGCCAGCGGTATGCGTAGCCAGGGCTTCCAGCCCTGACTACGCACCCGGCGAGCCCAAGTGGCCGGAGTCTTGATCGAGGCCCAGCGAAGCACGTGCCACCGACCCGCCGCGCACCTTGACATGCGTGCGTTCGCGCATAGAATACCATCCATGTAGATGTTCTTTAGATGTTATATGGATGGCGCATGACAAAGATGAGCGTACACGATATTCGCCCTAAACTCAGCGACACCGAGAAGATCACGATCAATCTCGGACCGGTTGATCTCGGCCAGATCGATCTCCTGGTGCAGGAGGGCTTTTACTCCAATCGCACCGATCTGATTCGTACCGCGATCCGCAACCAGTTGGCCAAGCACGCCGACTCGGTTCACCAAACCATCGCCCGCAAGAGTCTGGTGCTCGGGATGCAGCATTACTCGCGCGCCGATCTCGAGGCGGTGCAGCGGGCGGGAGAGCAACTGCAAATCCAGGTCCTGGGTCTGGCCAGCATCGGCACCGATGTGTCGCCCGAACTGGCGCTCGCCACGATCGAGTCGGTCGTGGTCCTGGGCGCCCTGCACGCGAGCCCCGCCGTCAAGAGCGCGCTCGCCGGGCGCATCAAGTGATTCAAAAATAGGAAAATTGCTATGAAGATTAATGAAAAGATGCTCTCCGGAATGCGCGAGGCGATGGCCCGCCTGCACACGGACGGTCCCGCCGCCGCGACCACCAGCATACAGCAGACACTGTTTGGCCTGATGGCGCGAGGCACGCCGGGTGACCCTGATCCGGCGGCCCGCGGCAACGGCGCTCCGGCTGATCCGGTTGGCGGATTCGTCCCGGACCTGCTGGCCCGCCTGGGCATCAGCGCGCCGCCGGATGGGTCGCGCTTCCAACTCCCCGCCTTCGCGCCGCAACCCGTTGCTGACGCCGAGGGCGACACACTTGCACCAGGCGAGTTTCGCGCCGGCAGCTATACCAATCAAGCCGGTACCCGTGACTACAAGCTCTACATCCCAAGCGCCTACGCGGGTCAGACACTGCCGCTGGTGGTGATGCTGCACGGCTGTACCCAGGGTCCGGATGACTTCGCCGTCGGCACCCGCTGGAATGCCATCGCCGAGGAATGGCCCTGTCTGGTCCTGTATCCGGCGCAATCGTCCGCGGCCAACCCGACGCGGTGTTGGAACTGGTTCAAGGCGGATCATCAGCAGCGCGACGCCGGCGAACCGTCGCTGATCGCGGGGATGACGCGTGAAGTGATCGCGGACTATCACGCCGATCCGGCGCGGATCTACATCGCCGGCCTGTCCGCCGGGGGCGCCATGGCCATCACGATGGGCACCCTCTATCCGGAACTCTATGCCGCGGTCGGCACCCACTCCGGCGTTCCCTATGCGGCAGCCAGTGACTTGCCGTCGGCCTTGGGTGTCATGCAAAGCGCGGGCGCACCGACCGCGACCCCAGCGGGAGCGGGAACGCCGATCATCGTGTTCCACGGCGACCGCGACCAGACCGTCCATCCGCGCAATAGCGATCACATCATGAGCCAGTGCGTACCGCCGCGAACGCGAGCACAGACGCAGACGCGGCAGGCCGAGGGGACCGCGCGCACCTATACGAAGACGGCTCACCAGGGACCCGACGGCGCGGTGGTCGCGGAGCACTGGCTCGTACACGGCGCTGGCCATGCCTGGTTCGGCGGCGACCGGCGCGGCAGTTTCACCGATGGCACGGGCCCCGATGCATCGCGCGAAATGATGCGCTTCTTCGCGGCCCATGCGCAGCCCACGGCAGCGCTTGCCGCGGCCCGGATCGCACCCGAACAGGCTTAGGAATCCCCCATGAATCAACCGCTGGTACTCGCGTCGACCTCACCCTTTCGGCACGCCCTGCTGACGCGGCTGGGCCTGCCCTTCACGACCGACTCACCGCAAGTCAACGAAACCCGTCGGCCCGACGAGCCGCCGCAGGTCATGGTCTTGCGCCTGGCGGAGGCCAAGGCGAACGCCGCCGCCGTGCGCCACCCGGACGCCATCATCATCGGCGCCGATCAGGTCGCCTGTATCGACGATCTGGTACTCGGCAAGCCGGGCAACCGCGAGCAGGCGATTGCCCAACTGGAACGGGCCTCCGGACGCACCCTGGTCTTCCAGACCGGGCTCTGTCTGCTCAACGCCATCACCGGGCGCACCCAGACCCTGGTGGAACCCTTCCATGTCCACTTCCGCCCGCTCACGCGCCGCCGCATCGAGATCTACCTCGACCGCGAGCAGCCCTACGACTGCGCCGGGAGCTTCAAATCCGAGGGATTGGGCATCGCGCTCTTCGCCCGCCTGGAAGGGGACGACCCCAGTGCACTCATCGGCCTGCCCTTGATCCGCCTGGTCACCCTGCTGGAGTCCGAGGGGCTGGACCCCCTGGGTCGTCAGGATCGGGTCGGGGTAACGGGATTGCGCCCGTCACCCCTCCCACACCACCGGACATGCGGTTTTCCGCATCCGGCGGTTGAGCCCAGCGGGCTTAGCCCGCGAGCGTCCACGGTAGAATCAGTCC
>Ga0247839_1003749_pt1 | contig 20479 bp, 22 predicted proteins | sample LaCruzMarch2015__6_FD_192405 | JGI IMG/M metagenome (GOLD analysis project Ga0247839, IMG submission 192405) | Freshwater microbial communities from meromictic Lake La Cruz, Castile-La Mancha, Spain - LaCruzMarch2015_16m | ecosystem: Environmental > Aquatic > Freshwater > Lake | place: Spain... | reverse complement strand
TGCTCTCACCGCTTTAAGCGGGTAAGATCACGGTAAGAACAACCGTTATATAGGCACTAAGTGTAAGTACAGCAATGTACTCAGCTAAGGTGTACTAACAGATCGAGGGCTTGATAATTAATTACATTGATACGAGTTTACAGTTTTGAGAATATTTAGCCTTGGTGTTTATAGCGTACTGGAACCACTCCGATCCATCTCGAACTCGGTTGTTAAACGGTACAGCGGCGATAATACTATAGGGGATGCCCTATGGGAAGGTAGCACAATGCCAAGGCTTATTTATGTTTTTATTATTTATGTGTTTGTAGAGTTTGTCATATATCTTAGTATATAGTCATTGATTTTCAGTGCGCGCTCCATAAGCCCAACGACATCTCCATTAGCTTCATAGTTCAGTTGTATATAAATACCATCTTTTGTGCGTTTAATTGGGTATTTTAAATGTCTTCGGCCTCTATTTTCTATTATTATATTTTTTGCTCCACGTTCCAATAGTAGGCCTTGGTATTGCTCGATTAGTTTTAATAAAGAATCTTCACTTATCTCCGATTTTACAATAATTATTGTTTCGTAGGTAGCTAAAGCTTTGAGAGTTTTCATAAGGTATGTTAGTTTTATTTTGGAAATTCTAATTTTAACTTAGCATACTTTTATTTTTTTTTACTCTTAAACAACTTTACTTACTTTTAAGTCTAGTGTTCTACGCATATGTGTTTGACTTATTAGGTTTTACATCGTGGTAAGTTGCACTCTAAGTCTTGTTCAGTGATAATTATATCAACAAGCACAATTGATGCTTGGGAAGTACACTACTATAACAATACATTTACATTAAAAACATGACTGCTACTTTAGAAAGACGCGAAAGCGCAAGTTTATGGGAACGTTTCTGCTCTTGGATTACTAGCACTGAAAACCGCCTTTACGTTGGTTGGTTTGGTGTTTTAATGATCCCTACATTACTTACAGCTACAACTGTATTCATCATTGCTTTTGTTGCTGCACCTCCAGTAGATATCGATGGTATTCGTGAGCCAGTTGCTGGTTCTCTACTATACGGTAACAACATTATTTCTGGCGCAATTATTCCTTCTTCTGCATCTATTGGTATTCACTTCTACCCTATCTGGGAAGCGGCTTCTCTTGACGAGTGGCTATACAACGGTGGTCCTTACCAACTAATCGTTGACCACTTCTTACTAGGTGTATGTGGTTGGATCGGACGTGAGTGGGAATTCAGCTACCGTTTAGGTATGCGTCCTTGGATTTCTGTTGCTTTTACAGCTCCTGTTGCTGCAGCTTCTGCTGTTTTCCTAGTTTACCCAATTGGACAAGGTAGCTTCTCTGATGGTATGCCTCTAGGTATCTCCGGTACATTCAACTTTATGCTTGTGTTCCAAGCTGAGCACAACATTCTTATGCACCCATTCCACCAATTAGGTGTTGCAGGTGTATTCGGTGGTTCCCTATTCTCTGCTATGCACGGTTCTCTAGTTACATCTAGTTTAATTCGTGAAACTACTGAGAACGAATCTGCTAACTATGGTTACAAATTCGGTCAAGAAGAAGAAACTTACAACATCGTAGCTGCTCACGGTTACTTTGGTCGTTTGATTTTCCAATATGCTAGCTTCAACAACTCTCGTGCACTTCATTTCTTCTTAGGAATGTGGCCTGTTGTAGGTATTTGGTTTACAGCTCTAGGTATTATGACTATGGCATTTAACCTAAACGGTTTTAACTTCAACCAATCTGTGGTTGATAGCCAAGGTCGTGTTATCAATACTTGGGCTGATATCCTTAACCGTGCTAACCTAGGTATGGAAGTTATGCATGAACGTAACGCTCACAACTTCCCTCTAGACCTTGCAGCTGGTGAATCTCTTCCTGTAGCTCTTACAGCTCCTGCTGTAGTTGGCTAAGATGAAGTTAGTTCCCTATTAATAAAAAAGGGCCCTGATAATCAGGGCCCTTTTTTTCGTTTATTTTAGTTGTATATATTTTTATGTATAGTTTTGATCGTACAAAAATTTCTATATTTTTGAATTTTATTGCAATTCTATTGGGTTTTTTTCTAGCAATTAATCTATCTACAATTCTTGGGCAAACAGGGGACTGGGGTATTTTATCTGCTGGTTTAATTGTTGCTACAATTGAAACCTTGAGTAGGACAGTTTATACAGTTAAAAAAAACTTAATTTTATGCTAAATTCAATTTTTCGAAGTCGTTTGATAAGCCTAGTAAATTTTTTGAATAATGTAAAAATAGGGTTTCTATATGGTTTATTTGTAGAGGCATTTAAGTTGGGAAGTTAAATCGATAGCTAATTATTACAGATTGTTACAGGGATACACTCTTTTAGCATTTTATATTCTATGATTATATCTGATAGCAATTATCAATACATAACTGATCAAATAATTTGACAGTTAAAACAGTTCAAATTTTTACAAATACGGAGAAGTATTATGGCTCTTGATGCATTTTCTAAAGTAGTTACAAACGCAGACGCAAAAGCAGCTTATGTAGGTGGTGCTGATCTACAAGCTCTTAAAAAATTCATTTCTGAAGGTAACAAACGTTTAGACGCTGTTAACTCTATTGTTTCTAACGCTAGCTGTATCGTATCTGATGCTGTATCTGGTATCATTTGTGAAAACCCAAGCCTAATCTCCCCAAGCGGTAACTGCTACACAAACCGTCGTATGGCTGCATGTCTACGTGACGGTGAAATTATCCTTCGTTACGTTTCTTACGCTTTGTTATCTGGTGATTCTTCTGTTTTAGAAGATCGTTGTCTTAACGGTCTAAAAGAAACTTACTCTTCTCTAGGAGTTCCAGCTAACTCTAACGCAAGAGCTGTTAGCATTATGAAAGCATGTGCAGTTGCATTTGTTAACAACACAGCTTCTCAACGCAAACTTTCTACACCTCAAGGTGATTGTTCTGGTCTAGCAAGTGAAGTTGCTGGATACTTCGACAAAGTTAGCTCTGCTATTGGTTAATTTCGTGTAAAATGCTACTCTATATTCCATTTTATGGTATAGAGTGGCATTTTTTGCTATTAATGATCTTTAACTTTCTATTTTTTTTTAGAGATGCTTCTTTTAGACTAATGCCGAGCTGATTCTAATTTTACATTACTATATACATATGGATTTTCTTCTTCGCTACATAAAATTTTCTTTAGATAATTTAGTATTTTTATTATTGTTAATTGGATTACTAGGATATTGGGTTAGTGTTGCATTCCCAAATTTTAAAGTGGTACATAAGTTAGGGTTTTTTAGTGTTTTAACTTCAAATTTGTTAATTACTTTAATTTTGGGTTGGAGATGGATTGAAAATGGATATTTCCCTTTAAGTAACTTATATGAGTCTTTATTATTTTTTACATGGGGAATAACCCTTCTTACAGTAATATTGGAATATACAACCTCTATAATTTTAGTCGGAGCAGTTGTAACTCCATTGGCTATGTTTGTTATTGGGTTTGCCACCCTGTCTTTACCAGATGGAATGCAGAAAGCTGCTCCATTAGTACCAGCATTGAAGTCGAACTGGTTAATGATGCATGTGAGTGTTATGATGTTAAGTTATTCAACTTTAATAATTGGTTCTTTACTGTCGATTGTTTTTTTAGTCTTGACTCGTGGAAAAAATATTTTATTAAAAGGTAGCTCTATAGGGAGTGTAAACTTTCAAACGTCTCGCGTGGTTGAGACTACTGTTCCTATATTAGGAGAAGAAGATTTAAGAGGTGAAGCTATGCAACCCAGATTAAATTTATTAGAAAGTTTAGATAACCTTAGTTATAGAATTATAGGATTGGGATTTCCTTTATTGACAATCGGAATTGTTGCAGGTGCTGTTTGGGCTAATGAAGCTTGGGGTTCATATTGGAGTTGGGATCCTAAAGAAACTTGGGCATTGATAACCTGGTTGGTATTTGCTGCATATTTACATGCAAGGATTACAAAATCTTGGCAAGGAAAAGGACCCGCTATTTTGGCCTCACTAGGTTTTGTGGTAGTTTGGGTGTGTTATCTTGGGGTAAATTTTTTGGGTAAAGGACTTCATAGTTATGGTTGGATTATGTAAATAGTGAATGTAAAATAAAAGATACATATGCACCTTTTACTACTAGGTATTGAGTTGCATCGAACTAAAAAGTGCTTTACAATAATTATATTGTATCTATAACCGAACTCTCTTTGAGTAATAAAAGAAGAATATGAACACAGAGTTATTATTATCCGTGGTTCCACAAACAGCTGTATGGTCTGCCAAAACGGCGTCTATAATGATTAGTTCAAATATATTTTGTATTGCTGCGGGTAGATATGTAATCCAGGTAAAGGGTATTGGTGCGTCACTTCCTTTAACAGGTTCATTTTCTAACTTTACATTGCCAGAGCTATTAGCAAGTACTAGTCTTGGGCATATTGTAGGCAGTGGAGTAATTTTAGGTTTAGCTTATGTAGGTCTTTTAAATTAAAAAGATTATTAGAAAAACTAGTCTATTATAATAAGTTTTTCTAATAATCTTTTTTATATTTTTTGCAATGTTAGTAAGCTAATCCTAAGCTTCTAGTAGTTTCTCCCCCTAGGTATACACGTACAGACAGAAAATCTGTTGGACAAGCTGTTTCACATCTTTTACATCCAATACAATCTTCAGTTCTAGGCGCAGATGCTATTTGTCCTGCTTTACATCCATCCCAGGATACCATTTCTAAAACATCGCAAGGGCATGCTCTAACACATTGTGTACAACCAATACATGTGTCGTAAATTTTTACACTATGAGACATATTTTATAAAAAGACTATATAATTTCTTGTATTTTTGAACTAATCTTAGAGTTTGACAGTGATTTTATTATAATATAAAAAATAGTCTAAACAGAAATGTAACCAGATAATAAAGATTTTCTTACGTAAGCTTTATTTTTGAATATTGAAGAGAAATACTATGAAAAAAAAACAACACGTTATTCCTTCACTTGAGATTCTATATAAGACTGAAGAATTGTTAGATGCAGCATCTAACAGGTATCGTATCACAGTTCAAGTAGCAAATAAGGCGAAAAGAAAAAGGTATGAAGATATAGATATTTTAGACGATTTTAAAGTTAAGCCAGTTATTAGAGCTATTCTGGAAATAGCAGAGGAGATTAGTCAGCCTGAAATTATCACTGAATAAACAAGATTTAGACTTGTAATTTTTCTCTTAAATATATTTTTTTATAATAATATGTATACTGCTTAGAAGTTTTATAATACTTTAAATTACACATATGTTTCAAACCCTTTTTGGTGATCCAAACGAGAGAAAAGTTCAAGAATACTCACATCTTATTCAAAAAATTAATAAGCTAGAAGAGAGGATAAAATTATTAAGTGACACTGATCTCCAAAGTCAGACGAATTTGTTTATTAATAGATTAGCTAAGGGAGAGACGGTAGATAGTGTATTAGCGGAAGCATTTGCCGTGGTCAGAGAGGCTTCGTGGAGAGTTCTTGGCCTTAGACATTTTGATGTTCAACTTATTGGCGGTTTGATACTTCATGAAGGTAAAATAGCAGAGATGAAAACGGGTGAAGGGAAAACTCTTGTAGCGGTGTTACCAGCATATGTAAATGCATTAACTGGGAAAGGGGTTCATATTGTTACCGTTAACGATTACTTAGCTGCTAGAGATGCAGAGTATGTTGGACAAGTTCATAAATTTCTTGGTTTAAGTGTAGGTTTGATTCAGCAGAGCATGACTCAGGTGGAGCGAAAGCTTAATTACTCTAAGGATATTACTTACACTACAAATAGTGAATTAGGATTCGACTATCTTAGAGACAATATGTCTATTCAGCTTCAAGATATAGTCCAGCGTCCATTTTATTTTTCAATTTTAGATGAAGTAGATTCTATTTTAATTGATGAGGCTCGAACACCTTTAATTATATCTGGGGCTGGAGAAACTCCTAATGCGAAATATACGAGAGGAAATTTGGTGGCCCAAGCCATGAGACGTGATCTCCATTATGAAGTTGACGAAAAAGCAAAGAATGTAATTTTAACTGAGGAAGGAGTAATTTTCTCTGAAAAAGAGTTAGGAGTAAACGACCTTTATAATTTAGAGGATCCTTGGGCTCCTTATATTTTTAATGCTATTAAAGCAAAAGAGTTGTTTATAAGAGATGTGCAATACATTGTTAAAGATGAGGAAATATTTATTGTTGATGAGTTTACAGGTCGAATCATGATTGGTCGCCGTTGGAGTGATGGATTACATCAAGCTATAGAAGCAAAAGAAGAGGTTAGGATACAGAATGAAACGCAAACTTTGGCTTCCATTACATATCAAAACTTTTTTCTACTTTATCCAAAGTTGTCAGGGATGACAGGCACAGCTAAAACTGAAGAAGCAGAATTAGATAAAATTTATGGTTTGGAGGTTCTTTCTGTACCTACCCATCGAAAAATGATTCGAGAAGATTTTTCTGATTTGGTCTATAAGAATCAGTATGTTAAGTGGAAGTCTATCGCTGATGAATGTTTAGATATTCATACATTAGGTCGACCTATTTTAGTAGGAACTACCAGTGTTGAGAAATCAGAGCTTTTATCTTCTTTATTACAGGAATACGGTATACCGCATAATTTGTTAAATGCGAAGCCTGAAAATCTAAAAAGAGAGGCCGATATTGTAGCACAAGCTGGTAGGAGAGGAGCAGTAACGATTGCGACAAATATGGCTGGTCGAGGTACGGATATACTTCTGGGTGGAAATGTTAACTATATAGCAAAGTCCACCTTGCAAATGTTTTTAGGAAGGATAAGATCGGGGAAAGAACTAGATATAATTAGAGATTCTCAGTTGGAAAAGTTATATGAATTCTTAGCTTTTAAAATTAAAAGACTAGAATTGTCAGATCTTGAGGTAGAGAGTTACTTATCTACTGCGTGTGAGAAAATTTTTACAGATAATTCTTTAGTAATAACGCTTCGGGCTGCCTATCAAGTATTGTTAGAGAAGTACACTAAAGATATTCTTATGGAGCGAGATGAGGTAATTGCTTTAGGTGGATTACATGTAATTGGTACTGAGAGGCATGAATCCCGAAGAATTGATAACCAACTTCGTGGAAGGTCAGGTAGACAAGGAGATCCAGGTTCATCAAGGTTTTTCTTGAGTTTAGAAGATAATTTATTGAGGATTTTTGGAGGAGATAGAATAGGAAAATTGATGGATTCATTAAAAGTTGACGAGGATGTTCCTATAGAATCGATGCTGTTAAACAAAAGTTTAGAGTCTGCTCAGAAAAAGGTAGAAGCTTATTATTATGATGCAAGAAAGCAATTATTTGAATATGATGAAGTCTTGAATTATCAAAGACAAGCTATTTATTCTGAGAGACGTCGAATACTAGAATCTAGCAGTTTACGTGATTGGGTAATTCAGTATGCTGAGACCACTGTATCTGACTATCTTAATTTTTATCTAGAAAAAGGAAATCTAACAGTAGATGAACAAATTAAGTTGTTATCTAAAATAGAAAATTTATTAGGTCTTTCATATCAAATAGATCGAGATATTTTTTTGAACTACTCAGTAGAGGATATAAAAGAGATTTTATTTAGACAGACTAGAATTTCCTATGATTTGAAAGAAAGTCAGATAGATTTAATTGAGAATGGTCTTATGAGAGAGCTTGAAAGATCTTTTTTACTGCAAAAAATAGATTCTGCTTGGAAAGAGCATTTACAAGCAATCAATACACTTAGAGAGAACATAGGGTGGAGAGGGTATGGACAAAAAGACCCTTTGATAGAGTATAAAAATGAAGCTTATAATCTTTTTTTAGCTATGACCATTAATATAAGACATTCCGTAGTATACTTGATCTTTAGATCCCAACCAATTTTGAAAAGCTAGTATAAAAAAAGTAAATCTTTTCATTTCTTTGACAATAGTAATTTATTGCAAGATTATAAGATTATTAATAACGTAAATTTATTGTATGACAAAAAGAACATTACGAGGAACTAAGTTAAAAAGAGCACGCACATCAGGTTTCAGAGCTAGGATAAAAACTAGTTCTGGTAGAAGAGTATTGAAAACGAGAAGAGCCAGAGGCCGACATTCTGTATCAATAAGCTAATTTAAAGGTTACTTTTCTAGCAGATAGGACATAAAACTGTTAGAGAAGGAACCCATTTGTATTTTAGTTTTGGACAAAAAAGGTTCAGAAAAGGTAAAACTATTTATACTAAGTAAAGATATTATTAGATGTTGTGAAAAACTATATTCTTAAAATTATTTTAGAAAAATCTTATGAGTTTCAATAAAGAGTTTAAGTTATTATTAAAAGCTAGATATCCAATTTTGTATGTACCTACGACTGAAGAAGAGAGATTAGAGTATACAATTAAATCTATTGTAAAAGATTCTATAAATATTCGTGGTGTATATTCTTGGGATTTTATCGATGGTTATATTGGAAATCCAAGTGATAATGGTTTTGGTTCTAAGAATCCTTTACAGGCATTAGAGCTTATTGAAAAACTTAGTATAGAGAGTCAAGTAATAGTTCTTTTGAAAGATTTTCATCTATTCTTGAATGATATTTCCGTTGCTCGAAAATTAAAGAATTTAGCTAGAGTAATGAGAAACCAGTCGAAAACTATAGTAATTATTGCTCCTGAAGTCTTGATTCCAGACTCTATAAAAGATGTTATAACTGTGTTGGAGTTTAGATTACCTCAACCATCAGAAATAAAAAAGGAGTTAGTAAGGGTTCAAGAGTCATTGGGTGTTTTTTTACCTGAGATTTCATTGGATATTTTAGTTCGTTCCTGCCAGGGCCTCTCTTTAGAGAGAATTCGGAAGGTATTATCGAAAATAATCGCAACTTATCGAGAAATTAATATTGAAAGTTTAGAAATTATTTTTACTGAGAAAAAACAGATTATTAGTCAAACAAAGATATTAGAATTCTGTGTTGTAACAGAAAAATTGTCTGATATAGGAGGACTTGAGAATCTTAAGAAATGGTTGCAGAAAAGGGTTGGTGCTTTATCTGAAAGAGCTGAGATGTATGGTTTACCATCTCCTAGAGGATTATTCTTAGTTGGGGTTCAGGGTACAGGTAAATCATTAACTGCGAAAGCGATTGCAAATGAATGGGGATTGCCTCTTTTACGGTTAGATGTTGGAAAATTATTTGGCGGAATCATAGGTGAATCTGAGTCTAAAATGAGACAGATGATTCAACTTTCTGAAGCTATTTCTCCTTGTGTATTGTGGATTGATGAGATTGATAAGGCATTTGCAGGTGGTGAAAACCGTGGTGACAGTGGCACAACGAACAGAGTTTTGGCAACTTTTATAACTTGGTTGTCGGAAAAAAAATCTTCCGTATTTGTAGTAGCTACGGCTAATAATATACATTCTCTTCCTTCTGAAATTATACGAAAAGGAAGATTTGATGAAATTTTTTTCATTGGGTTACCTGATATGGAAGAGAGAAAAATGATTTTTAAAGTGCATTTGAGTAGATTACGACCCAAGTCTTGGCACAAATTTGATTTATCTTCTTTGAGTGCAGTCACGAAAAAGTTCTCAGGAGCAGAGATAGAAGAAGTAATTGTAGAAGCTATGCATACGGCGTTTAGTGAAAATCGAGAATTTACTTTTAGTGATGTTATGGAGTCAATAACTCAATTTGTCCCATTGGCGTACACATCCCAAGAGAAAATTAATTCGTTAGAGGAATGGGCTGCTGCTGGAAAAGTTCGATTAGCTTCGTCAGGTGATGACGTTAGATAAGATTAGACGATTTATGTTATTATTAAAATATACATTCTTAATGATTAGTAATTAAATTTTTAACTTTAGAGAATAATTCTATGTCACATTTTAGTAAAATAAAAACTAGTCTAAAGGATTTGAATTTGTTGCAGAAGTCGCTTGACGATTTGGGAGTTAATTGGCATACAGATATAAATATAATAAAAGGTTATAAAGACCAAAATCATTTTGCAAATTTGGTTATTACACAAACTAATAATTACGATATTGGATTTACATGGAATGGTATGGAGTATCAATTGGTTGCTGATTTACAATTCTGGCAACAACCGTGGTCAGTTGAATTATTTTTAGATAAGGTAACTCAAAGATATGCCTATAATTCAATAGTTAAAGCTACTCAAGATCAGGGATTTCAAACTATAGAAGAAACTGCACAAGAGAATGGAAGTATACGACTAACTTTACAACGTTGGAAGTAATTTATATCTTATCGAATGCGGACGGAGAGACTCGAACTCTCACAAGATTAACTTACTAGAACCTAAATCTAGCGCGTCTACCAATTCCGCCACGTCCGCTTTGGGTTTTACAGATATAATATAACAGAAGTATATAAAAAAGAAAACATCTTTTTAATATGCTTTTGTCTCGCAGATTTTAATTTAAAGAAAAGTATTTTATCTGTGAACAAATAATTTATCTTGTGATATAATTGTGAAAATAAATCAGAATTTAAGTAAATAAAAATGTTGTAATTTCCTCAGTAGCTCAGTGGTAGAGCGATCGACTGTTAATCGATTGGTCGTAGGTTCAAGTCCTACCTGGGGAGTCTATAATATCTATGCTATTAGAAAATAGATGTAAAAAAATATGTTAACTGCATTTAATCGTATATTATGGAAGATTTTGTATTCGTTAGGTAATTTACAATTAGCGATTTTATTATTATTAATCATTGCAATAGCGAGTTCGTTAGGTACATTTATTGAACAAGATAAATCAGTTTTATTTTATGAGACGAATTACCCACTGGATAAACCAATACTTGGTTTTATAGCATCAGATTTTATTTTGCTTTTAGGTTTAAATCAGGTTTATACAACACCTTGGTTTGTATTTTTACTAATAGGATTTGGAGGAAGTTTATTATCTTGTACTATCACACGCCAATTGCCAGCTTTAAAATTAGCTAGACTGTGGCAATTTTTTAAGGTAGATCAACGGCCAAAAAAAGTTGGAATGGCATTTAAAATAGATAGAGTAAGCTTATCTAAATTCACTTATTTATTACGAGAGAGAGATTATAATGTAATACATCAAGGACCATATCTATATGGGTACAAAGGATTGGTAGGCAAGGTTGGCCCGATTTTAGTTCATGCTAGTATAATCTTTATTCTTCTTGGATCAATAATTGGATCACTTACTGGTTTTATGGTCCAAGAAATTATACCTAAGGGGGAATTATATCATTTACAAAATATTGTGACATCAGGTCCATTAAGTTCTATCCGGCAAGATTTTGAAGTTTATATAAATGACTTTAAAATTGCCTATAGTGAGCAAGGAGTAGTAGACCAGTTTTATTCGGATGTTTCTATTTTGGATAACAATTTAAAAGCTTTAGGTAGAAAAACTATTTTTGTTAATGAGCCTTTAAGATACCAGGGTATGACATTCTATCAGACAGATTGGGATATTACCACTGCTGAGCTTACTTTTAATTCTAAAGTTATACAAGAGGTGAGTTTACAGGAGATAAGTATACAAAACGGGTCAAGATTTTGGATTGGTACTGTATCTCCTGGAGAAAAGAATAAGGTTTTATTAGTTTTAGAGGATTTAACTGGTAAGTGTTTGTTTTATGATTCTGAAAAAAGATTTTTAGGGGAGTCTCAAGTTGGTCGTAAAATTTTTTTGAATGGTATTCCGCTAAGAGTAACTAAAATAATACCAGCGACGGGATTGCAAGTAAAATCAGATCCGGGTGTAATTTTAGTATATTGTGGATTTTTAGCTTTAATTATAAGTGTATTTTTTAGTTACACTTCCTATTTCCAGATTTGGGCGATCAAACGGAAGGAGAATTTATACGTGTATGCAAATACAAATAGGGCTCTTTACTTTTTTGAGAAACACGTTTTAGATCTTTTGGTCAAGTTAGAATGTGAAAGTACAGAAACGAGGAAAGTATCTAATTTTAACAAGTAAATAAGTTGAGATTTCGGTCGGATATTCATTGTTTATAATTAGTTTAATAAGAATTAGTGCAATGGAATCTGCTAAATATAATTTCATATGAGATACACAAATCATGGCTCGTGTTATTGTGATTACTTCTGGTAAAGGAGGGGTTGGTAAGACTACTACGACTGCTAATTTAGGTATGTCATTAGCCCAATTGGGTTATCAGACGGCTCTTATAGATGCCGATATAGGTTTACGGAATTTGGATCTTCTTTTAGGTTTAGAAAACAGGGTTATTTATACTGCTTTGGAAGTTTTGTCGGGGGAATGTAGGCTTGAGCAAGCTCTTATCAGAGATAAACGACAGCCAGGGCTAACGCTTTTACCTGCTGCTCAAAATAGAAATAAAGATTCTGTTAATAGTGAACAGATGAAGTATTTAGTTTCATTGATGGAGGATCAATATGATTATATTTTAATTGATTGCCCTGCAGGAATTGAAACGGGGTTTCATAATGCCATTGGTCCAGCTCGAGAGGCTATAGTTGTCACGACTCCAGAGATTGCAGCTGTAAGGGATGCGGATAGGGTTATAGGATTGCTTGAAGCTAATGGTATACAGAAGATTAATTTGCTAGTTAATAGATTAAGACCAGAAATGGTGAAGTCTAATGATATGATGTCGGTTTCTGATGTTAAAGAGATTCTAGCTATTCCTTTAATAGGAGTAATACCTGAAGATGAATGTGTAATTATATCAACAAACCGTGGAGAACCACTTGTATTAGAAAAAAAATTGTCCCTACCTGGAGTGGCATTTGAAAATACGGCCTATAGACTAGATGGTCAGCAAGTAGATTTTATAGATTTTGAGTCTTATTCTAAAGGTCCATTGAAGCGTCTGCGTAATTTTTTCCTGGGGTCTTCTGCAACATGAGTATTTATGAATTTTTATGATTACAGAATTTTTCGAACGTCTATTTATAGGAACTAGTCGTGGCAGCCGAGAGGATGTGAAGAGACGCCTTAAACTGGTCCTTGCACACGATCGATCTACTCTTAATGCTTCCACTTTAGAGAAGATGAGAAAAGAGATTCTTGTGGTTGTCTCTAAGTATGTTGAGTTAGATACAGAAAGTTTGGAGTTTTCAATAAAAACAGATAGCAGAATGACAGCGCTTATTGCGAATCTTCCAATACGCCGAATTTTACAATCAGAGAGTAGTTTATAAAAGTTTCTAAGTGTGATTAGTATTTTCTATCACACTTAGATATTTATTTTTGTACGCTGTAAGAATTCCATGCTAATTGTTGTAAACTGGAGTTACGTCTTAGAGGGCGTGTCACTAATTCCAGGATGTCTCTCGAGTTTGTGAATCCATGTATCTGGGCAAATGTAAATTCGACGGACCACTTAGTGTTAATACCTCTTGCTTCAAGTGGGTTTGCATTAGACATACCTGTTATTACAAGGTCAGGTTGTAATTTTCGGATTCGTTCTAGTTGATTATAATTATCAGGTTTTTCTACGATCAAAGGTATCTTAACTCCCATTTGGGTACAGGTAGCTTGAAGGAGTAACAGCTCATTATTTTGGTATCGTTTATCCATGTAAGGTATACCAATTTCATGGACTATCATTCCGCATCTAATTAAAAACCTAGCCAAAGAAATTTCAAGTAGGTTATCTCCCATAAAAAATACAGATTTATTGACTATTAGTTCTAAGTAATTTTCTAGAGAATCCCAAATTTTTCTTTCTCTTTCTTCCAGTCCGAGTGGTTTTATATTAAGTACAGAGCAAATTTTTTCTATCCAGGCTCTGGTGCCATCTGGTCCAATTGGGAAGGGAGCCCCAATTAATTTTGCCCTGCGCCTGCGCATTAGGGTCGTAGCAGTTCGACTTAGGTAAGGGTTTACACCACATACATAATATCCTTCTTGAATTACAGGTAATTCAGTGTATCGTTTTGAGGGTAACCAACCGGAAACTTGGATTCCTTGATTTTTTAATTCTAAACTTAGTTGGTTTGCAACTGAATCTGGAACCGAACCAAATAATACTAATGGTGGATGCGCTTGTCCTAACTTTACATTAGGTGGCTCTATATGAGGGCATCTATGCGCCATAGCAGCTAATACTGTATCTTCTCCCTGTGTGAAAGCGTAATCTAGTCCATTGGCTCTTGCTACTATTATAGGTAAAGATAATTCAGCTTCTAATTTTGGAGCTATACCTTCTAAGTCCATTTTTATGATCTCAGTTGTGCAAGTTCCTATCCAGAAAATCACGCTAGGATTTCTATCTTTTTTTATTTGCAAGCATAGTCGTTTTAGTTCCCCGTAATCGCTTAGTTTTGCTGAGATATCTCCTTCTTCAAGTTCGGCCATAGCGTATCTGGGTTCAGAGAATATCATAACTCCCATTGCATTTTGGAGAAAATACCCACAAGTTTTTGTCCCTATAACAAGGAAGAAACTATCTTCTATCTTTTGGTACAGCCAGGATACACAGCTTATGGGACAGAATGTGTGATAGTTTCCTGTCTCACACTCAAAAGTTAAATTATTTTCTTCTTTTTCTGGAATTGTTTGTAAAGGCATATTAGTTTTAGACAATCATTAATTCTAAACTTGAATCTTCAATTTCTATACTAGTGTTTTCTTTATCTGAAGGGGATAGGTAAAAATCAGATAGTAGACTGAAAAGTTCTCGATCGGCAGCTTCGTTCGGAACAACGCCTTCAGGTTTGGCAATAATTTGGTCCGCTATGTTTAAATAATAATCACAGACGTAGTTTAGTGTTGAGTCAAGTTCCGCCATTTCGAAGAGTGTTTTTCCTTTAACTCGAGAGATTCGAATATCTTCAATCAGTGGTAATACCTCAAGGATTGGCATAGGGACAGCATCCACGTATTTTTCGATTAAGTCTCGTTTTGCGGTTCTATTACCTATTAATCCTGCTAATCTAAGTGAGTGAGTGCGTGATTTCTCTCGAACAGATGCAGAAATACGATTGGCAGCAAATAAAGAATCAAACCCGTTGTCTGTTACTATTAAGCAATAATCAGCATAGTTTAAGGGAGCAGCAAAACCTCCACACACTACATCTCCGAGTACATCAAATAATATAATGTCGTATTCGTCGAAAGCATTCAACTCTTTTAATAACTTCACGGTTTCGCCCACTACATACCCTCCACAACCTGCACCTGCTGGTGGACCTCCAGCTTCCACACAGTCAACTCCTGCATAACCTTTGTATATGACATCTTCAGGCCATACATCTTCGTAGTGATAATCTTTGGCCTGTAAGGTGTCGATAATCGTTGGAATCAAGAAACCAGTTAGTGTGAAAGTACTGTCGTGTTTCGGATCACATCCAATTTGTAGAACTTTTTTTCCTCTCTTTGCTAAAGCGACTGAAATATTACAGCTTGTTGTAGATTTACCTATTCCCCCTTTACCATATACAGCGAGTTTCATAACAATTTTCCCTCGAATAAATAGATACTAATACAATAGTACAAACAAATTAGAAAAGTTAACTTAATTAGGAATTTTACAAGTTTTTGGAAAAAGATGTATATGTATACATCTTTTTCGTTACGATGTCTTCGAGTTTTCTTCTTGGTTTAAGTTTGAGATAAAACTTGTAGATTGCCCTGTTAATAATGATTTAGCTAATGATAGTGCTTTTTTAGCCTGAATAGAAGCTTTCTTACTCCAATTGGATAGGCGAGAATTTTTCTTAGATTTAGAAATTCGTTTTTTTGGTACAGCCATATATATTTTTCCTTCTATATTATTTTGTTTTAGGAATCAGAATTCTTTCAATTTGTAAGAGTGTTAAATTTATTATACATATAAAAAGCTATGCTTCTAAAAAATAAAAGTTCTGAGAAAATAATTAATTTCAGAAACAGTTATTTTTTAGAAATGGGTATTCTATCTAGATCCTAAACGGCTAAGCTGTCTTAAAGCAATTCTAGCGATATTAAAAAGTGCCCAAGATGCTGCTGCTAAAACGGGGAAAAGAACTATTAAAAGTCTCGTGTCCATATTATAATCCTATGGTATATCTTTCCTAAATATTATAGCTAATGCGATTCAAAGGGTGTATTTATAAAGTAGAATTTCATTATTTTCGTTATAAACATAAGAATAAATTAAATTTTTATCGTAGAGAGACAGTATCTTTTCTTGAGTTAACATTGTTTTGATTTATTCTAGGAATTTATATTAACTATCACTAACTATAAGATAAAGAAAAATGATGGATTTACCGTTTACTTTGGATCAGCTAAGAATACTTAAAGCGATTTCTTCGGAGGGTAGCTTTAAAAAGGCTGCCGACAGTTTATATATTTCTCAGCCGGCCGTTAGTCTGCAAGTTCATAATTTAGAGAAACAATTAAATATTCTGATTTTTGATAGAGGAAATAGAAAAGCTTCTTTTACAGAGGAGGGTGAAATGTTACTACGATATGGAAACAGAATTTTATCTTTATGTGATGAAACTTGTAGGGCAATAGATGATTTACATAATTTGCAGGGTGGTACATTGATAGTTGGGGCCAGCCAAACTACTGGGACTTATTTGATGCCACGCTTAATTGGTGTCTTCCGTCAGAAGTATCCTCAGGTTGCTGTCCAGTTGCAAGTTCATTCTACTAGGAGAATTGCTTGGAGTGTTGCAAATGGTCATATAAACTTAGCTATAATAGGTGGTGAAGTTCCTATAGAACTTAAAAATACTTTACAAGTTACGTCTTACGCTGAGGATGAATTAGCATTAATACTACCTAAATCTCATCCTTTCTCCTCATTAAATAGTATACAAAAAGAGGATCTTTATAGACTTAGGTTTATTGCTTTAGATCGTCAATCTACAATACGTAAAGTAATTGATAAAGTTTTAAATCAAAATGGAATTGATAGTACGAGATTTAAGATTGAAATGGAATTGAATTCTGTTGAGGCTATAAAAAATGCAGTACAATCGGGTTTAGGAGCAGCTTTTGTTTCCGTATCTGCAATTGCTAAAGAGCTTGAATTAGGTGTTTTGCAATGGGTTAAGATAGAGGATATTATTATAAAGAGAACCCTTTCTATTATCGTCAACCCAAAGAAGTACAGATCAAAAGCTTCAGAGATCTTTAGTAAGGAAATTTTAACACTTTTTGTTTCCCCACCTATCAACAGCATTACATACCATTAAATTTAGTAAATCGTTAATGTCTAAATTAGAGCGTAAAATGAAGTTAGACGTAGTATTCAATCGAATAATATTAAAAATTTATAGGTCTACAAACAACTTAACAAATCAGATTTTGCCTATAGATTTTCTTCGTAAGGATATAAAAACAGTTTTTTATGTATCTGTGGCAATCGAATTAAAGTCGATATTGGCTAGTCTATTATGTTTTAATTCCAAAGAAATTGATTTATCTTTACTTTTGGATCTTACTATTACTTCTTCTTTAATATCTTCTAAGAAAAGGTGTATTCAAATATTACATCTGAGTGGAAAAAATAATTTAGGTTTATCCAATCCATGGTTAATAAGCCAACTTAAGAAGGATGAATTGGGAACCGGTATGGTCTTATTACAATGGGTAGTGGCTAAAAAAGAAAATAATTCATTACCGTTGATTATGAGTTTAATTGAAAACTTTATTATAAGACTCACTAATATTATGGTATTTGAATTATTTTCTAATGAAAGTTTTTCACGAGGGGTCTTGTTATGTTATACAACTGATTATTTTTCGTTTTATTATAATATCAATAACTTGAAGTTTTCTTTGTATTGGAAATCTTATTTAGGAAATTTTTATTATCTTTTAAAGAACTTTTATCGACGTAGTCATTTAATTTCTGTTTATACAAAAAAGGGTATTGTTTTAAAGAATGTTTATACTGACAATTTGACTTGTAAAAATATAGTTTCTGAAAAATATACGGTATTTTTAACTTTTTTGAATTTTCTTGAAAACACTATAATGGAGTTTTATAGAGGTTTTTAGTTTTAATGTTGTAAACTTTATATTATTTTATAGTCGGGTACACGCTTAGTTTTTTTTCTGATTTGCCTGAAATTTCAAATTTAACTTTCCCATCAATTAAGGAATATATAGTATAGTCGCGCCCAATACCAACATTATTACCAGGTTTGAATTTTGTCCCTCGTTGTCGAACGAGAATACTACCTGCTAAGACATATTGCCCACCGTACTCTTTAACGCCCAATCGTTTGGAATTAGAGTCTCTACCGTTTCGAGTACTGCCGCTACCTTTTTTGTGTGCCATAAGTATTTTTAGGATGAAAGTTTAAATTATGTATATACGTATAGAATTTAATTTAGAGCTGAGCCTGCGATCGAAATAGAATTAATCATTATTCTTGTTAAGTTATCTCTGTGTCCTTGTTTTTTTCTTGTTTTCTTTTTGGGTCTCATTTTATACACAGTTATTTTTCGGCTTTGAATATGACCTAATACGGTTGCTTCAACGGAGGCATTAGGGATACATGGCTGTCCAACACTCACGTTACCATTGCTATTAATAAGAAGAACTCTAACTAAAGCAATCTTATCACCCGGATTTAGTTCGATATGATTTAAATCATAAAATTTTCCTGGTTCGATCCAGAATTGTTTACCACTCGCTTCTACAATTGCATAACTCATTTTGTAATCCTGTAAATTTTATAGTTATGTAAACATGAAAACAATACAAAAATAAATTTTACCTTGGCATTGTGCTACCTTCCCATAGGGCATCCCCTATAGTATTATCGCCGCTGTACCGTTTAACAACCGAGTTCGAGATGGATCGGAGTGGTTCCAGTACGCTATAAACACCAAGGTCGAAAATTCTCAAAACTGTAAACTTGTATTAATGTAAGTAATTATCAAGCCCTCGATCTGTTAGTACACCTTAGCTGAGTACATTGCTGTACTTACACTTAGTGCCTATATAACGGTTGTTCTTACCGTGATCTTACCCGCTTAAAGCGGTGAGAGCACTCATCTTAAGGTGGGCTTCCTACTTAGATGCTTTCAGCAGTTATCCACGCTACACATGGCTACCCAGCGTTTACCGTTGGCACGATAACTGGTACACCAGAGGTGTATTCCCCCCGGTCCTCTCGTACTAAGGGGGACTCCTTTCAATGCTCTAACGCCTGCACCGGATATGGACCGAACTGTCTCACGACGTTCTGAACCCAGCTCGCGTACCGCTTTCATGGGCGAACAGCCCAACCCTTGGGACGTACTACCGCCCCAGGATGCGATGAGCCGACATCGAGGTGCCAAACCTCCCCGTCGATGTGAACTCTTGGGGGAGATCAGCCTGTTATCCCTAGAGTAACTTTTATCCGTTGAGCGACGGCCCTTCCACGTGGAACCGTCGGATCACTAAGGCCGACTTTCGTCTCTGCTCGACTTGTAGGTCTCGCAGTCAAGCTCCCTTATGCCTTTACACTCTACGACTGATGTCCAACCAGTCTGAGGGAACCTTTGCGCGCCTCCGTTACCTTTTAGGAGGCGACCGCCCCAGTCAAACTGCCCACCTGAAACTGTTCTTCAACCGGATAACGGTATAAAGTTAGAATTTTAGTTTTACCAGAGTGGTATCTCACGGATGGCTCCAATACTCCCACAAGAGCATTCTCAAAGCCTCCCACCTATTCTGCGCAAGTAAAACCCAAACCCAATTCCAAGTTACAGTAAAGCTTCATAGGGTCTTTCTGTCCAGGTGCAGGTAGTCCGCATCTTCACAGACATGTCTATTTCGCCGAGTCTCTCTCCGAGACAGCACCCTGATCGTTACGCCTTTCGTGCGGGTCGGAACTTACCCGACAAGGAATTTCGCTACCTTAGGACCGTTATAGTTACGGCCGCCGTTCACCGGGGCTTCAGTCGCCAGCTTCATCCGAAGATTAACCAACTTCTTTAACCTTCCGGCACTGGGCAGGCGTCAGCCTCCATACATAATCTTACGAATTAGCGGAGACCTGTGTTTTTGGTAAACAGTCGCCAGGGTCTGGTTATTGCAACCCTTTTTTAGAGGGCACCTCTTCTTCCGAAGTTACGAGGTTATTTTGCCGAGTTCCTTAGAGAGAGTTATCTCGCGCCCCTTGGTATACTCTACCTACCTACCTGTGTCGGTTTAAGGTACAGGCACTTATTACTTAAGATACTTCGAGCTTTTCTTGGAAGTTTGACATAGACCACTTCAGTGCCGTAGCACCTCGTATTCACGCCTTAGCTCAGAATGTTTTCACCATTCGTCAACGCCTTAAACGCTTAAACCAGTAACCAACATCTGGCTGGTGTAGCCTTCTCCGTCCCTCGATACCAATAATAAGTGGTACAGGAATATTAACCCGTTGTCCATTAGCTACGCCTTTCGGCCTCACCTTAGGTCCTGACTCACCCTCCGCGGACGAGCCTTCCGGAGGAAA
>Ga0247839_1003746_pt1 | contig 20482 bp, 14 predicted proteins | sample LaCruzMarch2015__6_FD_192405 | JGI IMG/M metagenome (GOLD analysis project Ga0247839, IMG submission 192405) | Freshwater microbial communities from meromictic Lake La Cruz, Castile-La Mancha, Spain - LaCruzMarch2015_16m | ecosystem: Environmental > Aquatic > Freshwater > Lake | place: Spain... | reverse complement strand
GTTAAATTGAAAGATTGTTGAATTGTTAGATTGTTTTTATTTTAAAAACTGGGCAAAAATAATCCTTATTTTCAATTATTAGCTATGAAAGTAAATTTCAAAAAATCAATGTTGCTAATTGAAGAATTTTTATAATAATTGATATTCGAGAGAAAATCATAATTCATTGTCTGAATCAGGATTTGCAGGAATTAAGGATTTTCAGGATTCACACATGATGCTGTTGTTTGGTGTTTTAGTGAAGCGACACCAACAACAATATTGCCCGCAGATATCGCAGATAAACGCAGATGTTTCTGCACATTGTCTGAATCAGGATTTAAGAATTTTCAGGATTAATCGGTGCAGACCTTAGTGTATGCCTAATGAAACAAAGTAGAGACAAGGCATGCCTTGTCTCTAACATGTTCATTCGAATTTCGAATTTAATTATTCGAATTTCCATCAGAATTTCCTACTTACATTTATCCAGCTCTACTTTTACAAACTCCATTAGTTGTTTTATATATGGAGCGGTAAAATTAAATTCAATGCCAGCTGTTTTATAAATATCGCCAATGGTTTTGGTATAACCTAAACTTAAAGCTGCTTTGTATTGTGCCAATGCAGTTGGTTTATCGGCTATGTAATTTTTCCAAACTGCCAAAGCTCCTAATTGCGCCATTCCGTATTCAATATAATAAAATGGCACTTCAAACAAATGCAATTGTTTTTGCCAAGTATAAGCTTGAATGGCTTCGTAGCCTGCCCAATCAACCATTCCTGTTCCAAACTCTTTGCTTAATTCTACCCAATAAGTTTTACGTTCTTCGGCTGTTTGATTTGGGTGCGTATAAATCCAATGTTGGAATTTATCAATGGTGGCAATCCAAGGTAAAATTCTAATAATGCCTTCCAAATGTTCTTCTTTGGCACGGTTAAAATCTTCTTTGTTGGTATAAAACTCATCTTGCCCATCGTAACTAATTAGTTCCATGCTCATGCTGGCTAACTCAGCTACTTCGCTCGGACAGTTTTTAAATGCTGCTAATTCTAAATCTTTACTCAAAAACGAATGAACTGCATGTCCGCCTTCGTGTAACATGGTTTCCACATCGCGGGTTGATGAAGCTGCATTCATAAATATAAACGGAACGCTGGTTTCTGCCATTGGATAATTATATCCTCCAGGCGCTTTTCCCTTCCTGCTTTCCAAATCTAAGCGCTCCATATTGTCCATGGTTTCTATGCACCAAGCAAAATAATCATCTACTTTTCTAAAGCATTTTTCAGTTCTATCAATCAAATCTTTTCCACTGGTAAATGGTTCTAAAGCCTCGCGGTTTTTGGTATCCACTTCCATGTCCCAAGGTTTTAAATCATGTCCCAATTCCTTTTTCCTTACTTCGTTAAATGCTTTTACCAAAGGCAAAACTTCTAACTGAATGGCCTCATGAAATGCAAAACAATCTTCGGGTTTATAATCAAATCGGCCAAGGGCCGCAAACATATAATCTCTAAAATTTTCGAAACCAGCATTTAAAGCTACTTTGTTTCTGAGTGCAATTAATTTATTGAATAATTCGTCTAACTCTTGAGTATGTGCCGCACGAACTTCATTTATTTTTAAAAAAGCATCTTCGCGTTTTGCTCTATCGGTACTTTTCAAAAAATTAGCAGCTTGTTGAAGTGTTAATTCTTTGCCATCTATTGTAACACTTAAACCACCCATAATGCTACCATACTTTTGACTTTCGGTAGCTATTTCGGCCATTATTGGCACGTTTTCTTCTCTAAATAATTCTATCTCTTTTTTTATTCCTCTTAGGTAAATAAAGTATTTATTGTGGTCTAAATCGTCTATGAATTTACAAGCTACCAATTTTTTATTTAATTGGTCTGATAAAGGTGAAATTTGAGGTTCTATTTCGGTTACAAAAAACAAATACTCTTGTTCTAGGTCTTTGTTATTGCTATCGCAGGTCATTTTTACATAACGCCAAGCCAAGTCTTCGCTTACAAAAGCATCCAATTCACTTCTATCGGCCAGCCATTTTTCTAAATCAGTTTTCGAATTTATTTCTCTTACTAATAATTGATTAAAGTAAGGAGCTAAAACATCCCAAGCGGTAACTTTTAGTTTGTTGGGTAAAAATTTGCGGTTAATTATCGTAATCATAATTGTATAAATTTAAGCCACATAATTACCATTGTTTTATTTAACAAAAAAGCATTTTGGTCATTATTATGCAAAATGAATTTCATTTATGAGATTTTGAATGTTGAATGCTAGATTTTGAATTGATAATGGAAAATTTACTTTAGAAACGAATTTGCTTTGATTGTAATTAGAGCTAAGTTTTTTATAAGAAAAAGCAATATTATTGTACAAAAATAAAACACCAAAAATAAAGAATGATATTATCCATTACCAAAATAGAGTTGAATGCCTATTCAAAATTGCCTGCCTTTTTTAAGTTTAATGGGCAAATAATTCAGGAATTGAAACAATCAGGTTGCAAAAAATATAAAATTACTGGCAGTTGGAATTTAAAAACTTGGTACACCATGACTTTATGGGAAAATGAAACCGAACTTCACCACTTTTATACCTCGGGAACACACAAAGAAGCCATGAAACAATCCAAAAACTTTTCATCCAACATGCAGTCCACACGAATGGAGAAGGATAATTTGATAAATTGGAAGGAAGCAAAACAAATATTGGCCAATAAATAATGTGCTTACCCGCTTATTTATGAAGTTGACAAATAAAATTGCTTGCCAACAGTGTTGGCAACAAAATCAGCAAGTGAAATTGCTTCCCTAGACGCTAGGGAACATAATCGACAAGTGAAATTGCTTCCCTATACGCTAGGGAACAAAATCAGCAAGTGAAATTGCTTCCCTAGACGCTAGGGAACAAAATCAACTAGTGAAATTGCATCCCTAGACGCTAGGGAACAAAATCAGCAAGTGAAATTGCTTCCCTAGACGCTAGGGAACAAAATCAACTAGTGAAATTGCTTCCCTATACGCTAGGGAACATAATCGACAAGTGAAATTGCTTCCCTATACGCTAGGGAACATAATCGACAAGTGAAATTCATTCCCTAGACGCTAGGGAACAAAATCAGCAAGTGAAATTGCTTCCCTAGACGCTAGGGAACAAAATCGACAAGTGAAATTCCTTCCCTATACGCTAGGGAACAAAATCGACAAGTGAAATTGCTTCCCTAGACGCTAGGGAACAAAATCGACAAGTGAAATTGCTTCCCTAGACGCTAGGGAACAAAATTGATATGTGAAATTACTTGCCGCAGAACTGAGGGATGAAAAAACAAAGAATTGATTTGGTTAAATTGTTTAAAAAGATACTTTTGTTTTATCAAATTTTATAACAATAACCACAAAAAGCATGAAACACAACATAGGAACAAAAGAAAAACCAATGAGTTTAAAAACTCCACCGCTTTCATCGGAATACACCATGCACACTGATGAAAAAGATGGCAAAGAAATTTTGGTATGTACAGTTGGTAAAACCATATTGCATTACGATGCTAATATTTTGGACGATTTGCATGAAATGCTTAAACAACATGGCGACTGGATGGAATTGGGAAGTGCAGACGAACAAAAACCTGCAAAAGAAGGAACTGTGGAAGCTTGGGGGCGCTCAGAAACCAATCCTGTAAAAGGTTGGTATGGTTTAAAAAAGGGTTTTAGAGGAAGAGTAGGTATGTATATTCCACCATTAATGGAGGCATTAGGATTAGCTGAAGTTACACACGATGCTAAAGGGAATAAAATGAAGGCCATTTAAAACATAAATATTAACTACTATTTTATAAAAACAATAACATGAAACAAACAATTTTAGGTGCAGGAGGCGCAATTGGCATTGAGCTAGCAAAAGCATTAACAACTTATACTTCAGATATTAGATTGGTGGGACGAAATCCTAAAAAGATAAACCAAACCGATGAACTATTTGTAGCTGATCTTACTAAAAGAGAAGATGTGTTTAAAGCCATTGATGGCAGCACAATAGTTTACTTAATGGTAGGCTTTGATTATAATACCAAAATTTGGCAACAAATGTGGCCTCCTCTTGTAAAAAATGTAATAGATGCTTGCTTGCAATATCAAGCAAAGTTAGTGTTTTTCGATAATGTGTATGCCATTGGTGGAAACAATGTAAACCATATAACCGAAAATTCTCCAATTAGTCCAACTAGCAAAAAAGGTGAAGTGCGGGCAGAAGTGGATAGGCTTATTTTGGATAGTATTGAAAAAAAACAATTGAATGCAATCATTGCTCGTTCGGCTGACTTTTTTAGTGTGGTAAAAGACAAAAGTTTTTTAATGAATACCGTTTACGACAACTTGATAAAAGGCAAAAAAGCACAATGGTTTTGCAGTGCAAAAGCAATTCATAGTGTTAGCTACACACCCGATTTGGGCAAAGGAACCGCCATTTTAGGGAATACCGAAAGTGCTTTTAATCAAATTTGGAATTTACCAACCGACCCTCAAAAAATTACTGGCGAAGAATGGATAAATTTATTTGCCAATGAAATGAAAACAACTAATAAATACCAAGTTTTGCCAGCTTGGGGTTTAAAGGCAATAGGTCTTTTTGTTCCCATATTGAATGAAATGTATGAAATGCGTTATCAATATGATAGAGACTATTATTTTGATAGTTCAAAATTCAATACAGCATTCAATTATTCGCCAACCTTAAATGCAGTTGCGGTTAAACAAACGGTTGAGCAATTGGCAAAATAATTTGATTTGTGATGTTTGATTTGTGAAATGAGGGATTTGAAATGTAAATAGTTTACTTAATTCTCAAATTGTAATAAAGTGTCCTCACCAATTTAAAAGTAGATTGGTGAGGACAAAAAACAAAGGAAGAAAAACAATAGCAGCAATTGTTTTTATTTACTTCAATTATATTTACTGCTTAAAAGGTTTAATGTTGAAAATTAGGTTTGGTTGGTTTCTGCTAAAGGTTGAAGTTTAAAAAATTGGTGTTTTAAAATCGGTAATCTTATATAACCAATAGTTGTTTATTCATTAACTATACTGCATGGCTTGAATCGCCACTTTTACCAAAGCAGTTTTTTATTCTTTTGTAGTTGTTATACCTTTACTTTATAGTTGTCTGCTTTACTCCGTCTTTTATTGCCGCTTCAAGCTCGTCTATATTTATGTCTTTTAGTGTTTTGAACTTTATGCAATAGCCAGTAACACTTGCTTTACCTATTGTTTTTCCGTAAGTTTCAATCAAATACTTTTTGTCTTCAATGCCCATAATATAAACTGATATTCCTATAGTGTTTGCGCTGATACCAATTTGATAAAATTCTTTGGATTTACCGTCAGCATATTTTATGGTTTGAAGTCCATATCCTATATTCGGATTAGAAACAATTTTGCCATTATCGTCTTTCCCGTCCAAGTACCATAATTTACATTTTGGCAATAATTGAAGTAAATGTTTATGTAATTTTTCAATGTCAGTTCGTTTTAGTTCAGGTTGGCTGTCAATATACTTTTTGATTTGTTGTTGAATGTTCATTTATTGTCCTATTTAATTTGGTATACTTCAATTACCATTGTTCCAGCCGTTGTGATTTAGCAGCTACTACAACTACTTATAATATAAAAAAAACTTTGTCAAAGTCTTAAACTTTGACAAAGTATTAACTATTAAAATTTACCTAAGGTTGGTATTTTCACTAACCAACTTACTCAACTAAACTGGTTGGTAAAAACATCAACCTTTATCAAAACCAAGCCTCGTAGAGGCGATACTATTGTAAACCGAAACAAAACATATAACACAAGCCTCGTAGAGGCGGCACAATACCAACTAAAGACAATTTAATAACAAAAAAAATATGAAAACTTTAAATTTATTTAAAAGAAAATCTTTAAAAACATTACTATCAATAATTTTAGTTAGTACTTTATTTTCAGTTAAAATATGTGCTCAAACCAATAAACCACAAGAAATAAAACCTTTAGGTGCTTCAATTGGGTTTAATTACACACATGAGTTTGCCAATAATTTAAATGGATTGGATTTTAGTTTGGCAGTTCAGTTAAGTAAAAAAACTGGACATCGAATTATTGGTACTTTGGGAAGTATGGGTTATGGAAATTGGGATATGTTTAATACCGATTATCCACCTACTGATGGTTATTATAGTTATGCTTATGCTGACATAAAATTTATGTATAAAATAGTAAAAATCAATAAAACTAACTTATTTGTAGCAAGTGGAATTGGTAAAAATTTCAGTGCTTATTCTAGTCCGGTTCATGGTTTTTATAACAACTATCCTTATACCAGAATAGATATAACAGATAGAGAACAAATATTTATTCCTTTATCAATAATTGGCGAGTTTAAAATAGTTGAGCATTTAAATGCTAATATTTCATTTAATAATCATTTTCAAATAAATGCACCAAACATTTTTTTCTTACAAGCAGGATTGAATTTGAATTTTTAAAACTCATTGTTTTGACTTTTGAAGTTTCGGATATAGCTTATAAAAATAATGGTTTGTGAAAACACCAACTATAAGCAGTTACATACCGTCAGACGATTGAGCAGGAGGCTTGCGTTGGCAAGGCGTCAGACGGTAAAAAAAACTTTGTCAAAGTCTTGAACTTTGACAAAGTCTTTTCCCGCACAATCAGTACTAAATTTTGGGCTACACTTTGTCAAAGTTTTTTTACTTTGACAAAGTTTTAAATCAAAATGTTTTGTTGCTTTTCTAAAACACCAAACAACGGGTAGCAATTGTAAAGTTCCTTCTCTTCGCTCAGGATGACGTTCCCGCACCATTAGTTTCCTATAATTTGTTCTTCCGAAAAATCGTGATTGCAAATCCTGAATTCCGATATTTAAAATATCTTTTGAAAGAGTACTTGGTGTTTCATTTTGGAACAAAATTGTCCCAAAATGACAAATGAAAGTATTGGTTTACTTTGTTTTGTTTTCACCTTATTTAGCCCTCAACTATATACAAACAATAATAAGCTTGGATGGATTGTTGTAACAAATACCTTTTGAAATTGCTGAATTATGTTTTTAATCATTTATTTGATTTTATTCGGTTTGACTAAAAAGTTATTTTAAATTGCAAATTGAAATATTTATATTTCAAATAGCTTAAAAATAATGATAAATAGTTTTTTCTGAAAACTAAAAATCGGTAATTTTATTATGAAATAAAATGAAGAAAAAAGACAGAACCAAAGAAGAATTATTGTTTGAAATAGAGCAATTGAAACAAGAAATTTTGTTGCTAAAAAATTCTCAAAACGTTATAAAAAGTAAAAAAACAGAAGAAAATTTAGTTTGGAACCAAACTTTTTTAAACTTGATGGCTAATTCATCGCCATTGGGTTTTTTGGTGGTTGATAACAGAAACGATGACATACTTTATTTCAACAATCGATTTTGTGAAATTTGGGGCATTGAACATTTAGCCGAAAAAATGAAAAAAGGCGAGCTAAAAAACAATGACATTATTCCCGATTGTTTACCTGTTTTGGTTGATATTCCTACCTTTGCCGAAAGTTGCAAACCACTGCAATATGAAAATAACAGAATAGTAATTACCGATGAAATTGCATTTTCCAATAACAGAACCATTCAGCGTTTTTCAACTCAAATAAGGGGCGAACACGATGAATATTTTGGTAGGTTTTACATTTTTGAAGACGTTACTGAACAGAAAAGAATGGTAAATGAATTAGCCATGGAAAGAACCAGGCTTGCCGAAATTATTAAAGGAACCAATGTTGGAACTTGGGAATGGAATATTGAAACTGGTGAAACAGTATTTAACGAACGTTGGGCTGAAATTATAGGTTATACTTTAGCCGAAATAGCACCTGTAAATATAAAAACTTGGGAAAAATATGTTCATCCTGACGATACAATTGAATCATATAGATTACTAGCTAAGCACTTCAAAGGCGAATCAGATTATTTTGCACATGAAGCCAGAATGAAACACAAAAACGGACAATGGGTTTGGGTGTTAGATGTGGGTAAAGTGCATACTTGGGATAAAGATGGGAAACCATTACACATGTCGGGAACTCATTTAGACATAACGGAAAACAAACGCATATTAGAAGATTTAAAAGAAAGTCAAGAAACACACCGAGCGCTAAATGAAGCTGCGTTTGAATCCATCTTTTTTTCGGAAAAAGGAATTTGTATTCAACAAAATGAAACTGCCAGAAAAGTGTTTGGCTATGCCGATGAAGAAGCTTTAGGCAGGTATGGTACCGACTGGATTGTTCCTGAAGACAGAGATTTAGTAATGCATAATATGCTTACTGGGCACGAAAAACCATATGAAGTAACTGCACTAAAAAAAGATGGAACCACTTTTCCTTGCATGCTAAGTGGAAAAATGATGGAGTTTAAAGGCAGGAATGTAAGGGTAACTTCTTTAATAGATATTTCTGTTCAAAAACAAGCAGAACAAGCTTTATTAGAAAGCCAAGTTCAGTTTGCCAAATTTATGGATCATTTGCCAGCTTTGGTTTTTATAAAAGACCATGAAAGTAAAATGATATATGGCAATCATGCCATGGACAAAGCATTAGGCGCTAGTACTTGGGTTAACAAATCGTTGTTTGAGTTATTTGACAAAGAAACTGCCGAAAGAATTATAGCAGATGACCAAAAAACAATGGACAACGATTATATCATTTTGGAAGAAAGTTTCAAAAATTTAGATGGCATTGTTCATAATTACGAAACACAAAAGTTCACCATTCCTTTTCCTGGCAAAGAACCTTTAATTGGTGGAATAGCATTAGATATTACGGAAAGAAAACATGCAGAAGAAAAGTTTTCAACTGCATTTCAATCCAATTCTATGCTGATGGTAATTACCAGTTTAAGCACAGGTAAGTTTATTGACATGAACCAAAAAGCTTTGGAAACCATTGGTTTTACAAGGGAAGAAATTATTGGTAAAACCTCGGTTGAATTAGGAATTTTTACTGATTTGATAAATAGAGAGGAGATTTTAAGTGAAATAAATACACAAGATAATAATGCATTATTTCAAAAAGAAATAACTTTTGAATCAAAGTTAAGTGGTTTGATGACTTGTTTGTTGGCCGCAAAAAAAATTAATATATCAAACGAAATTTGCTTGTTAATTTCAATGGTTGATATTACAGATAGAAAAAAAATAGAGGCAGAATTATTTGAAAGTAAAGAAAAACTAAGAACCATTATTGAAACTTCGCCCGATGGAATTGTTATTTCCTCGCTTGATGGAAAAGTTCAATTTTTAACTCAACAAACTACTTCCATATTTGGTTATGATTTAAAAGAAGAAATATTGGGTAGAAGTATATATGAATTCATTGACCCTAGTTTGCACGAGAAAGCAAAATATTTAATAAATGCCCTATTAGGAGGAAAAATATCTGAAGTTTCGAAGTACTTATTAATTAGTAAAAATGGTACAACATTTCACGGTGAAGTAAGTGCAAATATTTTAAGAGATAAAAATAAAAAAGCAACTGGAATTTTATTTGTTTTACGCGATATAAGTAAAAGAATAAAAACAGAAAAAGAACTAGCCGACAGTGCATTTAGAATGAAGCTAGCCACACAATCGGGCGGTGTTGGTATTTATGATTTTGATTTAGAAAATAATGAATTAGTATTTGATGATCAAAATTACAAACTTTATGGAATTAATAAGGAAGAAGTTCAGTTAACCTATACTTATTGGATAAGTTTAATTCATCCAGATGATTTGGAATTGGTTGTAATGCAATCAAGAAAAGCTATGTCTGAAAAAAGTGAATTGGATATTGACTTTAGAATCATTTGGCCAGATGGAAGAATTAAGTATTTAAATACAAAAGCTGTTATTCAATATGATGAAAATAGAAAACCCATGCACATGTTGGGAACCAATAGAGATATTACAAAGCAAATATTAACCGAAGCCGAAACCAACAAAGCACGCAAAGCAGCCGAAGAAGCTAACTTGGCTAAAAGTGAATTTTTATCACGCATGAGCCATGAGTTAAGAACACCACTGAACTCTATTTTGGGTTTTGCCCAATTAATGGAAATGGGCGAAATGACGATTAAACAAAAAAATAGTGTTGAACATATTTTAGGTAGCGGTAAGCACCTATTGGGTTTAATAAATGAAGTGCTAGACCTGTCCAAAATAGAAGCTGGTTATGTAAATAAAAAGCTGGAAAATGTAAATATTTTAGAGAAAATACATGTAGTAGTTGATGCATTGAAACCAGCAATTTTAGTAAAGAAAATAAAAGTTACTATTATAAATCCTATTCACGTTATTCCTAACATCAAATCGGACAATAAATTAATAACTCAAGTATTATTTAATTTGTTAAACAATGCTGTAAAATACAATAATGAAGAGGGTACCATAAAAATAGAAACAAGTATTATAGATTCAGAAACAAACGAGCCAAATAAAATTAAAGTTTCGATAACCGATACTGGAAATGGTATTGAAGCTAAAAACTTACAAAAGCTATTTAACCCTTTTGAAAGAATAGAAGCAGAAAATTCAGGTATAGAAGGAACTGGTTTGGGGCTTTCGGTGGTTGAAAAACTAATGATAGTGTTAGAAGGAAATGTGGGTGTAGAAAGTGAAGTAGGTGTTGGCAGTACTTTTTGGATAACATTGCCCATTCAAAGCCATGAAGATTTTCCAAAAGAAAAAATTAGTATTCAAAACAATCAAATTTCAGACATGAAAAGTGAACTGAATGCTTACGAAAAAGATAAAATTAGCCGAGCCGATGAGTTAGCAAAAGCAAACATAGAACTTGACTACCAGCAACAAGAAAAAGCTAACATGGCTGTTGAGTTAGTTATTTTGCAAAATGAATTAATTCAAAACAAAAAAGAGAAAGAATTGGCAAGCAAAAAAGGACTCATATTGTGCATTGATGACAATAAAAAAAACACAGAATTGCTAAAACAAGTAATTAATTTAAAACGACCAAATATAGAAGTAGTAAACACTTTAACAGGAATAGATACTTTAAAGTTAGCCATTCAGCATTTACCCGATTTAATATTATTGGATTTGAATTTACCCAATATTCATGGGAGCGAAATAATAAAAAATTTACTTGCCAATAAAAACACTCAAAACATTCCCATTATAATAATGAGTGCTGATGCTACACAAGAACAAATAGAAAAAAATTTGACTTTAGGTGCTAAAAAATATTTAACAAAACCATTAGATTTAGTAGTACTTATAACAACAATAGATGAATGGTTAAGTAAAAAAAACAAATAGGACAATGATAAACTCAACTTTAAAAAACGCCAAGATTTTAATTGTAGATGATCAACCTTTGAATGTAGAAATTTTACAAGAACTTTTAGAAATAGAAGGTTATCAAGATGTAGTTAGTACCAATGATTCAAGGGAAGTTTTTGACTTGTATAAAAGTTATCAGCCCGATTTGATTTTGCTCGATTTATCAATGCCTCATTTTACAGGATATGAGGTAATGGAACAGTTAAAAACAATAGTTTCTGCCGATACATTTTTACCCATAATAGTGCTTACAGCCGATGCTACCAATGAAGCAAAATTAAAATCGTTGCGTTTTGGTGCCAGCGATTTTTTAACCAAACCATTTGATTTGGTAGAAGTAGGATTACGCATAAAAAATATATTGTTTGCTTCTTACTTTCATCAACAATTGCAAAATCAGAATGAAATATTAGAAGTAAAAGTTAAAGAAAGAACTTTAGAATTAGAAAACAAAAACGTAGAATTACAAATAGCCAAAGAAAAAGCAGAGGAAAGTGTACGTTTGAAAACAGCATTTTTAAACAATGTTTCGCACGAAATAAGAACTCCTTTGAATGGTATTTTAGGTTTTGGTCAGTTACTTTCAAATGAACATTTATTGCCACAGGAAAGAGCAAAATACCTATCAATGCTTGATGAAAGCAGTGTAAGGTTAATTAATACTGTAACTAGCTTTTTAGATGTTTCGCAATTGCAATCAAATACACAAATTGTATTTAAGTTAAATGTTATTCCTGAAGATGTAATAGAAGAAATAGTTGGTGTTTTTAAAGAACGAAATAAGAAAAAAGGACTAAATATTAAATACCAAACTCCTATAAATACTTACGATATTGAATTAAATACCGACAAAGATTTATTGTATAAAATTATGTATCATTTGGTAGATAATGCAGTAAAGTTTACCAACGAAGGCAATATAAATATAGGTTTTGTAAAAGATGGTAGTGATTTATTGTTTTTTGTAAATGATTCAGGAATTGGAATTTCTGATGCAAACAAAGCACTAATTTTTGATGAATTTACGCAAGGTGATAGTTCTAGTAACAGAGGTTATGAAGGAAGCGGTCTTGGGCTTTCGGTGGCCAAAGGTTTTGTAGATTTATTAGGTGGAAAAATTTGGGTGGAATCGGAATTAGGAAAAGGATCAACATTTTATTTTTCATTGCCAATAGGAATAAAAAATACAGAAGATAATTTAACAATTGAAACTAAACCTGCTAACCAAACCAATGGCATAAACACGGTTTTAGTAGCCGAAGACGATTTAATTAACTTTTTTATACTAAACCAAATGTTAAAACATGATCACTTAATTTTATTACATGCTTTAAATGGGCAAGAAGCAGTAGAAATGTGCAAGAAAAACGAATCAATACAACTAGTATTAATGGATTTGAAAATGCCAATTATGGACGGATTTGAAGCCACTCAAGAAATAAAAAAGTTCAGAAAAGAATTGCCAATTATAGCTTTAACTGCTTATACCGAAAACGAAGTAAAGCAGCAAGCCATGCAAGCCGGTTGTATTGATTTTATAACAAAACCTGTAAATAAAGCGTTACTTTTTGGCAAGCTTAAAGAGCATGGAATCCAATTGGATTAATTACTAAATACAAACAACAGCAATCCTGCAAATCCTTTAATCAATCTACCCCTAATTCATACAAAGTTCGGAAGGCGCCATACTGAAGAATAATTTTTTTAAAAAAAATCAATATAAAATAACGTGCAATGCTAAATGCCCTGGTTTAATTATCAAAACTATCCGTAGAGTTAGCGAAGCGCTCTAAGGATTGTAAATGAATTGTAGTGTCTCCGACACGGGAAAATTTAAACGAGTCTGGAGACTCTCTACTCCTTTTAAATCCGTAGTTGCTACCCATAAAGCTTTGCTTTAGACTACGAATAGTATTGAAACGATTAAGAATACCTATGAATTGGAGCTATCAATAAAATGCAGACAGCTATCTTCATAAATAGCATTAGTTAGCTAACTGAAAAAGCTGCTTTTAACCCTAATATGTTTGAGGCAGATTTACAACTTCAGTCGCAAGTCATTTTTATCTAAATAATCTAGCCCAATTTTCACTTCTGCTTTTATGTCTTCTATATCGTTGCCTTTATACTTGTCTATAAGCAATAAATATTCGTTTTTTATTTCACTGTAATTTTCTGGTTCAAGGTTATTGGCTAGAATAAGACCATTAATAATTCGTTTCTCTAGTCGTGAAGTAGGTAAGTAGTCAATGAATTTAAGTGGTCTTGAATTGTATATTTTATTCAATTTTTCATATGTGTTTATTTGATTGAATAACTTGTCTATTTGTGGTTTTACTTTTTCAAAAAATTCTTTCGATACAATATTTATAGTCTTATCAGTGTACAGTCCTGTTTCTTTATCACAAAGCCAACTGTCTGTCCAAGGAAGGCTTGAATGAATTGTCCAATTGGTCCAACCGTATTTAGGATATACTTTTTTAAATGTTTTCTCTAGGTCGTTAAATATTATGTGTGCATAAAATTCTGTATTATAAATATAACCAATTTGATTGCTGTAATATATTTTGATTATTTGTTTGCCAAATTGAAAGTCTTTGCTAAACTCATTTTTTGATTTTAAATATTTATACCCTTCTTTTTCTAATTGGTAAAAAATTACCTTTTCAAATCTATGGCTTGGTTTTTCTGTTGGGTCTGTTTTAATTATTTCTGTTCCCCAATTAAATATTTTCATGGTCTGTTTTTTTGCGGGTGAATGATTATAAATTTGCTGCTAATCATTGGCATTTGGCGAAGCTAACGCATTTTACCATAAATGTGTCTGATTAATACAACCTACAATTACTTGTAGTTACTGTTACCTGATTTGCTTTCTTCCCACTTCATATAAGTCTTCTTACTTTTTGTATATATGCTATATATTTTTGCCCGTGTTCCTTTGTTAAAAACTCTTCTTCAAGTCGTATTTGAATTTGTATTAGCATATAACCTAAAATCAAAAATAGTCCTGTTAATGCATTTGGAGTTGCTAAAAAAAGTCCTACCAAACTTAAAATCATTCCAAAGAATATTGGGTTTCGTGAAATTTTAAAAAGTCCTGTTGTTACAAGTTCTGTTTTTGTTTCTGTGTCAATTCCAATTCTCCACGAGTTTTTTATATCTCTTTGTGCAACAATTGTCCAAATAAGTGCAAATAATAATAGTCCAAGTCCAAAATAAATAATAATCAAGTTGTCAAGTAAATTTATTTTCATAAAATATATATGCCACATGGGGAAAAATGCAAATGCAAAAACGTATAAAAACATTGCAATAAGTGTAAACTTAAAATAAAGTCCAATCAAACCAAAAGCACTGTCGTCTTTTGGTAAAACAAGTGGATTTTTTCCTATTCGTTTTGCAACAATTATGCTTTTCAAAACGAATGCAAGTCCGAAGTAGACAATAAAATAAATTGGTAATACAAATCTTAAAAATTCTTCCATTTTTTTTGTGTTTTTATATACAATTTTGTTCCCATAGTTTTAACGATTAAGGTTTGCTGCTAACTGAATTTGGTGATTTACACCATTCCGATGTATCGGTACTGTAAACACATATCCAACTAATCGAAAAAATCGCACCTCGGCAAAAAGCAGAGTTTAGTTTTAGTTTTGTGTGTTATCAGCTGGCATCCTATCTTTCTGCATTTCTTTTATCCATAAATTTGTCATACGCTTCTTGTCCGTCAAAACAATTTGCCCCACGTTTTGTAATAAATTTTGATTTAAGCCAATCTTGTAGCTGACTTGTCGTTTTTTCAAACTGCATAGATTTGTCCTTCACGATTCCTTTGTTAAGATATTGATTACAAAAATTTATATAATACAAAAGTCCATAACCCATTATTACAAAAGGAGCTGTAAGCTGTATAATTTCATCCCTTCTCCAAATACCTTCTCTTAAATATACTCCATTGTCATCAGTTAGTTTTATATAACTTGTCGTGTCAAGTTCATTAGCCGAAAAATAAAAGTTTAGATATCTATGATTAAATGTGATTATTTGTATTGCTTTATCAAAAGAAACTTTTTCAAATCTCCTTTTATTTTCTGGATGTTGCGAAAACCAACAGTAAACATTTAGCTTTAAGTCGAAGAAAATGAATTGCAAAAAGTCACTTAGGTTGTCGCCTGACCAATAACTTGTCAATTCCTTGAACTTATATTTAATCATCGGCTTCTCACAAAAAGTAATTGGTTTTTCAATTAGTTCATCTGTTGTCGAATAATCAATGTTTATTGAAATTGGTTTGGAAACTTTATTACATTCTGTACAAGTTATTATAATTCTTATTTCCCTAATGTCGTCAGTACCTTGTCTTGGTATATAATTAAATGCCACATAAAACCATTCGTTTTTACAGCTACATTTTTTCTTTTTCGGATACTCGTTTTGTATCAGGTCAAACCAAAAGTCTATACTGTCAAGAATAAGATAGTTTTCTTCATTTTTAGTTGTCAAAAGTCCAACTCCATCGTCTTTAAGCAAACGAACTTGAAATTCATTTGCTCCGTTTTCTGTCGATATATTTTTAGTTACTTCTTTATCCACGATGTATGTTTATACTTGCTGCCAACCTCAGTATGTTAATTAGTTAACTAACGGACACAAACTGGGTGTAAACATGTCGATAAAAGTATAAAAAACAAAGTAAATAAAATTGTTTTTTTGAGAAGTAAAAGCACATAGAATACATTACTATTTATAACCGTTCAACTAACTAAGAGCCCAGCGCCCTATGGATTCTAAATGAAAGGTAGTGTCTTCGACTCGGATTTTTTTATTTTTAAATAACTTTGTCAAAGTATCCAGCCCTTGTTGGTGTTTTAGCGAAGCGACACCAACAAATTATATTATAAATAACTTTGTCAAAGTCTTGAACTTTGACAAAGTACCTTAACTTCCTGTTGGTGATGTTGTTTAAATTTAAAAGTTTTTGTCATCTCAAATTACTTGTTGGTGTCGCTGCACTAAAGCACCAACAAGGGCGAAACCTACATGCTAAACTAAACTGGTTGGTGAAAACACCAATCTTTAACAAAAAAAAAAACCTCACAGAGGCGATTCTATTATAAACCGAAACAAAACTTATAACTCAAGCCTCGTAGAGGCGGTACATTACCAACAAAAGTTAGTTTAAATTCTCCCGATAGTTAAAATAAAAGCTCAACGACCGCAGTCATTGAGCTTGTAGATTTGAAATATATAACTGCTTTACACATTTTTCGAATGTCGTTTTTCGTTTTTCGAATTTAGAATTTCTTTATTCGAATTTCGAATTTCGAATTTCTATTTTCGAATCTGTTATTTTATCAACGACAATCCTTCTAACGATGAAGGATCATTTGGTGCTAAAAGCAATACTCTATTAAATAATTGTTTTGCTTCTTTGTTTTTGGCTAATCGGTAACTTGTCCATGCTAACATGTGCAAACCATCGTACGAAAACGGATATAAATTTACCAATAACGTAAAACATTTGTTGGCTTTTTCGTACAATTTTCCGTTATAATAAACCATTCCTAAAGCATACAAAGCATAACTATTATTGGGGTCTATTTTTAAAATATTTTGGTATTGCAACGCAATATTATCCCACTCATTTAAAGCTGTCATTGGGTATATAGATCCAAACTTTGCTTCAATAGAAAACGGCATAATATTCATAGCCATGTTATAGTATTGTTTCGATTCTTTTTGCAAACCAGCACAGTAATTTAACCAACCTAAACGTAGGTTCATTTCGTAGGAAGTAGGTACATAAACTTCCATTATTTTACTAATGGCTTGGGGGTAACTTCCTTTTATTTCTAGACCTAAACTAGCAGCAAAAGCGTTTTTAACTTTATCGTCTTGCGCTTGTGCAAAATTAATAGTTAAACCAAATAAAAGAATTAAGATTGATTTTTTCATAGTTGTTTTTTTGTTTTTTTGATTGTTTTATAAATTGTGTTTGATACCTAAGAAAATAGAGTTGAAATTGTAATCGTTGTAGGTTGAATAGTCACGTTTGCGTTCAAATTGATAAATGATGTATAAAAATGTATTATTTGCAAATTCATATTTTAAAGTAATATTGGTTCTATCAAAAGTTTTATCAACCGAGTTATAAATAATATAACCATCTTGGTCGCTAAAGTTTTTAGCATAAGCATAAAAATAATCAGCCGAAATAGTTAACTCATCGTTTATAATATTCGAAATAGAAGGTTTAACCAAGGTGCTTAAATCGTTATTATTTATAAAATGAAATACACCTAAACCAAATACTATTTTTTCGTTTTTGTGTACATCGTAATATAATTCTCCACCAACTTGATATTGGTTATGTGTCACTTTTAAATTATTAAGTTGACTAAATGCCACCATAGGCTTTACAAAAAATTTGTTTAAAGTAAATGTACTACTTACCAAAAAGAAATAGTTATTATTACTAATATTTTCCGAAGGAGTGGTTGCGCTTGGGGGGTTTGGAGGAATAGGTGGAGGAGGTACACTTGCCAATATTTTACTGTTTGCATTAATGTATGAACCAACAAAATTCATTTTAAAATTTAGGTTGCGTTTGTACTCAAAATTGGCATAATAACTATGTTGGTAAATGTTTCCCCACCACACACTTTGACTTAAATAATTATAAGCATGAAACAACTGAAGCTTATTTGTTAATTGGTGTTGCAACCCAATTTGACTGTTGTTTAAGTTACCTATTGTATCAATTTCGGAGCTAAACTTAACGCCCGATTCAAAGTATAATTGGTTAAATAAATTGGTTTTACCTAACCTAAAGGTATTAGTTGGCTTTGCGTTTTCGTTGAAGAAACCAGCATTCAACAGTGATTGTGCTTGCAAATTGCAAACAAAAATAAGAGATAAAAAAATTATACTATTTCGCATGTAGCTTTTACTATTTTGTTGTTAATTGTTACCACAAATGATTGGATATTTCCTTCACTTAAAGTAAAATTTGCTTTGATTGTTTTGTTAAATGAAAATATAGATTTTAAATTTACCTGACTGCTTAATAAAATATTTCGAGGGTAAAGGTAATCGTCAATTGATACATAATTTAATAAATACTGTGCTTTTAAAGTATTAGTAAATGGCAACAGAAAATCGTTGAAAATACGGTTCAAAGGCTTAATTACATCGTAAATTGGCAACGAATCTTCTATTACCATATCTTGATAATAACTAAACAAAACTTTATGAACACTGCAATAAAAATAATAAAGTAAGCTGTTTTTGTTTCCTTCAAATGTGGTAAAATAAAACTTAGTTCCATCGTTTACAAACCAAGCCAACGACTTAGTTTCGTAACAATAAATGTACGAAACATTATTGATATCGGTAAAAACTTCCCATTTAACTACACTGTTTTTACCATTTATATCGGTAAGCCAATTTATTTTTTTACCTGGAATTAAATGAAAAGCATTTTTCAATAAATTATTGATGGATGCATTGGCTACTACATCGTTTTCTTTTGGAATTCCACTTGTTTTAAAAACATACTTTCCATCTATTTTGGTTATATAATTACTTAAAGGATAATGAATAGTAGTGGCCGCTATAACAGCAGTACTTTGCATTTGAAAATGAATATGTGGCTCTGGCGATCGGCCCGAACTGCCATTATTAGCCAACATTTGACCTTTGTACACGTATTCATTTATGGCTACTTTAAAACTATCCTTTTTTATATGACTAATTTTAGAATACAACTGTTCGGCATGTTTAATAATAATGGTATTTCCCCAGTTTTGTTGCAGGTTTACATCGCCAATTAAGTTATCGTCTATTCCATCAATAATATCTACCACATAACCATCGGCTGGAGCTAAAATTGGAAGCGCATAACAGTAATAATCTTCTAAATTAGTTCCTGGCAATCTAAATGTTTTGAGTTCATCGTCTTTTATAACAAAATCCCAAGCGTATTGGTATTCGTTTCTATGGGTAATTTCTCCATTATGTCCTTGCGAAATAACCCATTCGCCATAGTAAGGAAGTCCAATTTTAAAGTAAACTTCATCGTTAAATCTTTCTGTTTCGTTCAAATATCGGTACAAGTTTTTTTCGGGCGAAAACAATTGAACTTGTGTCAATTTTAACTTATCGGCTTTTACTCTGTAAAACAAAAAATAAAGCACCATTATAACCATTAAATTGAATGGTAACGATAGCACCGAAAGACCTAATAAACCAAACACAGAAGCCGAAGCAGCTATGATTAATGAAATAATAGGAGCTGCAACTATTACTAATAAAAACGAATAAGAATTAGCCAATAAAAAATAACCTCCAATGGCTATAGCGGCTAAAATAAAGTTGAAACCAATGTAGGTATAGTTTAACATATTTACATCGCCTTGCAGCATGGTATAGAAAAAATAACCACTAAAAAAGCCAACAATTGACAACAAAAAAGCAATTCGAGAAAATATTAATAAACCAATTACTATTAAAGTTCCTGCAATAATATTGTATTGGAAAATAATAGCTCCCAACGATTTTAAATACACATCTAACAAACGAGGCAATTCTATATTATCGTAAAAGTGATAAACTTTTACCATTTCGGTACCACCTAATTTTAGCATTTCGTTATAAACAAAAATACCTCTATCGTTATTTATTAAAGTAGCAAAATGTGGAGTAGCCAATTGAATTAACCATACAGCAAACAAAAAAGGCAAACTTAAATAAGGTAGTTTTTTATTGGCTTGCAAGCCAGCAATAACAATGGTTAGTACAAAAGTAATAAAGCTAATAAAGCCCACCAAAATAAACAATTGCCAGCTAGGTTGAAAAGTATAACCTATAAATAAACCAACCAACAAGCTGTTAAAACCATAATATCCTTTGGAAATATTAGTTTGATTATAATTTAAAACTTGAGCAAAAATATTGGTTAAAACAACAGAAAGTAATCCATACAAACCAACATATACATCAATAAACGAAGCAATGAACACAAAACTTGCTAGCCAATAACTATCGGCCAAAAACAACTGAGAATAGCTATTTATTAAGCCATTACCATGCAGTTTAAAGTGATATTTTATATT
>Ga0247839_1003741_pt1 | contig 20502 bp, 16 predicted proteins | sample LaCruzMarch2015__6_FD_192405 | JGI IMG/M metagenome (GOLD analysis project Ga0247839, IMG submission 192405) | Freshwater microbial communities from meromictic Lake La Cruz, Castile-La Mancha, Spain - LaCruzMarch2015_16m | ecosystem: Environmental > Aquatic > Freshwater > Lake | place: Spain... | reverse complement strand
CACCGCCGCCAAGGTTCTCGTTTCCGGGGTTGGCACTGCTGCGGCTGAACTCGAATTGGCCGGCGAGCAACTTGCCGCCGGGCGAGCGATCGACCCCGACGATGCGATCAGCGCCCGGGCCGCCGAGGACACCGAGAACCAGCAGCGCGCCGAAGTCGTGGTGACTCAACTCACCGAACGGTACGGCCGCGCCGACCCGGAGACGGTCAAGACTGAGTTGGCCGCAGCCACGCAGTCGGTGAACGAATGTGAACGAAACTTTGCGCAGACCCGGCAGGTCCTCAACGACCTCACCGTCGAGTTGGCCGTCATCGGCAGCGAAGGGCGCAAAGGCAAACTCGACGACGCCGAGATCCTGAGCGCGCACGCCCGCGCTGAGCATGCCCGTGTGGGCAAGCGGGCCGGTGCCGTGAAACTCCTGCGCTGCACAATGATCCGGCACCGGGACAACACCCGGCAACGCTACGTTGCGCCCTACCGAACCGAGCTGGAGCGGCTGGGCCGCACGGTGTTCGGGCCCACTTTCGAAGTTGAGGTCGACACCAACCTGACCATTCTCAGGCGCACACTCGATGACCGTACGGTTCCCTATGACTCGCTGTCCGGCGGTGCCAAGGAGCAACTCGGAATCCTTGCCCGGTTGGCCGGTGCCGCCCTGGTTGCCACCGAGGACACCGTTCCGGTGGTCATCGACGACGCATTGGGTTTCTCCGACCCGCAGCGGTTGGGCAAAATGGCGGCGGTGTTCAACACGGTGGGTCGTGACGGCCAGGTCATCGTGCTGACCTGCATGCCGGGTCGCTACGACGGCATCGACGGTGCCCACGTCATCGAATTGACCGGGTGAGACGGAGACGGCGGACGGTCAGTCAGCCAGTGCCAGAACCTCATCAAAGCCGGCGATCAGACATTCCCGGAACACCTCGACGTCGGGAATCGCGCCGGTGTCGACGTCGATGCCCAGCGCGCAGGTGTCGACGTACGTCAGCAAGGTTACGTTGACGGCCGAGCCGATGGTGGGTCCGAAGGCATACTGCACCCGCACCTTCGCCCCGGCGAGGTACACCGGCACCGGAATACCGGGCACGTCGCTGGCCAGAAAGTCGACTTTGCGCAGCACCGAGCCGACATACCAGCGCGGCATCAGGTTCATCGCGCCGGCGATGATCTGGATGTAGGGCGTCGACTTCTCGTTGCGTACCTTCCTGGTGCGTTCCCGGGTCTCGTGGATGCGTTCGGCGGGGTCGGCCAGGCCGACCGGAACATCGAAACGGGCCAGGGTGATGTGGTTGCCGCCCATGTCGTCGCCGTCCTTGCGGGTGCTGATCGGCATCGTCAGGTGGAGGTCGCCCACGGTCACGCCATGTTTCTCGTGATAGCGACGCAGCCCGCCGGCGATACCGGCGACGAAGGCGTCGTTGAGCGCACCACCGCCGCGGTGGGCGGCCTCTTTGAGCTTCGGCAGCGACACCTCGTGGACGGCCAGTTGCCGCACCAGGGTGCGTTGGGTCATCAGAGGTGACCCGGTCTCGCCGACCGGCCGCATGGTGCGGTACACCGAGGCGGCGAGTTCGCCTGCCGACGAGGCCGTCTGCAACGGTCGGCGGACCGCGCTGAAGAGCAGTCTCGGAGCCGCTCCCAGCACACCGGTGACGCCTTTGCTCACCAGACCGATGTCATAGCGGGCGATGTCGATGTAGTCGCTGAGCATCCCGCGCTCATGCACCTGTGGCTCGGCGGCGCCGGCTTCGACGGATTTGCGGCTCCGTGGCTTTGCGGTGCGGTCGAACAACGTCATGGCGATCTGAACCCCGCCCACGCCGTCGGTAAGCCCATGATGGAATTTGCACAGCACCGCCGCACCGCCGTCAGCGAGTCCCTCGACCAGGGTGGCCGACCACAGCGGACGCGCCCGATCGAAGTCCGACATGGCCGCCACCCGCGCCATCTCGAGGACGGCATCGAGGTCGCCGGGCTCGGGTGCGGACACCCGGCGCAGGTGGAAGGAGATGTCGAAGTCCGGGGCGTCCTCCCAGCGTGGCGGAGTCGGCGGCGGCGACCCCACGACCCGCTGCCGCCACATCGGCATGGTGCGCGACAACACCTCGAAGCGCGATTGCACCACATCCCAGTCCGGCGCGCGGTCGAGCATGATCACCGTCACCACCGTGGACCGCAAGCGTGGATCGGACTCCATCGCCCAGGTGAAGGCGTCGGTCTGGCTCATGAAATCGGTCATTCTGACGATCAAGTTACGACCGGTTCCCCCGTTTCGTCACAACTCACACCTGGCCGGTGACAACTGGTGACTTTCGCCCCTCATCGACCCGCCTTGGCATGATGGTGAATATGGCGGGGGAGAACATGGCGGGGGCGCACCGATGACTCTGGGTCCCAAGCGCCGCCGAGCGCACGACAAACTCGCGGCCCTGCCGGGAGTCCGCTCGGTGCGTCGACCGGTCACCACCTCGCCCGCCGAACTCTTCGATCTGTTCTACATCCGCACCGGTGAGCGCAGCGCGCACCCTCTGGTGGTCATTCCGGGCGGGCCCGGGGTGGCCTCGATCGGGCACTATCGCGGACTGCGTCGCCGAGCCGCCGCGGCCGGACTCGACGTCATCATGGTCGAGCACCGCGGAGTGGGGATGTCCCGCCACGACGATGCCGGTGCGGACCTGCCGCCGGCGGCGCTGACCGTTGAACAGGTCGTCGACGACATTGCAGCGGTACTTGACGATGCCGATGTGGATCAAGCGGTCATCTACGGCACGTCGTATGGAAGCTATCTGGCAGCCGGACTGGGCGTGCGGCATCCCGGTCGGGTGCACGCGATGATTCTGGACTCGCCACTGCTCAACCAGGACGACATCGAGATCGTCCGTCGGACGCTGCGCGGCATGTTGTGGCACGGTGATGACCCGCGAACCGCCGATCTGGCGGCCAAGGTTCGCCGACTGGCCGACCGTGGCGCCATGTCTCCCTCCGACGCGCGGATCGCCGCCGATATCTACAGTCTCGGCGGGGCGCAGCTGCTGAATCGGCAACTCGATCTGCTGCTCGACGACCGGCGCCTGTTCTTCTCGGCGATCGGTCGGCTCGGTCAGGGCATGGCGGATCGCAAAGTGCCCTACCGCAACGAGACTGATCTGGTCGGGCCGATCGGATACCGGGAACTCAACTTCGGCGGCATTCCGGACGGCCTACCACTGGACCCGGCGATCGCCGCTCGGGATTTCGCCGCCAAGGAACTGCCGCCTTTCGAAGCCGAGCCCTTCGACCTGATTGCCGCCATGCCCGACTTCGACTGGTCCACGGTGATCATTTCCGGTGGCCGGGATCTGACCACCCCGCCGGCAGTCGCCGAGCGGATCGCCGAACTGGTGCCCGCCGCCGTGTTGGTGCGGCTGCCGACAGCCGGCCACAGCGTGCTCGACACCAGGGAAACCGCAGCCGTGCGGATCGCCGCTGCCGTCTGTTCCGGCGCCGCCGCCGATTTGGCCGGACGCGGCGTCGCGCTGGATAACGTGCCGGCCCGCCCGGCGATGCGGGCGGTGGGCGCGGCCGTCGAGGCCGCGGTTCGGATCGAGGCTGTGCTGCCGCGCTTCGCGCAGCCTCGTTCTGCCCGACGAGCTATTTCATGAATCCGATTGTGCTGTAGTTCAAATCACCCATTCCGGCCGGCCCGAAGTTGGCCAGCGTGGACCGCACCGCGACGTTGCCCGGGGATTGGTACAGCGCGAGGCTGAACACCTCTTCCCAGAGCAGGGTGTCCACCTCGTTGGCCAGCGCACGGGCCTTGGCAGGGTCGAGTTCGTCGAGTACCTCTTCGACCTTGGCATCAATCGCCGGTGAGGAGATCTTGCCGAAGTTACTCTCCGCGCCGGTGGTGAAGATCTGATTCAAACAGCACAGCGAGAACGCATCACCCACCCAGGAGAACTGGGTGATGTCGAAGTCGCCGACGGTGACGTAGTCGGTGAAGAATCCACTGGCTGGCTTGACGTCCAGTTCCAACTTGACCCCGATCTGGGCGAGGCTGTTCTGCGCCACCTGGGCCACCTGCCGGCCGGCCTGGGAGTCGTAGAGCACGTTGCGGATGACTAATTTCTTGCCGTCTTTCTCGCGGAATTCACCGTTGAGTTTCCAGCCCAGCGCGTCGAGTTCGGCTTTGGCCTTCTCCGGGTCATGGGCCACCACGGCGCTGTTGTCCTGGTAGCCGTCCTGTCCGGCGACGAAGATGTGGTTGCCCAGCGGTGTCGGGTTGTCTACCAACCCGCGCTGGGTCACGGTGACGATCCCTTGGCGGTCGATGCCCTTGGCAACGGCCTGTCGCAGCGCCTTGTCGGACAGGATCGACCCCGGTGCGCCGTTGAACGTCATGTGGTACCAACTCGGGCCCGGGGCGCGCCGGATCGAGATGCCCTCGGTGCTCCGTGCGATTTGCAGTTCGTCGAGCGAGGCGATGCCGGTGGCGTCGATGGTGTTGTTCTGCAGTGCGGGGATGCGCGCCGCGTCATCGAGTGCCAAGAAGGTGAACGAGTCCAGTAGCGGCGCAGCTCCCCACCATTTCGGGTTGCGGGTCAATGTGATCCGCTGCGCGGTGCGATCGACATTGGCGACCATGAACGGCCCGGCGGACGGACCCGGTCCGTCCAGTTGTCCCTTGTTGAACACGTCCGGGTTGGCGGTCATGGCTTTGGGTAGCAGCATGGTGTTGCCGGCGAACATGCCGCGCCATTCCGGGTAGTTCTGCGCGAAGGTCATCACGGCCTGGCGGTCATCGACACCGCGGGTCACCGAGGCCACCCGGTCGGAGCCGTTCGGGGAGGCGATGGCGAACGCCTTGTCCTTGCCGTTGGTGGCGTTGATCTGGGCGGCGATGTCCTCCCAGGTGATCGGCGTCCCGTCGGACCAGGTGGCTTTCGGATTGATGGTGTAGGTGACGACCTGCGGGTCGGCCTTGGTCAACTCGACGTTGGTGAAGTAGTCGGTGTTGACCTTCATGGTTCCGTCGGGCGCGATCACGAATGCGCGGGGCATGGTGGGCCTCAGGACGCTGGCGGTGTCGGCTTCGTTGCCGTCGATGTTGAGCGTGTTGTAGTTCGACGGCATCGCGTTGATCGCGAGTCGAAGGTTCCCGCCTTGGGCCAGGGTGGCCGGATCCTGCGGGTTGATGTCGCTGACCGAACCGACTTCGGCGCTTCCGCCCGTCGCCGGAGTTGATTCGTTGCCCGCCGCACAACCGGCCACCATCACCGCCGCCGCCGTCCCCACCGCGAGCAGACGCCCCAACGCGAGCAAGCGCCCCACCGCGAACCGGCGCCCAGGGCCCCGGACGCGCCGTGGTGAAGAGGATTGTGTGTCTGTTCGATTCACGGCACTGATGCTAGCGGCGTTTCGGATCCGGTTGGGGGATAGCGGCGAGCAATGCCCGGGTGTATTCGTGGCGCGGGTTGGCGAACACCTCGCCGGCCTCTCCGTATTCGACGATCTTGCCGTGCTGCATCACCGCGACCCGGTGGGCCAGGTGCTTGACGACCGACAGGTCGTGGGAGACGAACAGATAGGTCAGGTCGAAGGAGTGCTGCAGGTCCAGCAACAGGTTGATGATGCCGGCCTGGATGGAAACGTCCAGGGCCGACACCGGCTCGTCGAGTGCGAGGATCTTCGGCTGCAGGGCCAGCGCCCTGGCGATGCCGATGCGCTGCTTCTGGCCGCCGGAGAACTCGCCCGGATACCGGCTCGCATCGGAGCGGGCCAGGCCGACGATTTCCAGCAACTCCGCGACCCGGGCCTCGGTGGCGGATTTATCGAAACTATTGGCGGCCAATGGTTCGGCAAGAAGTTCGAAGACCGGCAGCCGCGGATCCAGAGCGGCCACCGGATCCTGAAAGACCACCTGGAGGTCACGGCGCAGTTCGCGGCGTCGCCCCGCACTCAACGTCGCCACGTCCTCGCCGAGGATTTCGATGGAGCCGGATTGCGGCGCGCGCAATTCCAGGATCTCGTGCAACGTGGTGGACTTTCCCGAACCGGACTCCCCGACGATGCCGAGTGTTCGGCCCCGGGGCACCTCGAAGCTGATGCCGTCGACCGCTCGCACCTCGCCGATCCGGCGCCGGAACACCACGCCCTTGGTCAGGGTGAAGGTTTTGGACAGATTTCGAACTCGAACCACCGGTTCGGATTCCGAGTCATCGTCGACGGTCGGGGGCTCGATGGCTACACCGTAAATCTCCGCGGCGCTGCGGCCGGTGACCTGATCGGTGCGGATGCAGGCCGCCGCGTGCCCCGGCGCGACTGGGGTCAGGGCAGGTTCGGACTGACGGCATTGTTCGACCGTCAACGGACACCGCGGCGCGAACGGACAACCGTCCGGCAGTGTGACCAATGACGGCGGTGCCCCGGGGATTGGCACCAGTCGTTCGCCGCGAGGGGCGTTAAGTCGTGGAACCGAACCCAATAGCCCTGCGGTGTAGGGCATTCGGCGATCGGCGTACAACTCCCGCACGCCGGCTGTCTCGACGGCGCGGCCGGCGTACATCACCAGCGCCCGGTCGGCGAACTCCGCGACCACACCAAGATCGTGGGTGATGATCAGCACCCCGGCGCCGGTGACGTCCCGGGCTGTCTTGAGCACCTCGAGGATCTGTGCCTGCACGGTCACGTCGAGGGCGGTGGTTGGCTCGTCGCAGATGATCAGGTCCGGGTCATTGGCGATCGCGATGGCGATCACCACTCGCTGACGTTCGCCGCCGGACAACTCGTGCGGAAAGGATCGAGCCCGCGTCGGAGCCTGCGCGATGCCGACCAGATCCATCAGTTCGACCGCGCGTCGGCGCGCCTCGGCCCTGCCTACTTCGTGGTGATGCACCGTGATCGCCTCGGCGATCTGATCGCCAACGGTATAGACCGGAGTCAGTGCCGACATCGGGTCCTGAAACACTGTGCCGATGCGTGCACCGCGGATCTTCGACAGATCAGCGTCGGACATGCCCAGCAGTTCGGTCCCGGACAACCGCACCGATCCGGAGACCGCGGCGTAGGGCGGCAGCAGTCCGATCACCGCCATCGCCGCGGCCGACTTGCCCGACCCGGATTCGCCGACCATCGCCACCACTTCCCGAGGCGCGACGTGATAGCTCAGGCCGCGGACGGCAGACAGGTCGCCGGCGTCGGTGGGGAAAATGACCGAGAGGTTCTCGACCTCCAGCAGTGGATCGCTCACGTCGGAGTTTTCGGGTGCCGGCGGGTGCGCAGGGTGGCACTACCCGGGTCGAAGGCGTCCCGCAGCCCATCGCCGGTGAGGTTGGCGCACACCAGGATCAAGACCAGCACTCCGGCGGGGAAGAGGAAGACCCACGGGAATGTCGTTGCCGATTTCGTGCCGTCGGCGATCAGCGTCCCCAGGGACACATCGGGGGGTTGCACACCGAACCCGAGAAAGCTCAAACCGGTCTCGGCCAGGATCGCGCCGCCGACGGTCAGAGCGGTGTCGATGATCAGGATCGAGGCGACGTTCGGCAGGATATGCCGGGCGATGATGGTCCGGTTCGGTACGCCCATATACCGTGCGGCCTGGACGTATTCGCGATCACGCAAACTCATCGTCAGGCCACGCACCATGCGCGAGGAGATCATCCAACTGAACGCGGCCAGCAGCACGATCAGCAGCGCGATGTTGGCCGAGTTCTTGGTCCGCGGGGTGATGATCGCGATCAAGATGAAGCTGGGTACCACCAGCACCAGGTCGACGAACCACATCAGGGCGCGGTCGCGCCAGCCGCCGAAGTATCCGGCGATCGCACCCACCGTGGCCGCGATCAGGGTGGAGATCACCGCCACGCACACCCCGATGAGCATCGACTTCTGCATACCGCGGAGCACCTGGGCCAGCACGTCCTGGCCGAGTGCGTTGGTGCCGAACCAGTGTCGCGGACTTGGCGGGCTCTGCAGTGCGGTGAAGTCGAGTTCGGAGTAGGAGTAGGGCAGCAGTGGCGGCAGCGCGTAGCAGCCGACGAACAGCGCCACCAGCGTCACCAACGCGGCGACCGCCAGCCTGTCGCGGGCGAACCGGCGTGCCACCAGGGTGCGCCGGGAAACGAAGGCGCCTGCATCGACGGCGGTCGTGTCGACCGGGGGTGTTGCGGTCATGTCACCCGCACCCGCGGGTCGAGGATGGCGTAGACGACATCGGAGAGCAGGCCGGCCAACAGCACCACCGCGCCGGAGAACACCGTGATCGCTGCGACGATGTTGGTGTCCTGGGTGCCGATGCCCTGCACCACCCATTCACCCATGCCATGCCAGCCGAAGATCTTCTCCACGAACACCGCTCCGGTGACCAGGCCGGCGACGCTGTAGGCGAACAGTGTCGCCATCGGGATCAGCGCAGTGCGCAGACCGTGCTTGAACAGCGCTTGCCGCCGGGTCAGGCCCTTCGCCCGCGCCGTGCGGATGAAGTCCTGGCCCAACACGTCGAGCATCGCATTGCGCTGGTACCGGCTGTAGCCGGCGATTGCCATCAACGCCAGCGTCAGCGTCGGCAGCACCAGGTGCTGGGCCCGGTCGACGAACTGGTTCCACCCCCCGGCGACGGGGTCCGGTGACGTCTCGCCGGTGTAGGAGAACAGTTGCACACCGAGCACCGAATTGATCCGCAGCGCAACGAGAATCAGCAGGCCGGCCAGGACGAAGGTCGGCGTGCTGATGATCAGCAGCGAGATCCCGGTGATCACCCGGTCCGATAATCGGTACTGCCGGACCGCGCCCCAGGCACCCACGAGTACGCCGATGACGGTGCCCAGAACCGAGCCGATCACCAGCAGGCGAAGGCTTACGCCGATCCGCCGCCACAGTTCCGCCGAAACCGGCTGACTGTTGACGGTGGTTCCGAAGTCACCGCGCACCGCACCGGACACCCAGTGGGCGTAGCGCAGGGGAATCGGCTTGTCGAGGTCGAGTTCAGCGGCCTTGGCGTCGATCACGGCCTGCGGGGGTCGCGGGTTGCGCTGCTGCAGGCTGTCCAGTGGCGTGAACGTCAAGGACGTCAGGGTAAAAGTCAGGAACGAGGCCAGCGCCAGCAGCACGATGTAGTTGAGTAGCCGTCGCAGCAGAAACCGTGTCATCGGCGGTGCTCGGGCGCTCGGCGCATGCAGCACAGGGTAGTGCCGCGGGTGTCGATACCATCGCCGTGACTCGAACATCGGTACTCGAACATCGGCACGATAAAAGGAGAAAGCCTTGAGCGTCACCGACACTTACCTGGCCAACAACGCCGCCTACGCAGAGAACTTCACCGGCCCGCTGCCGCTGCCGCCGAGTAAGCACGTTGCCGTCCTCGCGTGCATGGACGCCCGGATGAACGTCTACGGCATCCTCGGCCTGGCCGAAGGGGAGGCGCACGTGATCCGCAACGCCGGCGGCGTGGTCACCGATGATGAGATCCGCTCCCTGGCGATCAGCCAGCGACTGTTAGGCACCCGCGAGATCATCCTGATCCACCACACCGACTGCGGCATGCTGACCTTCACCGACGACGACTTCAAGCGCGACCTTCAGTCCGAGACCGGGATCAAGCCGCAGTGGGCAGCCGAGGCGTTCGGCGATGTCGAGGAAGACGTCCGCCAATCGCTGCGCCGCATCGAGGCCAGCCCGTTCGTGGTGTTGCACACCTCGCTGCGCGGGTTCGTCTTCGACGTGGCGACCGGCAAGCTCACCGAGGTCACGTTGTAATTCCCCATCGACTCTGCGCCCAGATCGCGATCGGGCTCGGATCGGCGATCTGAGCGCAGAGTCGATGACGTTGACGATGCAGGGCCGCGCACGCTAGCGTCATCTCAAGGCGGTAAAGCCGGTCAAAACTACCAACTTTACGAGGAAACGATGGTCGACACCGTGACCGAGGTGCCCACGGCCGGTCGCTACGAGCTCAGCCAGCTGCGCTCGCTGGAAGCCGAGGCGATCCACATCATCCGCGAGGTCGCCGCGGAATTCGAGAAACCGGTGCTGCTGTTCTCCGGCGGCAAGGACTCGATCGTCATGCTGCACCTGGCAATCAAGGCGTTCGCGCCCGGCCGGCTGCCGTTCCCGGTGATGCACGTCGACACCGGACACAACTTCGACGAGGTGATCGCCACCCGCGACGAACTCGTCGCCCGTCACGGCGTGCGCCTGGTCGTTGCCAGCGTGCAGCAGGACATCGACGCCGGCCGGGTGGTGGACAACGGGCCGTCGCGCAACCCGCTGCAAACCGTGACACTGCTGCGCGCCATCCGGGAGAACAAGTTCGACGCCGCGTTCGGCGGGGCGCGTCGCGACGAGGAGAAGGCCCGCGCCAAGGAACGCGTGTTCAGCTTCCGCGACGAGTTCGGCCAGTGGGACCCCAAAGCGCAGCGTCCCGAACTGTGGAGTCTCTACAACGGTCGGCACCGCAAGGGCGAACACATCCGGGTGTTCCCGCTGTCGAACTGGACCGAGTACGACATCTGGGCTTACATCGGCGCCGAGAACATTCCGTTGCCCGGCATCTACTACGCCCACACTCGCCCGGTGTTCCGCCGCGACGGCATGCTGCTGGCAGTTCACGAGTTCATGGCGCCCGGCCCCGGCGAGGAAGTGTTCGAGACTTCGGTGCGCTTCCGCACCGTCGGCGACGTCACCTGCACCGGGTGTGTGGAGTCGGTCGCCGCGACCGTCGAGGACGTCATCGCCGAAACCGCGCTGTCGCGGCTTACCGAGCGCGGCGCCACTCGCGCCGACGACCGGATCTCCGAGGCCGGGATGGAAGACCGCAAGCGGGAAGGCTACTTCTGATGCCAGAAACCACGTCCCTCATCGTTCCCGGACAGACCCTGCTGCGCCTGGCCACCGCCGGTTCGGTCGATGACGGCAAGTCCACCCTGATCGGCCGACTGCTGTACGACTCCAAGGCCGTCATGGAGGACCAGCTGGCCGCCGTCGAACGCACGTCGCGGGAACGCGGCAACGAATACACCGACCTCGCCCTGGTGACCGACGGCTTGCGCTCCGAGCGCGAGCAGGGCATCACCATCGACGTGGCCTACCGCTACTTCGCTACGGCCAAGCGCAAATTCATCATCGCCGACACCCCGGGGCACCTGCAGTACACCCGCAACATGGTCACCGGCGCCTCCACCGCCCAGTTGGTGATCGTTCTCGTCGACGCCCGCCACGGGCTCTTGGAGCAGTCCCGCCGGCACGCCTTCCTGGCCTCGTTGCTCGGCGTGCAGCACATCGTGCTGGCGGTCAACAAGATGGATCTCATTGACTGGGACCAGGAGCGCTACACCTGGATTCGCGATGAATTCCACGCCTTCGCGGCCCGGTTGGACATCCATGACGTCACCACCATCCCGATGTCAGCCCTGCACGGTGACAACGTTGTCACCAAGTCGGCTGCGGCGCCCTGGTACGACGGGCCGCCGCTGCTGAGTCATCTCGAGGATGTCTACATCGCCGGCGACCGCAACCTGGTCGACGTCCGGTTCCCCGTCCAATACGTCATCCGCCCCCAGACCCGTGAGCATGCCGACCATCGCAGCTACGCCGGCACCGTGGCCAGCGGCATCATGCGACCCGGCGATGAGGTGGTCGTCCTGCCCGGCGGCAGGACCAGTCGCATCACGGCCATCGACGGGCCGCAGGGCCCGGTGGCGGAGGCCTTTCCGCCGATGGCGGTCTCGATCAGCCTGGCCGATGACATCGACATCTCCCGCGGCGACCTGCTGGCGCGCCCGCAGAACCAGCCCGACGCCACCACCGAGTTCGATGCGATGGTCTGCTGGATGGCCGACGAGGCCGCCCTCGAACCCGGCCGGGACTACATCATCAAGCACACCACCCGGACCACCCGGGTGCGCGTCACCGCTCTGGATTACCGCCTCGACGTCAACACCCTGCACCGCGACAAGAGCGCCACGGCGCTCAAACTCAACGAACTCGGCCGGGTGAGCCTGCGCACCCAGGTGCCCCTGATGCTCGACGAATACTCCCGCAACGCGGCCACCGGATCGTTCATCCTGATCGACCCGGACACCAACGTGACCGTCGCGGCCGGCATGGTGCGCGACACCGCGCCGGCGGCCACCCGGTCGGCCACCCCGAACACGGTGCGCCACCAGTCCCTGGTGACGGCGGGGGAGCGGCTGACCAAGGGGCGCACGCTGTGGTTCACCGGCCTGTCCGGTTCGGGCAAGTCCTCGATCGCGGTCTTGGCCGAGCAGAGCCTGCTCGAACATGGGTGTCCGGCCTACATCCTCGACGGGGACAACCTGCGGCACGGCCTCAACGCGGATCTCGGGTTCGCGATGGCCGACCGCGCCGAGAACCTGCGCCGGCTGGCGCACGTCGCGACCCTGATGGCCGACGCCGGGCTGACCGTGCTGGTGCCGGCGATCAGCCCACTGGCCGAGCACCGAGAACTGGCCCGAAAAGTGCACTCCGACGCCGGGATCGAATTCTTCGAGGTGTTCGTCGACACCCCGTTGGCCGACTGCGAACGCCGCGATCCCAAGGGTTTGTATGCCAAGGCGCGCGCCGGGGAGATCACCCACTTCACCGGAATCGACAGTCCCTATCAGCGGCCGACGAACCCGGACCTGCGGCTGACCCCGGACCACACCGCCGCCGAACTCGCCGAGCAGGTCGTCGCACTGTTGGAAGATATGAAAGAGCGGCCGTGAACGATCACGAATTGGCCGCCGCGCTGGCCGCCGAGGCCGGCCGACTGCTGCTCGACGTGCGCACGGAATTCGCCGACGCGCCGTCCGAGGAACGCAAGGCCGCCGGCGACATGCGGTCCCATGACTTCCTGATCGCGCAATTGGCGGCCGCCCGCCCCGGCGACGCGGTGCTCTCCGAGGAGGCCGCCGACGACCCGATCCGACTGCGCAGCGAGCGGGTCTGGATCGTCGACCCCCTCGACGGCACCCGCGAGTTCTCCGAGCACGGACGCGACGACTGGGCGGTGCACGTCGCACTGTGGTCGGCCGGTGATTTGGTCGCCGGTGCGGTGGCCCTGCCTGCTCAGGGCGTGACGCTGGCGACGCCTCGGGTGCCGGCGTTGCCGCCGGCACCGGCGGTGCCGCGCATTGTGGTCTCGCGTACCCGCCCGCCTGCAGTCGCGTTGCGGGTCCGGGACGCGTTGGACGCGACGCTGATCGAGATGGGTTCGGCGGGTGCGAAGGTCGCCGCCGTGGTGCAGGGGCGTGCTGAGGTGTACGTGCACGCCGGGGGACAGTACGAGTGGGATTCCGCGGCCCCGGTCGCTGTCGCCCGCGCGGCGGGACTGCATACCTCACGCATTGATGGTTCGCCGTTGCGCTACAACCAGATCGATCTACTGCTGCCCGATCTCGTGGTGTGCCGTCCGCAGTACGCACCTGAGGTTCTGGCCGCACTGCGATAACGATCGCGGCGCGGATTTTCACATCCGCAACAGGTGTTTCTTCCTCGTTATCCAGAAAAGGTTTGCTCTCAGCGCTCAATCGGTGTGGCATCCCAGCGCGGGGCGCGGTTGCCCACCACGTCGACATAATCGCAAAAATAGCTCTGAGCAGCCACGAGTACTGCCGCAACGGTTCGCCACGGCCGGTTTTCGGAGGCCTTAGGTAACTTCTTTGCCCGAAGTACTTGCGCTCAGGATTTTCTCAGCTAGTCTCATGGAGTCAGTATCAACTGCTTACCGGAGGACTTACCGTGCAAATCTCACTTCGTTCACATCTGATCGCGGGTACCGCCGCGGTCGTCGGGGCCAGCGCCATTGCGATGACCCCGGTCATGGGGGCTCAGCTGAGCCTCCCGGCCATCAACGTTCCTACCGTCGCCAACGTCTCGTTGGCCGGCCTGGACAGCCCGCTCAGCGAGCTGCTGGGCTCGGTCATCCTCGGCGGCCAGTTGCTGTTCAATACCGACCAAGACGTAGCCGACCCCGGTCTGTGGGGTCCGATCGCCTTCGGGATTCAGGATTTCGTCGGCATACCAGTTCCCTGGCTCACGAACGATCTAAACGGAGGCTTTTCGTCGATCGGTCTGCTCCCGCAGATCATCGATGACGCGCTGCCGATCGTTCGCCAGTTGGGCATCAACGGCTCGGACTACCTCAACGTCGCCGTCGCGGGTCTGTCCGCCGCCGGCGTCGCGCTCAGTGAGGGCGTCTGGAACGCCGCCGGTGACCTGCTGACCCTGGATATCACGGGCGCCCTGGCCACCCTGGCCGCATCGATCAGCGCCGCGGGCACCTTGGCCCTCGGCTCCGGCGCCTACGTCCTCAGCGGCGTGGTAACCCGGGCCCAGGCGGTAGTCGAGTACGCTATCGCCAACGCCGGGTACCTGCTCGCGGCCACCGTGACGCAGATCGGCGCTGTGGTTGCGCGGACCGTCCAGATCGTGGAAGAGACGTTCGCGGCGACCACCTTCGAGGGGGGCTGGAACACGGCGATCGACGGGATCTTCGGTGCTACCGGCCTGCCGGGATTGGTCCTGAACCTCACAATTGGTGCGGGTCAGCAGACCGCTCTGATCCCACCCACTGAGGGGCCAAACGCAAACGGCACCGCGCCGTTGGGCACCAACTACATCCCCAGCACCCGTTCGGTGGTTCAGGCGGCGGTGAAGGGCGTTGCCAACGCACTGGCCACCCCGGTTCCGGCTTCGACTGTAGTTCCGGCTGCTGCTGCTCCGTCAGCGGCGTCCGCTCTGGCTGCGTCGGCCCGTGCGGCTTCGGTCGAGGCGGCTCCGGCTGCTGAGGCTCCGGCTGCCGACAGCTCTGAGGCGGCTCCGGCTGCTGAGGCTGCCGAGGCACCGGCCGCTGAGGTTGCGGCCCCGAAGCCGGCCCGCAAGGCGGCTCGCGCGGTTCGTGCCTCTGCCTAACGGCGCAAGCACCACAGCAGTAAACACGCTGCCCCTCCGCTCAGCGGAGGGGCAGCGTGCTGTGTGGGCCTCGCCGCTTTCGGAGGGGTAATTCTCAGAAACGAACCCCTCGTCGGGTAGGCGTCGTCCCCCGGTCGGGCTGGGCTGACGGCACCGGCAGCGATCCGGCCAAGCTCCCGCTCAACTGCGGGTATCGGCCGAAATCCGAGTCGGCGGCGGCACTCTGCAAAATAGGGTGACTAATTCCAGTCCATTGGGTAGGCACTCAGCTTTTTCTCAGGTATGGTAGGGCTAACGGAAAGGCGGTGACACGCGTGCGCAGGGTGATTGGACCTATTCTGACGACGGGCGTGTCCCTGGTGACCGCCGGTGTGGTGGTCGCCAACCCGATTGTGGCGCCGCGCGCCGACGTTGCGATTCCGGCCGTGCAACTGTCGGCCGGCAACACCGAGACCATCGGAATGCTCGACCAGGCCTTCCTCGACGCGATCGCCCCCGGCCCGGCAGGATCAAGCAATCCCTTTTCGGTGCTCAAGGATCTGATCTCCGGACTGGCCGCCGACGCCACCTCGCTGGGTAAGGACGTGATCGTCGATGCCTTCGTGGCGGGCGTCGCTGCGGTGTCTCCACCCGAGTTGACTGCAGCGTCGAGTCCCTACGTCCCCTTCGCCGCGACACCGGTACCTGATTTCTCCGCGATCACCGATCCGCACGACTTCAGCGCCCTGGTTCCTTCGATGGCCGACGTGGCTGCCGCGGCGGCGGATTCCAGCGAATTCGTCGCCAACGACGTGGCCCCGGTGGTGCGGGAGTTCGTCACGAGCCTGGCGGCCGATGTCGAGTACGTCAGCACCGGACTGATTGAGGCGGCCTTCGCCGTCGGTGCCCTGGTGGCCCACGAGCCGATCCTCATCGCGAGGACCCTCACCGCGTTGGTCAGTGGCGACTTCGAGGGCGCGCTGGCCAATGCCGTTACGGCGGTGGTGGCACCACTGGGCCCGCCGGCCATGGTTTACAACACCCTGCAGACCGTCGTCCTCAAGTACCTGTCGCCGGCGCCCCGCAACCTCGCGGCCCCGGCCCCGGCCTCGGCTCCGGAACCGGGCACGCGACCGGCGCCACTCCCGACTGCACCCGGCCCAGGAGAATCAGGCCCAGGAGAATCAGGCCCAGGAGAATCAGGCCCAGGAGAATCAGGCCCAGGAGAATCAGGCCCAGGGCAATCTGGCCCGCCAGAATCTGGCCCCTCAGAAGCTGGCCCGGGGGTCGCTGACGCTTCATCGCGGACCGCTCGCGACAATCGGCGCCACCGCAACCCGGTTCCTGACTCGACTCCGGCCGGGATTGACGCCATCCGCCCCGACTCGAGCCTCGCCGGTGCCGCCCGCAAGGCCGCCGGGGCCGTCCGCGACGCGATCAGTGCGGTCGCCGAACAAGCCGCCGGACCGACTTCGGGTAGCGCGAGCGAATCAGCCGTCACCAACCCGCCGGATGCCGGCGCCGCTGAGCAAGCCGCCCCGGCGGTCTCCGACGAACCCGCCAAGCCCGCCGGGCGTGCGCAGGCCGCTCGCCAACGCGGCTGACCCGCGCCGACGGCTTCTGGTCCGCGCGCAGTCAGACCAGTGGCAGAATCCGCAGCATGCGGATGTCGGCGAAGGCGGAATACGCCGTCCGCGCCATGACCCAACTGGCTACGGCCGAATCCGGCGTGGTGGTCAAGACCGACGACCTCGCCGCCGCCCAGGGCATTCCGGCCCAGTTTCTCGTCGACATCCTCGCCGACTTGCGCGCCGACCGCCTCGTGCGCAGCCATCGTGGCCGCGACGGCGGCTACGAACTGGCCCGGCCGGCCGAGACGATCAGCATCGCCGACGTGCTGCGCTGTATCGACGGACCGCTGGCCAGCGTTCGGGATATCGGCTTGGGTGACCTTCCCTATTCCGGACCCACCACGGCACTCACCGACGTGTGGCGCGCACTGCGGGCGAGCATGCGGGCGGTCCTGGAAGCCACCACCCTGGCCGACGTCGCCGCCGGCGCGCTGCCCGACCACGTCACGGCGATGGCGGCGGACTACCTCACCCAGGAAGACCATCGCGGGCGCCGCAGTGTTTGATGCGACGGGAGTCGATGCGGTGGGGGTCGACGCGGGGGGACCCGAGACCGGAGCGGCGCTGACCCGGGTAGAGATCCTCGGCGGGATCGGACCGAACTGGTTCGCCTCGGTGATGGGCACCGGAATCGTCGCCAACGCCGGCGCCACTCTCCCCGTCCATCTTCTGGGCCCCCTCCATATTCCGGGCCTCTACACCTTCACCCGCGTCATGTGGGTGATCGCCGCTCTGCTGCTGGTGGTGCTGCTGGCCGTGATCGGTGGGCACTGGCTGCGGCACCCGACTGCGGCGCGCAGCCACGCCCGCAACCCGCAAATGGCGCACTTCTACGGCGCGGCACCGATGGCACTGCTGACGGTGGCCTCCGGTGCGTTGTTGGTGGGCGGAGATCTGATCGGCGACCGCGCCGCGGTCGAACTGGCCTGGGCACTGTGGATGGTGGGCACCGTCGGCGGGCTCTTTACCGCCGTCAGCATCCCGTATCTGATGTTCACCCAGCACTCCGTGGAACCGGATGCCGCATTCGGCGGTTGGCTGATGCCGGTCGTCCCACCGATGGTCGCCGCCGCCACCGGCGCGCTGCTGATTCCGCACATGCCGGCCGGAGTCGGGCGCCAGACCATGTTCTACGGCTGCTACGCGCTGTTCGGGCTGAGCCTGGTGGCGGCGTTCATCATCATCTCGATGATTTGGAGCCGGCTCGCGCTCTACGGCGTCTCGGGCACCGCCCGGGTGCCGACGCTGTGGATCGTGCTGGGCCCGCTGGGCCAATCCATCACGGCCGCAGGGCTTCTCGGCCTCAACGCGAGGCTGGCCGTCGACCCCGATATCGCCGCGGCCATGAACATATTCGCGATTCTGTTCGGTGTGCCGGTATGGGGATTCGCAGTGCTATGGATCGCGCTGGCGACCGCGCTGACTGTGCGCACACTGCGGCGCGGCATGCCGTTCGCACTGACCTGGTGGAGCCTGACCTTCCCGGTGGGCACCTTCGTGACCGGCACCACCCAACTGGCCGTGCACACCGGATTGCCGGCGTTCGCCGTCGCGGCGCTGATCGCCTATCTCGGCTTGCTTGGCACCTGGCTGCTGGTGGCGGCCCGCACCGCGCGCGGCAGCCTGCACGGCACCCTGCTGGCGCCGACCACCCCGGCCGAACCGATCCGGGCGCGGAAGGATCCGGCGCGGTAGCCGGGGCCGGACAAGATCGACGGCGTGCCACAATCGCGACGTGCAGATTGGCATGAGCATGCCCGTGATGGAGCCCGACCTTGATGCGAGCGTGTTGCGCCGGTGGGCGCAGGCGATCGACGAGGGCCCGTTCTCGTCACTGTGCTGGGGCGAACGCATCGCCTTCGGCAATCCTGAGGCGCTGACACTCCTCGGGGCCCTGGCGGCCTGGACGCATCGGGTACCGCTGATCACCACCGTGGTGGTGCCGCAGTTGCATGACCCGGTGCTGCTGGCCAAATCACTGGCCACCGGCGACATGCTCTGCGGCGGCCGGCTTACCGTCGGCGTCGGGGTGGGCGGCCGTCAGGAGGACTACCTGGCCGTCGACGCGGACCCGGCGACTCAGACCATGCGCGAGATGGCACAGCGGGTCGAGATCATGAAGCGGGTGTGGTCGGGGGAGAAGATCACCGAATCGGTGCTGCCGGTCGGCCCGGCACCGGTGCACTCCGGGGGACCTCGACTGCTGGTCGGCACGATCGGACCCAAGACGCTGCGCAGTGCCGCGCCGTGGGCCGACGGGCTGGCCGGCATCACACTGGATCTCGACGTCGCTAAACAGGACGAACTGTTCGAGGTCGGCCGTACCGCCTGGGCGCAGGCCGGCAAGCCGAAACCTCATCTGGCCACCTCGTTCTGGTTCGCCCTCGGCGACCCGGCGGACTCCCGCGCTCAGATTCACCGCCACCTGCGGCACTACATGAACTGGATCCCGGGTGAGTTCGTCGACGCGATGGCGCCGCATACCGGTTTTGCCGGCACCGAGGACGATTTGGCCGACGTGCTGGGGCAGTTCGCCGCCATCGGCACCAGCGAGATTCACCTCATTCCGACCAGTACCGACCTCGATCAGCTACGGCGTGTCGCCGACGTAGTCGCAGACTTCGACCTAGGGAACAGACCATGACGCAGTCATATGGCAACTACCAGATCGAGATCTACTTCCAGGGCCTGGCCGGGGTGCTCCCCAGCCTGCCGATGTCCTTCGACGAACTCCAGTCCCGCGCGCAGCAGGCGCTGTCGCCGTCGGTCTGGTCCTACGTTTCCGGGGGTGCCGGCGACGAGCGCACCCAGCGCGCCAACGTCACCGCATTCGAGCAGTGGGGACTGATTCCCCGGATGCTCGTCGGCGCCACCGAACGCGATATGTCAGTCGAACTCTGGGGGCGACGCTGGCCTGCGATCTTCATGGCGCCCGTCGGCGTGATCGGCCTCTGTACGCCAGACCGGCATGGCGACATCGCGGCGGCCCGCGCCGCCGCGCGCACCGGCGTGCCGCTGTGCGTGTCGACGCTCACCATGGACCCAATGGAAGACGTCGCAGCCGAATTCGGCGCCACCCCAGGGCTTTTCCAGCTGTACACCCCCACCGATCGCGAACTCGCCGAAAGCCTGGTGCACCGCGCCGAGGCGGCCGGCTACGCCGGAATCGTGGTCACCCTCGACACCTGGATCCCCGGCTGGCGGCCCCGGGATCTGTCGACGGCGAACTTCCCCCAACTGCGCGGGCTGTGCCTGGCCAACTACATCAGCGATCCGGTGTTCCGCGCGAAAGTCGACGCCGACATCGACGCCGACCCGCGAGCCGCGGTCATGCACTGGGTCAGCATCTTTGGAAACTCGTTGACGTGGAACGACATTCCGTGGTTGCGCTCGATCACCTCGCTGCCGTTGATACTGAAGGGCATCTGTCATCCCGATGATGCGCGGCGTGCCATCGACGCCGGAGTGGACGGCATCTACTGCTCCAACCACGGCGGCCGTCAGGCCAATGGCGGGCTGCCCGCCATCGATTGCCTGCCCGATGTGGTGGCGGCGTGCGGCGATGTGCCCGTCCTGTTCGACTCCGGCATCCGCTCCGGGGCCGACGTGATCAAGGCCCTGGCCCTGGGCGCCAAAGCTGTCGGCATCGGCCGGCCGTACGCCTACGGGGCGGCACTGGCCGGCACCGACGGGATCGTGCACGTGCTGCGCTCGATCCTGGCCGAAGCCGACCTGATCATGGCCGTCGACGGTTATCCCACACTCAAAGATCTGACCCCGGAGGCATTGCGGCGCGTGCAACGATAAAACAATGCTGAAACCATCCATCGCGGTGAGCCGTCTCGCCGAGAAGCAGCGCACGTCACGGCGTCACCTCGACGATCTGCTGGACAGCACGCCGTTGGCCACCGTGGCCCTGGTGCGCGACGGACATCCGGTCGCGCTCCCGATCGGATTCGTCCGCATCGACGACGAAGTCGTCATCCATGGATCGACCGGT
>Ga0247839_1003726_pt1 | contig 20550 bp, 20 predicted proteins | sample LaCruzMarch2015__6_FD_192405 | JGI IMG/M metagenome (GOLD analysis project Ga0247839, IMG submission 192405) | Freshwater microbial communities from meromictic Lake La Cruz, Castile-La Mancha, Spain - LaCruzMarch2015_16m | ecosystem: Environmental > Aquatic > Freshwater > Lake | place: Spain... | reverse complement strand
CCAATTAACCAACTTTGTTTAAAGGTAAACGAACAATACGACTTTGATCGGCTAATGCCTGTAAAATTGACTGACGAATCCACCAAACTGCATATGAAATAAATTTAAATCCACGGGTTTCATCAAAGCGTTTAGCTGCTTTTATTAAACCTAAATTCCCTTCGTTAATTAAATCACCAAGCGTTAAACCCTGGTTTTGATATTGTTTAGAAACTGAAACCACAAAACGTAAATTGGCATTTACCAATCGTTCTAAAGCTACTTGATCCCCCTCCCTAATTCTTCTTGCAAGCTCTACTTCTTCTTGCGCATCAATCATAGATACTTTGCTTATTTCATTCAAATATTTATCTAACGATTTACTTTCACGATTGGTAAACTGCTTGCTTATTTTTAGTTGCCTCATTACTATATATATTCCTCTTTACTTTTGTGTGTGTGGGTGAAATTTTGACTTGCAAATGTCGGATAATTTTACAGCCTTTTAGTTATATTACATAATAATATTTTTCATATTAGTGCAAATATTTTTTTGTTTGCTGTATTACAGCGAATTATAATTTATTTATTTTAAATATTTTTAGAAGCTCTCAAAATTTTTTTTTTTCAATAAAAAACGATGAAATGGTGTAAGCAATAAAATTATAAAACTTATAGATGAAACACCATAAAAACCATAAAAATAAATGTACGATTTACCTCCATTCCAACTTACAGGTGTAAAAGCTAAGATAAAACAAATATTTAAAATATACAGTATCATAAATAATAACACATAATTGGTTCTTCTGTTTACAATTCCTAATTTTGTTAATCCTATTTCGGCAAAATATATATACAAATATTGAATAGAAGATGCCATAATAGCAATTACTAAAATTAAAAAAAACACTTCAAAACTTTTTTCAAAACCACCCCAAAAAGCAAAATAAAATACAAAAATAATGGTGTAAATTATTTGAAATCTAAGGGGAATTTTATTATTGAACCAAAACATTTTAAATATATTGAGTGTGGGTTTTTGATATTTAAAAGCCACATAAGTACTAAAAAAAATAGCACTAATCTATGTTTTCTATGTACCTATGTGGTTCGAGTTTTAGTATTTAAAATCAGTGTTTTAAACTGCAATAGGCTTTTCAGCCCAAAGATGTAAAAGTGTACTTAGTTTTTCTTTTAATTGAGTTCTAGGAACAATCATATCTAAAAAACCATGTTCTAAAACAAACTCTGAACTTTGGAAACCTTTTGGTAAATCTTTACCAATTGTTTCTCTGATTACTCGCGGACCCGCAAATCCAATTAAAGCTTCTGGTTCAGCTATATTTATATCGCCAAGCATGGCAAAAGATGCAGTAACTCCACCAGTTGTCGGATCGGTCATTAAGCTAATATATGGAACACCAGCTTGGCTTAAAAGGGCTAGTTTTGCTGAAGTTTTAGCCATTTGCATTAAGCTAAAAGCAGCTTCCATCATTCGCGCTCCACCCGATTTGGAAATAATCATTACAGGAATTCTATTTTCACGTCCGTAATCAATTGCTCTCGCAATTTTTTCACCAACTACACTTCCCATACTTCCACCAATAAATCCAAAATCCATGCAAGCAATAACTAAAGGCAAACCATTTACATTTCCAATACCCACTCTCAAAGCATCGTCCATTCCGGTTTTCTTAATGGTTTCGGTTAGCCTATCTTTATATGCTTTGGTATCTTTAAACTCTAAAGGATCGGTAGGTTTAATATTGCTATATAATTCTTCGTAATCATTGTTATCAAATATTACTTCAAAATATTCACTTGAACCAATTTTATCGTGATAGTTACAATGACTGCAAACATATTTTCCTGCTGCATGGTCAGAACTTAATGTAGCTTTTTTACACCTTGAACATTTATGCCATAACCCATCAGGCACCGATTTTTTGTCGGAGGTAGATGTAGTAATGCCTTCTATTTTTCGTTTAAACCAACTCATTTTTATTTTGCTGCTGGCTACTGGCTGCTAGCAACTAGCAAAGTGCTAGAAGCTAGAAGCCAGAGGCTAGAAGCATTTTTATGCTATTGTAATTGTATTGTCTAAATAAACATCTTGAATAGTATTTAACAAAGCTATTCCTTCGTTCATTGGTTTTTGAAATGCCTTTCTACCGCTAATCAAACCTTGTCCACCAGCACGTTTGTTAATTACTGCTGTTGTAACTGCTTCAGCTAAATCAGTAGCACCTTTACTTTCTCCACCCGAATTAATTAAACCTTGGCGACCCATGTAACAATTTGCAACTTGGTAACGAGCTAAATCAATTGGATGATCAGTAGTTAATTCGCTGTAAACTTTTGTATGAGTTTTGCCATGCTTAGTTGCATTATATCCACCATTATTAGTTGGTAATTTTTGCTTAATAATATCAGCCTGAATAGTTACACCTAAATGGTTTGCTTGTCCTGTTAAATCGGCTGCTGCGTGGTAATCAACGCCATCAACTTTAAACGCATTGTTACGCAAATAACACCATAAAACAGTAGCCATTCCAAGTTCGTGAGCGCGCTCAAAAGCAGCTGCTACTTCTTGAATTTGACGGCCTGATTCATCAGAACCAAAATAAATAGTTGCACCAATTGCAACAGCTCCTAAGTTCCAAGCTTCATCAACCGAACCAAACATAATTTGGTCAAATTTATTAGGGTAACTTAAAAACTCATTGTGATTTATTTTTACAATAAATGGGATTTTATGCGCATATTTTCTAGAGTTAGCAGCTAACACACCATACGTAGAAGCCACTGCATTACAACCACCTTCAATGGCTAATTTTACAATATTTTCTGGGTCGAAAAATGCTGGATTTGGAGCAAATGAAGCACCTGCGGAATGTTCTATTCCTTGATCTACAGGAAGAATAGACATGTAACCAGTATTAGCCAAACGACCAGTTCCGTATAATTGACCAAGGCTACGTAATACTTGTGGATTACGGTTTCCTAGACCAAAAGAACGATCTATAAAGTCTGCTCCTGGTAAATGAATGTGGTTTTTTGAAATAGTTTTACTTTCGTGATTCAAGTAATAATCGGCTTGATCGCCTAATAATTCAGTTATTTTCGACATAATATTTAAACTTTTATTGGTTGGTTTTGCTTCGCAATTTATATTTTTTTATCAATTTACCATTTTTTATAGATAACTATCATTATAAATTGAAAGATTGAATAATTTAAACCTAAATGTATCGAAAAAAAAGAATGTGTTTTTGTTAGTTTTTTAGCATAGCAACACCAACAACATTTTGACGTCATTGCGAGGCACGAAGCAATCTCATGACTAGGAAACGTATGTACTCAGCTTTGACTTGTACAAGCCAGCAAAAGCTAATGCTTATTACCTATAAGCTTTTTTTCAGTGGTAACTTATTTTGCGGTAGCAAAAGTCGTTGAGCAAAGTCGAAAAAATTATCAATTAGAACAAAAAGCTTTAATAAACAACATTTTATTGAATCACAAATCCCGAACGGCTACTCTACTGCTAATCCAAATCAGGTAAAATAACTATGTTGTCGTTTATCATAAAGCTTAATCTGTAATAGTCAATGTTCAAGGCTACCCAGGTTTCTTGCATTTTCCAGTCTTTAAAAGTGTCATTACTAACCAACAGGCAATGGTGAATTTGAACATATTTAATAATAAAAGCATCGGCTTGCATTTCGGCTGGGGCTTCTAAGTATTCGCATATTTTTTTTAGTTCCAATAAATTCTCATTGTCTTTTATTTTATGAATAAGTGCTGCATCGGCTATAATAGTAATTTCATCAAATCCTTTGCTTTTCAAAAAATTTACCATCAAAATAATATTAGCAAAAGTGGGTTTTCCATCTTTTTGGCGCGAATTATAAGCCACATTGCTTCCATCAATTACAACTTTTCGGTCTTTTAGTTTTTTTGTTTCAAAGTATTCGCCATCAGTATCGTAAAAACCATATTCTTTAATATTTTCGTTTTTTTGTAAAAAGCTAATAATACTTTCTTTACCGTTAAAGTTTTGAGTAAACCAAGGAGCTAGCAAACCAGTATCAACATATTTGTAGTTGTTTATTTCTTCTTCTACTAATTGCATTAATTTAGATACCGATACTTTTTTCCCTTGAGGCAATTTAGATAATAAAATAAGTAGTGCCATTTCATCGAAAAAACTGGCTTTTGTTGACTGAGAAAACAAATTTAAATATCTTTGGAAATCAGCTTTATCCCTTATATTTAAGCTTAGTGCACTTTGATATTCTTCAAAGTTTACAAATCCTTTGGCTAATCCATCTTGATATTCTGTTGCGCTGTGGTATCCTTTTTCTTTAGCTACTAGAAAAGTTTTATAATTGGCAAACCCTTTAAGCCTTCCTTCTTTATACTTTTCAAAATCTTCAAAACCATTTTTTACAGCATTTAAATATAGCTGATAGGCATTTTCAAAATTTCCAATCAGGGCAATTTGTTCTTCGTTATAATTTTTGTATTCAATGTATCCATCCAAATAGCCTAATTGTTTTAGGTTATCATACTCCTCTTTATCATCAATCCCACATTCTTTCACTAAAAAATAATCGTTATAATTAGTATAACCAATTTTTTGGGCTTGGTAGTAACTTTCGGCAGTAGGAAAGCTATTTTTTAAAGCATTTACATAATCTTCAATTGTAATAAAATCAAGTGCGGGTAATCGAAGTAACCCACCTTTGTAACTAGTGGCAAAGTGCGTAATTTGTTCTTGCTCATTTACAAGTGTAAATATGTTTTTTATTTGATGTGTTTCTATAAAATTATTAAATGCTAACACTTCAATAAATTCAAGTAAAAACTCATTTTTTATTGCCTTTACTTTAAAATATTCTAGGGGTTTATTTAGTTTCGACATAATATTATTTTGTTTTATTTTGTTAATCTATTGCAATACTTTTTTTGGATGGTATAACAGTTGCTGTTTCTTTGTTAGCTTTTTCAAATTGTTCAATTCCATTAAAATCTATTGCCATAAAAGCCACCAAGTTATTACACATTGCATTTTCGTTCATGTAAGTTTCCATCACATCAATGGTAAGCTGAGTAATAATTTTTTGATAGGTATAATACTGAAGTAACAAATAAAGCGGTATGGTTCCAAAATATATTTTTACAGGTGTTTTAACCAGCAAAATATTGGTAAGATGCGCCAATGTTTGATTGGTTTTTAAAGCGTTTTGCAGGTTATCTTTTAAAGGCAATACATTATTTATAAAATAAATATTTGCTTCTGGGTCTTGTTTATTGGTTAGTGTTATCCAACTATCCAAAGTTTTGTCAAAAGGTTCAAGCGTTTCATCTATTTCTTCTTTTATTAATTCTAGTTCGGCAGCCGATAGGGTTATTAAACTTGGCACTTCCAACAATAAATCCATGGTAAAGTTTGAGGTGCTACTTTTATCGTTTATTGATGTTGGTTCTGGTGCATTCCAATCGTTAAAATTAAAAAACTCGGTTGATAAAGTGAGCAATGTTTCCCCAAAGTTTTTTCTTACAGTTTCCTTCTTTTCATCACTCCATTCGGGTTCCCACAAGTTCATGCTATATTTAATAATATCGCTCAGGTTTTTATTATCTGAACCCGGTTTATGGCCTTCATGTATTTCGGCATCGGTTCGTATAGTTCCTATTCTGCCTTTATCGGCCAATGGTTTTAGTTGAAGAAAACCAAATTGTTCGTTAGTTCTTTGCATTATTTCTCCAACTTTTCTGTATAACACTGTAATTTCCTTATCTAATTTTTTTAATAAAATAATATCTGTACCGCTTTTATGCTTTTGCCTCGTTAAGGAATAATAAACTTTCAAGGTTCTAGTCATTATATCTTTATCTTCACCCATTAAAAAACCAATATGATTTTGAATCATTTTTGCTTTAAAATCAATCGGTTTGTCTTCGTAAAAGGCTTGTTCGTATTGAATTAAAAATTCACCCATATTACTAGCATTAACCACAATTGTACCCAATAAAAAATCTACTCTTAAAAGTTGGTTTTCGCTTAAGTATGAAATTTTGCTCTCCTTTACATTTATAATTATTGGTTTCATATCTATGTTATTTTTTTGTTCAAATAAACAAAATTCTACTCGTTTTATTTCATTTGTAATGCTGACTTTTTTAGTGTTTTAGCGTAGCAACACCAACAATATATTCACATCATTGCAAGGAACGAAGTAATCTAACTACATGTTTGGATTTAAATTACTTCACTATTTTCGAAATTACGTTCACTTCACAATGTCATTGCGGGCCACGAAGCAATCTCACTTTTTTGTTCTCTTTTGTTGGTTTGTAAACGTCAAAGAATTGCTACCAATGTCTTTAAGTTAAGGAATTTATGACCTTTTCAAGGTCAAATATTTATAGAAATAAAGTTGGTTGTTGTGTTCAACCTGTTAGCTAACGGGTCGTATATTTTATTACAAAATATTAACTATAAACATTTAGAGTCATTTACTTAACTTAATGACATTAGCCCTACTCAAGCGTTGCTCGTTTTTCTATTGTACTAGCGAGGGGTTTCAGAAAAGCAATACCAAACATAGGCAAAGATTGCAAATCCTTTATTAAATAATTCGGGATTGCAAACCCCGAAAGGCTGAACATTTTAGGAATGGATGATTTGATTGAAAAAATCAAAAACTGGGTACCCAATTACAAAGGGATAACTCATGTTTTTAAAAATTGACCTATTTTAGAGCTATTAGAGACTCTTTTTTTTATCAAACAAAATTTGCAGCTTAAAAATTAAGTATCTTATAATCGAAGCAAATCGAACAATACCCCATTTTATAAAACAATTATTACCCTTTTTTTATAAAAAAACTTAGTTTTTTCACAGCCTGACGTTTCGGGCTTGGCGAAGGTGGCAATTTTAATCACAAATGTGTTTGCTGAGCACCGACTTATACTCATTTCTTAAAATAAGGTTTGATTCAAGCCGTATTTAATTTATCAATATCAAATTATTCTAGTGAAAAAATCCTAATGCTTAATAAACCTTATCGGTTCAAAAGCCGAATTTTCAATATGCAAAATATACAATCCTTCTGGTAAATCTGTAATTGAAATAGTTAAGGCAGCATTTATTTCAAATTCTTGAACCAAAGCGCCCATAGAATTATAGAGTTGCACTTTTTCTGCTTTTTGGTTTAGGGCATAATTCAGGGTAATTGTTACCTTATCTGATGCAGGATTAGGGTAAAGGCTTACCAAGTTTTCTCTCGATGCATTCTTAATGAGACCAGTATTTAAACATGGGTCTACAAAAGCATTGGTAATTTGGCAATCATTTTTAGGTTCAAACCATACCATTGGGGCCAAAACAACAGCCGTTCCAGTAGAAGTACCTGTTAGGGTGGTATTAAATGCCTGTAAAATGGGGTGGTCTGTAGAAGCGGTATTACCCCCACTGTGCACCTTACCCCATTCATCTACATGGCAAGTTCTTAGGTCTTCGTTGCCAGTACCTCCCAAGTAAGTGCAATACAATATAGCCGATAAATTAGGTGACAAAACAGTTAAATGACCATCATTTGCACCACCTAATGTTTTTTGATAGGCAGTGGCCACTGTTACAGGAAAATCGGTTGAAGCGGTTCTTCCTGCTACATAAATATTATCATTTACATCTATGCCTATGCCTTGAATTTCATCAACCATATTTCCTCCAAGGTAGGTAGATGCAAGAATGGCGTTTCCATTGGATGATATTTTGGTAATTACGCCATCGCGCACCCCACCAAAAGTAGTTTTTACCGCATTGCCCACTATAGGATATCCAGTACCCCCATAAGTATAAGCGGCAACCACTACATTGCCAGCCGTATCAATTTCTAAACTATGTGTTTCTACTTCTTCGTTACCTTGGCCGCCTAAAAAGCTACAAAAAAGCAAATTACCTGCTGAGTCGAATTTAGAAATTACAAAATCTACCCCGCCTGCTACTTTTGGTTGAAAGGCATTGGCAGTTACAGGTATGTTATTGGCAGAGGCATGGCTTAAAAAATAAACATTGTCTTTTTTATCTATGCGCACGGTGGTAGGGCCCGCAGAACTAGCCACCCCATCTGATAGAAAAGTGCCATACAATAGTTTTCTGCCATCTGCAGAAAGCTTTATTAGGGCTGGGTTCATAGTGGCAGTTGCCGTTTTTTGAACGGCATTATTGGTAATGTAGGGAAAATTAGGTGAAGCATTACTAATGCCAGCCCAAATATTTCCCTTAGAATCTATATCAATATCTCTTATAAAACCACGCCCATCGCAGCCAATATAAGTAGACCAAACTATGCTTGAACCATCAGGCGTTATCTTGGTAATAAATCCGTCTTGCAACCCATAGGCAGAGTTAGGATTATTATCGCCAGCAAATTGTTTTTGTAAGGCACAGCTCGTGGTTGGTAACCCAGTTCCTGCTCTTCCTGCTACGTAAATAAATCCTTTACTATCAATTTCTACTGCATAAGCACGGTCGTACAAATTACCCCCAAGTAAGGTTTTCCATAGGGGATTGCCCGTAGAATCTACCTTAACTATAAATACATCTGAATTACCTCCGTTATATTTTGTACTAATGGTATTGGGAGTTATAGTAAAGGCGCTTGCCCCTGTGCCACCTACATAAACAATGTTTCCTTTACAATCTGTATGTACATCTCTAACACTTAAGCTAGTATTTGCTATATAAGAAATCATTTTGGGTGTAAGGGTATTGGGTTGGGCCTGAACCCAATGTAATAAACTGAATGAAGCAAAGAAAAGGGCGATTTTTAAACCAATACTTCTATATTGGTAACAAGCTTTAGTTGTGAGCGTTTTCATATAAAATTATAATTAACATTTATTTTGTCTATGGTCGGTGTTCTTCACCAACAAATATATGAATTTATCATTTACTTGTTGGTGTGCCACCCCTTGCCCAAAAACAACACCAACAAGAGCGGCCAAATTTATATTGCCGTTGTTAGTGTTTAATCTTAACCATCAACTACCCCACCACCACATTCACCTATAAGTTTTACATATTTTTTTCATTACCAATAACCAAATCAGCCATCATCCTACCCTTCATCATTGCTACGATGGCCTCCATGATTGCCACGATGTATTCCATGATTGCTTCGATGTGTTCCATGATTGCTACGATGTGTTCCATGATTGCTACGATGGTCTCCCTGAACGCTACGATGGTCTCCCTGAACGCTACGATGGTCTCCCTGATTGCTACGATGGTCTCCCTGAACGCTAAGATGGCCTCCATGATTGCTACGATGGTCTCCATGATTGCATTGAAGCAATAAATCAAAAGATTGGAGCTAAAATTAAAAAAATTGAAGCTGCCAATATTTTTATTGCAACCTAAAACCAATCCATCGTTATTATGTAATTATGTAAAGAACAGTTTTATTTATATTGTTAATGCAAATTATAAAAACTATTATTACATAAACAAGAAAAAAATTTGCTGTAATACAAAAGTTTATAAGAAATCGTACTCTATATTTTATATTATATTTATATAGTTGACTTATAGAATGCATAAAATAATCAAAAAATCAATTTACAATGATTGAATTTTGTTTAATATGAAAATGGTTACAAACACCTTACTAAAATTCATTGATGTTTTAAGGCAAGAATCCCGCTTTACGGGATTACAGCATAACTTTAAATGGGTAATTATTGTAAGTGTAATGCTTAGAGCAAAAGCATTATAATGTGGCTTTAGCCCATTATATCAAAAAATAAAATGCCTATGAATCAATTGCCGCTAGTTTTAACTAGCGGAAGCCGATTGTTGGTGTTTTTTTAACGTGTTATAGTCATGTAAATCCTAAAATCCTGATTCATAATTGTGCGGGTGTCGTCTTGCAGAGGCACGAAGCATCTTTAAATGGTGCGGAAACATCCGCGTAATCTGCGTAATCTGCGGGCAAAAATTGTTGGTGTTCAGCACTCGCTTGCATCTTGCAAGTGAGCATATTTATAAGCCTCTGGCTAATTTTATAAGTGGCGGGACGCCTATTAAACATACACTCGCAAGATGCGAGCGAATGCAAATAGGCAAGCTTTTCTAAATTAAGCATTTTTTAGCCAGCTGCTAGAGGCTAGTTGCTAGAAGCCAGCAGCCAGCAGCCCATTTCATTTCAACTTCTCATTCTCCAAATGCCTAGTGGCATCTCGGTTGGTTTTTTTAGCCATATTTTTTTCAAAAGCTGCGGTTAAGTCAACTCCGGTTTGGTTTGCTAAGCAAATTAACACCCAAAGTACATCGGCCATTTCATCAGCCATATCTATGTTTTTATCGCTTTCCTTAAAACTTTGTTCGCCATATTTTCTAGCCATTATTCTGGCTAGTTCGCCCACTTCTTCCATTAAAATGGCAGTATTGGTAAGCTCGTTAAAATACCTCACTCCAATGGTTTTTATCCATTCATCTACTTGTTTTTGGGCTTCGCTTAATTGCATTTTTTAAATAAATTTTGAACACAAACTTAGGGTTTATAATTTTATTTTTTGTTTTCAATATATTTTACGTTATTCACCACAAATAAAACTATAAAAATGGATCAAAATTCAAAAACAAATTGGGCACAATTCGTACCTTTAGTCATCGTATTTTTCTTTTGGGGCTTTGTGGCTGCCAGCAACGATATTTTAATACCAGTATTTCGAAAAGCGTTTGATTTAACTCAAAGTCAAAGCCAATTTGTATCCATTGCTTTTTATATTTCCTACACAGTAGGTTCTCTAATTTACATGGGAATTTCATTGTTAATTGGGAAAGATTTGGTGAACAAAATTGGATATAAAAACGGATTGGCTTTAGGTTTAGTAATTTCTGCACTTGGAACTTTGTTGTTTTATCCTGCTGCTAACTCTGGTTCATACTCGCTTATGTTAGCCGGATTGTTTACCGTTGGTTTAGGATTTTCGTTACAGCAAACTGTGGCAAATCCTTTAGCCATTGCATTAGGACCAATTACAACAGGCTCCCAACGATTAACTTTAGCTGGTGGAATTAACAATTTGGGAACTACCATTGGACCATTAATTGTAAGTTTTGCCATTTTTGGTTCGGCTGCCTCTGGCAATACCGATTTGAGTATTGAAAGCGTGAAAATTCCTTATTTAGTTTTAGGAATTGCATTTTTATTAGTTGCAATTTTATTGAAGTTTTCTTCATTACCCGAGCATCCAAAAGCAATAGAAGAATCAGCAGTTGATAACACAACTGCTAAAAATTCAGCTTTGAAATATCCTCAATTAGTGTTGGGAATGATTGCCATATTTTTATATGTAGGCGTTGAAGTTTCTACAGCCAGTAATTTACCAGCATACATGGAAAGTAAATTGGGTTTCGCCATTGGCGATATTGCTCCTTATATTTCATTGTATTGGGCAAGTTTAATGATTGGCCGTTGGACAGGTGCAGTAGAAGCATTTACCGAAAACATGAACACTCAAAAAATACTTCGTTTTGTGGCTCCTTATTTGGCTTTTGGTGTTTTCTTATTTGTAAATGCTGTTGCAAAACACAACTTAACACCTTTTTATGTTTACGGTTTAATCATTTTGGTATTGATAGCTGCCGATATCGCAAGCAAAGGAAATCCAGCTAGAATGTTATTAATGTTTTCGGTTTTAGGTATTTTAGCACTGGCTACCGGAATGGCTACTAGCGGAATGGCGAGTGTTTATGCATTTACCAGTGTAGGCTTATTCTGTAGCACTTTATGGCCTTGTATTTTTACTTTAGCCATTAGCGGTTTAGGCAAAAACACCAGTCAAGGTAGTAGCTTATTAATTATGATGATTATGGGTGGTGGAATAGTAAGTTGGTTACAAGGCGTAGTTTCTGAAAATATTGGTATTCAAAATAGCTATGTAATTGGTGCATTATGTTTTGCTTATTTGGCATTTTATGCTTGGAAAGTAAGTGGCATTTTAAAAAGCCAAGGAATAGATTTTGACAAGAAAATAGCTGGTGGACATTAATCATTTAAAAATTATACAATCATGAAAAAAAGAAACATTTTGGTAGCAGTATTATTTTGTTCAATTACTTCATTGGTAAGCTCACAAAACATTAACGATTATTCAAACTTTCAAAAGCTTCCTGCTTTTTACCTTGGTATTGGTACTGGTATAAATTACAATTGTGGTTTATTAGGTTTAAAACTAACTGGACGATTAAGTGATAAAATATTGGTTGACGCTTCGGTAGGACTTGGAACTTGGGGAAATAAGTTAGGATTGGGCTTAATTTTAAATGCCAAAAATGAAAATGCTTGGTGCCCTGTAATTAGTGTTTCAAGAGCTACAGGTATAGATAATGTTCCATTAGAAGTAAAAGTTACAAATGGTAGTGGAGTAACCAATACTGCTACATATAATATTAACTACCATGCAGCAACAATGATAAACTTAGGAGTTCAAAAACAATGGATAAGACCCAAAGGCAATAGAATTACTCTTGAATTAGGTTATTCAGTTTTGGTAAGCGGTGGCGAATATTCTGTGAGTGATAAAGGACTTGGTTTAACTATTGCAGATTCAATGAAACCCGTTTTTGAATTATTAAAACCAGGCGGATTGACAATTGGTTTTGGTTATTATTTTGCTTTGAATTAGTATATATTTTAAAGAATAAATATTTATCATAAAATCGAGGAGCTTTATTTTAGAAATTACTAAACATCTTAATTAATATACAAAATGAAAAAGAATTTTTTTTTACCAATTTTTATTGTGCTAATTTCACTAACCAATTCTGTTGCACAAAACATTAACGATTATTCAAACTTACAGAAGCTCCCTGCTTTTTACCTTGGTATTGGCTCTGGTATAAACAATAGTTGTGGAGCAGCTGGTTTTAAATTAGGTATCCGATTAAATGATAAATTGATTTTAGATGCAGGTGTGGGCGCTGGCTCTTGGGGCAATAAAGTATCTTTAGGAATGGTGTTTAATGCCATAAATAAAAATGCTTGGTGTCCTGTGTTAAGTATTTCCCGCGCTAGTGGAATAAACAATGTAAATGTTAAACTTGAAGTAGAAGATAATTTGGGTGTAAAAAGCAAAAAAGACGTAACAATGAATTTAACAGCTGCCACCTTATTTAACATAGGTATTCAACGCCAATGGATACGAAAAAGCGGAAACAGATTGGTGTTAGATTTAGGCTTTTCTATTTTAGTAGATGGTGCAAGCCATGAAGATATTGATTATACAATCCAATTTTCTGACAAAGGTCAAAGAGACTTAGATTTACTGAAACCAGGGGGTTTAATTATAGGATTTAGTTATAATTTTGGTGTAAATTAGAATATTTTATACCTTTAAAAAATAAAGCTCATCAATTTTTGGTGGGCTTTATTTTTGCTTTATTTTGAAATTTGCCCGTTTGTGTAAACAAACAAAACTATCAATGTCTTAACTTTATATTTGGCACTTAACAAAATGATAGAACTAAAAAACATCCAAAAATCTTACACCATTGGCAACAATAAAATGATGGTGCTAAAAGGCATTGACATGAAGGTAAATGAGGGCGAAATGGTTTCTATCATGGGTTCATCAGGAAGTGGGAAATCAACCCTTTTAAATATTTTAGGAATATTAGACAATTACGATGCTGGTGAATACCGCTTAGGTGGAACTTTAATTCAACATTTGAACGAAACCAAAGCAGCTAAATTGCGTAACCAATATATTGGTTTTGTGTTTCAATCTTTCAATTTGATTTCGTTTAAAAATGCCATGGAAAATGTGGCTTTGCCGCTTTATTACCAAAACATAAGTAGTAAAAAACGCAATGCAATTGCTTTAGAATATTTGGATAAAGTGGGGCTAAAGGATTGGGCTAACCACATGCCAAACGAAATGAGTGGCGGACAAAAACAACGAGTTGCCATTGCCCGAGCACTCATAGCAAAACCAAAAATGATATTGGCCGATGAACCTACCGGAGCATTAGATACACAAACCAGTTACGAAGTAATGAGCATTTTAAAAGACATCAATAAAAGTGGAATTACAGTGGTAATAGTTACCCACGAACACGACATAGCTGAAATGACAGATAGAACGATTAGGCTGAAGGATGGTTTGATACTTTAAACAAATGCGGAGTTCGAAATGAACAAAATTGCGAAGTAAATGAAATAAATGCGGAATGCGGAGTGAACAAAATTGCGAAGTGAATGAAAATAAAAAATTATAAAACTGAAAATAAATTTAACAATTATCCAAGTGCAAAATATTTCGCACTTTTGTCATTCCGCATTTCGCACTTAAAATAATTTTCACTTTAAATATTATAATAAAAACCATGTCGAATGAATTTAATAATTTAAAATTAAGGACTCAAAAGTTTGCTTTAGGAATTATAAATTTAACCAAAACAATGGATAATTCTCAAGCTTCAAAAGTAATTAGCAATCAATTACTGAGAGCGGCTACATTGTTGGAGCCAATTACAGAGCAGCATGCAGAGCTCGTTCAAAAGCAGATTTTATTTCTAAAATAACTATTGTGGAAGAAGAAGCTGATGAATGTGTATATTGGCTAGAATTAATAGAAATGGCAAAGTTACTTTCAGAAAATGAAGTTGAGTCAATGAAAAAAGAAGCAAGTGAATTAACTGCAATATTTACTGCATCAGGAAAAACAGCTAAAGAAAATAGATAAAATAAATGCGAAGTTCGAAGTGAACAAAAATGCGAAGTAAATGAAATAAATGCGGAATGCGGAGTGAACAAAATTGCGAAGTGAATGAAAATAAAAAATTATAAAACTGAAAATAAATTTAACAATTATCCAAGTGCAAAATATTTCGCACTTTTGTCATTCCGCACTCCGCACTTCGGTAATTCCGCACTTTTGTCATTCCGCATTTCGCACTTAAAATTATGTTTGACATAGACAAATGGCAAGAAATATTTGCATCTATTCGCAAGAATAGGCTCCGCACTTTCCTAACAGGTTTTAGTGTGGCTTGGGGAATTTTTATGCTCATTGTTTTGCTTGGAACAGGAAACGGTTTGGGAAATGGCGTTAAATTTCAATTCTCACGCGATGCAGTAAACAGTGTTTGGTTCAATAATGGCCGTACTTCTGTGGCTTACGATGGCATTCAGCCTGGACGCGATATTAAGTTAACCAATCAGGATTATGAAGCCATAGGTAAAAGTGTAAAAACCATTGAACACCTTTCGCCTCGTTTACAACTATGGGATGTTAATCAATATAATTACAAAAATCGTTACGGAAGTTTTAGCACCAAAGGTTGTAATTATGATATGATTTTTGCTGAAAAAATTGAATTGGTTAAAGGTCGATTTGTAAACGAATTAGATATTAAAGAATGCAGGAAAATATGTGCCTTTGGTAGGCAAGTGGTAGACGAACTTTTTAAAGAAGAAGAACCTATAAACAAACTCATCAACATCAACGGAATTCCTTTTAAAGTAGTTGGTATATTTAAAGATGCGGGTGGTCCAGATGATAACCGCAGAGCCTATATTCCTATTAGTACATCGCAAAGGGTGTTTGGAAACGACAATAAATTAGATCAAATAATTTTTACTTTACCCGAATCGGATATGGATAAAAGTGAAATAATAAAAGACGAAGTTTATTCGCTTTTAGCACAAAAACATCACTTTGATCCAGCTGATAAAAAAGCAGTTTTTGTTTGGAATAACGTAATAGAATTTAAACGAATTATGGGTTTAATCAATGGCATCAGAATTTTTGTTTGGATTATAGGAATTGGTACCTTAATAGCCGGCATAGTTGGCGTTAGTAATATTATGATGATAGTGGTGAAAGAACGCACCAAAGAAATTGGTATCAGAAAAGCTTTAGGCGCAACTCCATTCAGCATTGTTTCGTTAATTATTCAAGAAAGTGTTTTTATTACTGCTCTTTCAGGCTATATAGGTATGATGCTCGGAATTGGATTATTGGCTTTAGCCCAAAAATACATTCCCGATAGCGATTATTTTAGAAAACCAGAAGTAGAATTTAGTGTGGTATTACAAGCATTGGCAGCCTTAATATTTGCTGGACTTTTAGCTGGATTTTTTCCCGCTAGAAAAGCAGCCAAAATACAACCTATTGAAGCGTTGAGAGCGGAGTAAATAAAACTTTTCTCGTTTTTGTAAAATTTCAGTCATTACCAAAATAGTTTTATGCAGTTGGCGTTTTATTGGTGTCTTACCAATAAATCTAAACCAAAAACAATCATGAACATTTTAAAACCAAACCACAATAACTTGGACGAGTTAGTGTTTGAAAACAGAAACAAAGCTTATGGTGCTTACGTATTGCGCAGCAACTATAACAAAAATTTAAAGCGCAGTTTCCTTATTACTTTTTTGGTGCCTTTGGCAATTATTATTACCTCTATTATATACAATAAATTACATGGAGATATATTGGATAAAAACCCTTTAGTAGAGCCTCCAATAAGCGATTCAATAACAATTGTAGAATATGTTTTACCTCCCAAAAAACTGGTTGAAGAAATAGAAAAAGTACTCACAAAATCTGCTGGAACTAACAATAATTATGAAGTAAGAAGAAACGAAGAAGCCAAGCCTATAACAACTGATTCTTTTACCAGAACAACTGATTTAGATTTGCCAATTGGTCCATCAAATCCTATATTTAATCCAATAGGAAAAGGAACAATTCCAAGTGGAGAAATAGGGGAAACATTTGACATAAATGGCATAGAACAAATGCCAGAGTTTAATGGCGACTTATACGATTATTTAGCCAATGAAATAAAGTACCCAAAAAGTGCACTAGAAAACGGAGTACAAGGCAAAGTTACTTTATCGTTTGTAATTGGAAAAAATGGTGAAGTGAGCGAAGTGGAAGTTTTAGGGAAAATTGGTTTTGGTTGCGATGAAGAAGCAATAAGAGTATTAAAGGAAATGCCAAAATGGAAAGCTGGTGAACAAAATAATAGAAAAGTTGCTGTTAGGATGATTTTACCAATTGTTTTTGAAGTAAATAATTAATTGTTTTATAAAACTTAAAGTAATTAGCAATGGGTTGTATGGCTTCTGGATTGGGGTTTGTATTTAAAATAGTATAGTTTTTAACTCTACCTTTGAATTGTAATAGAAAAGTTTCAAAAACTGAAGGGTTTTTTAATCATATAGATATAAAACATACATTCCTACAATTCTTCCATAAAAAAAGAGGCAATCAATTATGAATGCCTCTTTTTTGTAATTAATTATAAATTTATGCTGTTGGCTCTTTTGGAGCTTCTGGCTTAGGAGTTGGTTCAGGTTTTGGTAATAAAGCCTTGTGGCTTAATCTGTATTTTCCTGTTTTTTTATCTACTTCTATTAGTTTTACTTTTATGTTTTGACCTTGTTCTAAAACACCATCCATTTTGTCAATGCGATTCCAGCTAATTTCACTAATGTGTAATAAACCATCTTTACCAGGTAAAAACTCAACAAATGCACCAAAGTCCATAATGTTTTTTACTTTTCCTTCGTATTCATCGCCAACAACAGGAACAGCAACTATGCCTTTAATCATTTGCATGGCTCTGCGCAAACTATCTGCATTACTTGAAGCTATTTCTACCACACCATTCTTTTCATTTTCAGTAATAGAAACAGTAGCACCAGTTTCTTTTTGAATACCTTGAATAATTTTTCCACCAGGCCCAATTACAGCACCAATAAATTCTTTATCAATCAATAAAGTTTCAATACGTGGTGAGTGTGGTTTTAAATCATTAGCAGGAGTCGAAATGGTTTTGCTCATTTCGTTTCTAATATGTTCTCTACCAGCTTTTGCTTGGTTTAAAGCTTCTTCTACCATTTCCCAACGCAAACCATTTATTTTAATATCCATTTGGCAAGCAGTAATACCTTTTGCAGTACCAATTACTTTAAAATCCATATCACCTAAATGATCTTCATCGCCTAAAATATCAGATAAAATTGCATATTTACCTGTAGCATCATCGCTTACTAAACCCATTGCAATTCCGCTAACAGCACCAGTAATTTTTATACCAGCATCCATTAAAGCCAATGAACCAGCGCAAACGGTAGCCATACTTGAAGAACCATTTGATTCTAAAATATCGGATACAATTCTAATGGTGTAAGGACATTCGTCTAAAGGTGGTAATACGCGTTTTAAACCACGTAATGCCAAGTTTCCATGACCAATTTCACGTCTTCCTGGACCACGATTTGGTCTGGTTTCGCCAGTTGAAAATGAAGGGAAATTATAATGTAACATCAATTTAGAATAACCAGCTAACATGGGGCTATCCAATAACTGTTCGTCCAGTTTTGAACCTAAAGTAACCGAAGTTAACGATTGAGTTTCGCCACGGGTAAATAAAGCCGAACCATGAGCAGCAGGTAAATAACCTACCTCTGACCAAATTGGTCTAATTTCATCTAAATTTCTACCATCTAAACGTTGTCTATCGTTCATAATCATGGCACGAACTGCATCGTACTCTACATCATGAAAATATTTATTGGTTAAAAATTTATCTAAAACAGTTTCTTCTGGTTGTAATGCTTTAAACTCTTCTCTTACTGCTTTAAAGCCAGCGCTTCTTTCGTTTTTACCAGCTTTCGATTTTGCAATAGCAAATATTTTATCGTAAGAAAATTCGCGTATAGCAGCTGCTAATTCAGGATTGCTTCGTTCGTGGTTATATTCACGAACAGGTTTTTTACCACCTAACATTTCGCATAATTTCCACTGTGCTTTAATTTGTAACTTTATAGCTTCGTGTGCTATTTTTAAAGCTTCAAGCATGTCTATTTCGCTTACCTCTTGGCACTCGCCTTCTACCATGTTCAAATCTTTTTCAGTACCAGCAACGATTAAATCCATGTCAGCACGTTCTAACTCGTCTTTATAAGGATTTACTACAAATTTTCCATCAATACGTGCAACACGAACTTCAGAAATAGGACCGTTAAACGGCACATCACTTACTAAAATGGCAGCCGATGCAGCTAAACCTACTAATGCATCAGGCAAAATATTTTGATCGCTCGATATTAAAGTTAAAGCTACTTGAGTATCTGCGTGGTAATCGCTAGGGAATAAAGGGCGTAAAGCTCTATCTACTATTCTACTAATTAGTATTTCATAATCAGATAAACGAGCTTCTCTGCGGTGAAAACTACCAGGAATACGACCTACAGCCGCAAATTTTTCTTGGTAATCTACGGTTAGTGGCATAAAATCCACATCTTCTTTTGCTTCTTTGGCAGATACTACAGTGGCCATAATCATGGTATCACCCATTTTTACTACTACTGCACCATCGGCTTGGCGAGCCAAACGGCCTGTTTCAATACTGATGGTTTTACCACCAATTTCAAATGTTTTAATTGTTGCTTGTGACATATTTTTATTTTTTCAGCCCCATCTCTTTTTATTTGTTTAGTTATAAATTCCTTTACTAAGATGGGATTAGCAAAAGCCTCTTTTGTTGTTTTTAGTATAAAGTTTAAAAACACAAAAAGCAGCAACTAAATTTTTAGTTCCTGCTTTTTGTAAATTTAGTTAGCTGTTATTTTATAGTTATTTATAAAATAACCCACCAATCCGTTCATATTATTTACGGATTTCAAGTTCTTTTATAATTGCTCTATAGCGGAAAACGTCTTTACGCATCAAGTAATTTAGTAATGAACGTCTTTTACCTACCAACTTAACAAGACTTAACTCTGCAGAAAAATCTTTTTTGTTAATTTTTAAATGGCCAGTAATGTGATTGATCCTCTCAGTGAAAAGAGCAATCTGACTTTCAGCAGAACCAGTGTCTGTAGTAGACTTGGCTGTACCGAACTTTTCGAAAATGGCTTTTTTAGCCTCGGTTGTCAAATGCATGATCTATTTTTTTTAATTAATTAAGGCTGCAAAAGTAAATTTATTTTGGAAGTAAACAAGTAATACACAAAAAATTACTTTAAACTATTGCCTTCTCCTAAATTTCAAGAGTTAAGAATAAAATAATTTTGAAAATAAAAATTTCTGCGTAGGTTTGATTTATAATACAATAAACTAACATACAGTGGAAATCAGCTACCACTTAAAAAAACGAGGCGTACCCGAAAAGCCTAATGAGTAGGAAAAAAAATGAAAAAAATGAAAAAAATGAAAAAAAACGTAGCAGAATTTATTGGAACATTTTGGCTAGTATTAGGCGGTTGTGGAAGCGCAATGCTTGCTGCCGGTGTGCCTGATTTAGGAATTGGTTTTATGGGTGTATCGTTGGCATTTGGACTAACAGTTTTAACCATTGCTTACTCACTCGGACACATTTCAGGAGCGCACTTAAACCCAGCAGTAACCATTGGTTTGTTTGTTGGAGGGCGAATTAAAAGAAAAGAAATTTTACCGTATGTGGTATCTCAAATTTTAGGTGGAATTGTTGCTGCTGGAGTTCTTTATGTTATTGTAACCGGAAATGGTTCATCA
>Ga0247839_1003724_pt1 | contig 20568 bp, 20 predicted proteins | sample LaCruzMarch2015__6_FD_192405 | JGI IMG/M metagenome (GOLD analysis project Ga0247839, IMG submission 192405) | Freshwater microbial communities from meromictic Lake La Cruz, Castile-La Mancha, Spain - LaCruzMarch2015_16m | ecosystem: Environmental > Aquatic > Freshwater > Lake | place: Spain... | reverse complement strand
GACCCCAATCGATCAGCAAGGACTCCAATTGCATCAGCGGATTGAGGTTGGACTCCAACTGCCCCCTGGCCTCGAATACCCGCCGCAACAGGCGATGACCGAGCTGTGGATCGACGCGCCTGGCCAGCTCACCCAGCCTGGCGCGCAACCCCGGATCGGCGAGACGCGGCGGCCGCGCGGACACTGCCAGCCGCAACAGGTCACAAAGGCAAACCGCGAGACACTCCAATGATAGCCGTGTGCCCACCCCGTTCCAAGCCGCCGCCTCAGTCACCGGGTCCAACTCACGGCGACTGATGCCGATCAGACTGCGGACCAGGGTTTCCCATTGGTCCAGCGTGGCCTGATCCAGCTCATCCAGCGCACGCAAGGGGGCACCCGCGGCCAGCCGCAGACGCATGGCCGCCGTGTCGCCCAGCCGCGGGGTCAGCCAGGCAAGTGCCTGAGCTTCCGGTGGGATCGCGACTCCAAGCAATTGACAGCGGCTGCGGATCGTCGCCGGAAGCCGACCAGGCCGTGTGGCGATCAGACACAATAGGGTATCGCCGGCCGGCTCCTCCAGGGTTTTGAGCAGCGCATTGGCGGCGGCTGGGTTCATCCGGTCGGCCGGATCGATCAACACCAGTTTACGCGTCCCCCGCAGCGGTGTCAGTGCCGCGCGTTCGCTCAAGTCGCGAATTGCATCAATAGTGATCTCCCCGGACTTGGACTCGGGGTCCGGCACCACGCACACCAGGTCCGGGTGATTGCCGGCCGCATTCAGGCGGCAGTCCGGACAACACCCGCAAGGCAGGCCTTGGGGGTCAGCGGCCGTACAGAGCAGGGCGCGAACGAACAGATCAGCGAAACGGCGCTTACCCAGACCCCGCGCACCGGCGATCAGCAGGGCGTGGGGCAGCCGATCCGCCGATCGGGCCTGCATCAGACGCGCCCAGAGCGGAACCAGCCAGGGCAGCAGTTCGCTGTCGCCGGCGTCGGTGGATCCGGTTGCAGGGTCGGTCATGGTTGGCGCGCTTGGAACAAGGTTCGGCGCATCACACCGCCGATCCGCCAGGACCCGACAGCCGCCGCCCCGGCGGCGAATGAAACCAGACGGATACAAAGCATCATCCGGTGCTCACGCTTCGAGCACGGCCGCGATGAGCCGCGTGATCTCGGCCGTCACCTCGATCAAAGGCCGGGTTGCATCCAGTACCCGATAGCGTTCGGGGCAGCCCAGGGCACGTTCCAGATACACCGCCCGCGCGGCCTCGAAGAAGGCCAGACGTTCCGACTCGAAACGATCCGGTGCACCCCGCCCGCGCGCCCGTGCCAGGCCGAGTACCGGAGGCAGATCGAACACCAGCGTCAGGTCCGGCCGCAAATCCCCTTGTACCAGATCTTCGAGCACCCCGATGCGTGCCGGTGCGACACCCCGGCCACCGCCCTGATAAGCATAGGTGGCGTCGGTGAAGCGATCACACAGCACCCAGTGACCCGCATCCAAGGCCGGCGCGATGACTTTCGCCAGATGCTCGGCGCGCGCGGCGAACACCAGGAGCAGTTCCGCAACCCCATCCATCCCGACATTGTCCCGATCCAAGAGCAGTGTTCTGATGCGCTCCGCGACCGGAGCCCCGCCCGGTTCCCGCGTCGTGATCACACCGCGGCCGCGCGCGCGCAGCCAGTCGGCCAGGGGTCCGATCTGGCAGGATTTTCCGGCCCCCTCGATCCCCTCGAATGTAACGAAGCGACCCCGCATCATCCGCGATTCCGCGCGGCAGTCATGGACGACGCCGACCGGAGCCTGCACCCGATCAACCTCGCAGCCCCGACATGAGCACCCGGTCGCTGATCAACGTTCATTCGCGTTCACTTGCATCATTTGCGGACATCGACGCCTGCTTGATCCGGGCCGGATGATTCCTGAGACTTGCGCAACTGGAACTCCCGCACCGCTCGGTTATGTTGGTCCAAGGTCGCGGAAAACACGTGTCCGCCATCGCCGCGCGCCACGAAGTAGAGGTCTTCACCCGCCGCGGGGTGCAACGCCGCATGGATCGCCGCCCGCCCGGGCAGGGCGATCGGGGTTGGCGGCAGCCCGGCGATGACATAGGTGTTGTAGGGGGTTGCCGCTCTGAGGTCGTCGCGGCGAATATCGCCGTCGAACCGCTCGCCCATCCCATAGATCACCGTAGGATCGGTTTGCAGGCGCATGCCCAGCCGCAGCCGCCGCACGAAGACCCCGGCGATCTGTGGCCGTTCCGCGGCAAGCCCGGTCTCCTTTTCGATAATGGACGCCAGAATCAAGGCTTCGTAAGGCGTCTTGAGCGGCAGTCCCGCGGCCCGCCCCGCCCATTCCTGTGCCAGCACCTCATCCATTCGCTGGAGTGCGCGCTCAAGCACACCGAGCCCGCTGGTACGCCGCGGAAAACCATAGGTATCGGGGAAAAATCGTCCTTCCGGATGCTCTCCGGGTCGCCCTAAGGCGGCCATCAGCGCCGCGTCGGACTGTCCCGCCAGATCGTCACCGAATCGACCGTTGGCAAGAATCGCCGCGACCGCCTGCCGAAAGGTCCACCCCTCAACGAACGTGATGGGGTATTGAATCACCCGGCCCGAGATCAAGCGATCAAGGACCTGGTCCGGGCGTATCCCCCCGGTGAGTTCGAACTCACCGGCCTTGAGCCGGCCGCCGTCACCGCGAACACGAGCGAGCGCCAGCAGGTAATAGGGGTGGCTGATGAAGCCGCGATCCGTCAGCGCGTCCGCGACCTGACGCCAGCCGCTGCCGCGCTCCACTTCGAAGGTCACCACGGGCGCGGTGATCGCGACCGGAGTCTCCAGGAAACGCTGATAATCGAGCCAAATTCCGCCGAGCAGGGTGAGCACCCCCAGGAACAGCAGCAACAAGGCACGCCAGATCATGTCGTTGGCCACTCCGCAGTCGATGCCGCCAGGCCGACGGCCTCAAGTAACGCCCAGGGCAGACCGTCAGGCGCGTAGTCTTTCCCGTCCAACTGACGCACCGGCCAGCAGCCGATCAGCGCATTCGTCAGAAACAGACCGCGAGCCGGACGCAAATCCGCAGCGGCCAGATGGCTTTCCTGACACGCGATACCCAAACCGACCGCCAGTTCCAGTGTCAGGGCGCGCACGGTACCGGCAATCCCCGCAAGATCCAGGATCGGTGTGATGAGCGACTGACCGGTCCACAGAAACAGGTTGGTCATGGTCCCGCCGACCACCCGCCCATCCTCCCGCAACATCAAGCCCTCGGCAACCGCCGGATCGTCCCATTCGGCGCGTGCCAGGACGCTATCCAGCCGGTTGAGGTGCTTGATTCCCGCCAGCGCGCGGTTCTGCGATGCCGGCGTCGCGCACCAACGCAGGATGACGCCATCCTTTGACCATGCGACCGGATATCCGGGCGAAGGATAGAAGAGTAACGCGCGGCACGGGCACGGTAAGGGCAGCGGACGATAGCCCCGCCCCCCGGAACCGCGCGTGATCAGGATCTTGAGTACGCCGTCCGCGCCCTGGGTCAAAGCGCGGGCCTCAGCCGCCAATACCGCGCCCCCGACGTACGGAATCCCTAACCATCGACAGCCGAATTCAAGCCGGGCGAGGTGTCGGGACCATTGGCATGGCGCGCCCCCGCGGATCAGAATGGTCTCGAACAAACCATCCCCGTAGCTCAGTCCGCGGTCCCAGACGGGAATCTCGCGCGTCGGCAAACCGTTGACCAGTAACCGCAGTGGGCCTGGATCAACCTGGGGAACATCCGGCTCCCCCCTGCATCGACTGTCCGGAACGGTTAACGACATGGACGCGATCGGCGAATAACGAAAATCCTTCGCGATCGGTGATGCAGGATATTCCGTCAATCGCCTCAGGCGCGGCGGAAGATCAAAGTCCCGTTGGTTCCGCCAAAGCCGAACGAGTTGGTCAACGCCACATCAATGGGCATCTCGCGTGCCGTGTTAGGCACATAGTCGAGGTCGCAGGCGGGATCGGGGGTTTCGTAGTTGATCGTCGGCGGCGCGACCTGATCACGGATGGCCAGGATCGTGAAAATCGCCTCGGCCCCACCGGCCGCGCCCAACATGTGCCCGGTCATCGACTTCGTGGAGCTCACCGGAACCTTGTAGGCAAGATCTCCGAAGGTCCGTTTGATCGCCATGGTCTCAGCCATGTCGCCCGCCGGAGTCGAAGTGCCGTGGGCATTGATATAGCCGATCTGATCCAGGTTGACGCCGGCATCCCGCATCGCGATCAGCATGCACTCGGAGGCGCCTTCACCATTCTCCGAGGGTGCCGTCATATGATAGGCATCGGAATTCATGCCGATCCCGACCAGTTCGGCGTAAATCGGCGCTCCCCGCGCCACCGCGCGTTCGTACTCTTCCAGGACGACCACCCCGGCCCCATCGCTCAGGACGAAGCCGTCGCGATCTTTCTCGAAGGGCCGACTGGCGCGCTCCGGATCGTCGTTGCGGGTCGACAGAGCACGCGCCGCCGCAAATCCGCCCAAGCCGACCGGGGAAGTGGCCATCTCGGCACCACCCGCGATCATCACGTCCACATACCCGTGGCGGATCATGATCGCCGCCTCGCCGATATTGTGACTGCCCGTACTGCACGCGGAGACGATCGAGTAGTTCGGCCCCTTGAGCCCGAACTTGATCGACAGATCACCCGAGACCATATTGATGATGTTGGCCGGGACGAAGAAGGGCGAGATCCGGCGCGGCCCCTTGGACCGATAAGCCTCGTAGTTGTTCTCGATCCCCGTAATCCCACCGATCCCCGACCCGATCGCCACGCCGATGCGGCGACAGTTGGACTCGTCGACCACCAATCCGGAGTCGGCGATGGCTTGACAGCCGGCCGCCATTCCGTAGTGGATGAACTTGTCCATCTTCTTGGCGTCCTTCTCCGTAATATAGAGGGTCGGATCAAAACCATAGATCGGCCCGCCGAAACGCGTGCTGAAGGTTTCCACATCAAAGTGGGTGATCGGCTTGATGCCGCTCTTGCCGGCCAGGATATTTGCCCAGGACGATTTCACGTCCAAGCCCACCGGCGCCACCAGTCCCAGACCGGTGACCACGACCCTTCTACCTGCCATTACCTACCCCTCTCGCTCAGAATGACTCGACGGGCAAGCGCCGCACCTGCGTTCCCTGTGCCGGGCGGCGGCCGTTCCGTCTTCGAAGCCGCACGCCTCAAACAAGGTGCGCGTTGATGTAGTTGACGGCCTGCTGGACGGTGGTGATCTTTTCCGCATCCTCGTCAGGGATCTCGGTTTCGAACTCCTCCTCGAGCGCCATCACCAGTTCGACAGTATCGAGTGAATCCGCACCCAGATCGTCGACGAAGGAAGCCTCCGCGGTCACCTCTTCTTCTTTGACGCCCAATTGTTCAACGACGATCTTGCGGACGCGGTCTTCAATGCTGCTCATCTGTCTGAATCCTCCGAATGGAAAAGACGGCCCGGCACGGGCCAGGCGGTATTCTAGTGACAATCGAGGGGGGATGAAAGCCGATAAATGGCCTCGATACCCTCAATTAACCAAATGACTTTGCTCGGGTTTGATCGCTGCATCCAGCGACCTAGACCATGTACATGCCGCCATTGACGTGCAGGGTCTCTCCAGTGATGTACGCGGCACTGGGTGAAGCGAGAAAAACGACCGTGTCGGCGATCTCCTGCGGCTGCCCGAAACGGCCGAGCGGGACGGCTGACAGGATGATCTGCTGCTGCGCCTCGCTGATCGCCCGCGTCATGTCCGTGTCGATCAGACCCGGGGCCACGCAGTTGACCGTGATGCCGCGCGAGCCCACCTCACGCGCGAGGGACTTGGTGAATCCCATCATACCGGCCTTGGCCGCCGCATAGTTAGTCTGACCGGCGTTACCCATGACGCCGACCACGGAGGCAATATTGATGATGCGCCCTTTACGCGCCTTGGTCATCGCCCGTACGCAGGCGCGCGACATCCGGAAAATGGAGCCGAGGTTGGTATCGACGACCGCCTGCCATTCTTCATCTTTCATGCGCATCAGGAGGTTATCGCGGGTGATACCGGCATTGTTGACCAGCACGGTCGGCGCACCGATACGCTCCGCGATCCGCTCCATCGCCGCCTCGACCGACACCGGATCAGAGACGTCGAGCACCACACCGAAGCCTTGATGGCCGCTTTCAGTCAAGACCTGGTCAATGCCGTCGGCACCGGCCTGGGTCGTGGCGGTCCCGACGACCACGGCACCCTGCCCCGCCAGTGCCAGCAAGATGGCACGACCGATCCCACGTGACGCACCCGTCACCAGCGCGATTTCACCTTTGAGCATCTGCAGTCGCCTCCAATGCCGCCGTCAACGTCTCCGGATCGAAGACCGGCAGCGTGGTGATGTTCTTGTCGCAGCGTTTGTTAAGCCCGGTCAGCACTTTTCCGGGACCGAATTCGATCGCCAGCGAGACCCCGGCAGCACCCATGGCCTGCACGGTCTCGACCCAGCGCACGGGTCGATACAACTGCTCGCACAGCCGCTCGCGCAAGGCCGCGACTGAATCCGCGGCAGCCGCGTCCACGTTGTGAAGCACGGGAACCTCCGGCAGTCGCAGGTCCACTGCCTCCAGACGCGCGGCCAGCAGGGTCGCGGCCGGGCGCATCAGGGCGCAATGGGATGGCACACTGACCGGCAGGAGCAAGGACCGCTTGGCTCCCGCGGCCTTGGCGGCAATCACCGCACGGCCGACCGCGGCCACGTCACCGGCAATGACCACCTGACCGGGCGCGTTGAAGTTCACTGCCTCCACCACGCCCCCCTGCGCCGCCTCGGCGCAGGCCGTCATCACCTGCGCGTCCGTCAGACCAAGCACCGCGGCCATCGCCCCCTGACCAACCGGAACGGCCGCTTGCATCAACCGTGCACGTTCGGCGGCCAGACGCACGCCGTCCACCAGACTCAAGGACCCGGCGGCCACCAGTGCGGCGTACTCGCCCAGGCTGTGACCGGCCATCAGGGCCGGCGCCGCGCCGCCTTGCGCTTGCCAGACACGCCACACGCTGATCTCGGCAACCAGCATCGCCGGCTGGGTATTCTCGGTTTGATCGAGGGACTCCTTGGGACCGCCGCTGACCAGCGCCCAGAGGTCCAGCCCGAACGCCTCGGACGCCTCCGCGAAGGTCTCGCGGACCTCGGGATAGGTCGCGGCAAAGGCATCGAGCATCCCCACGGATTGGGAACCCTGGCCGGGAAAGCAGGCGGCAAACGAAAGCACTGGTCTCATCTCGATTCAGATCGGATTCGGGGCTGGATTGAACCGGGTTCGCATCCGTTGTGGACTGACTGTTTCAGAAGCGCGCGAGGACCGAGCCCCAGGTGATACCGCCGCCGAAGGCTTCCATCAACAGCAGCTCACCCCGTTTGATGCGGCCGTCACGCACCGCCTGATCCAAGGCCAGCGGGATGGACGCGGCGGAGGTATTGGCATGATCCGCGACCGTGACGACTACCCGCTCCATGGGCAAGTCGAGCTTACGCGCGGTGGCCTGAATGATCCGCAAATTCGCCTGATGCGGGATCAGCCAGTCGATATCGGAACGCTCCAGGCCGTTGGTCGCGAGCGTTTCCTCGACAATCCGACTCAGCGTCGTGACGGCAACCCGGAAAAGTTCGTTGCCCTTCATCTCCACGCGGTTGTTGGCATAATCCCCGTTGCCGAGACCTCCGGGGATCTGCAGCAAATCCTTATACGCACCATCCGCGTGCAGATGAGTGGAGATGACCCCGGGCGTGTCCGCCGCCTCAATGATCACCGCGCCGGCCCCATCGCCGAACAACACACAGGTGCTCCGGTCGGTCCAGTCGAGGATGCGCGAGAAAGCGTCCGACCCCACCACCAGGGCATTCTGGGCGGAACCCAGGCGAATGAACTTGTCGGCAATGCTCAAGGCATAGACGAATCCGGCACAGACCGCCTGGACGTCAAACGCCGGGCAACCGTGGACATCGAGCCGCTGCTGCAAAATACAGGCTGTGCTGGGAAAATATTGATCCGGCGTGGTCGTCGCCACCACGATCAGGTCGAGGTCCGCAGCCGGGAGACCGGCCGCCTCCAGCGCCAGGCGGGCGGCTCGCTCGGCGAGATCGGAACAGGTCTCACCGTCACTCACGAGATGCCGCCTCTCGATCCCGGTGCGCTCGCGAATCCAGGCATCCGTGGTGTCGACAGTCGCCTCGAGGTCCGCGTTGGTCACGACCCGCTCCGGGAGGTAGCCGCCGGTCCCCGCAATGCGAGAGTAGATCATCAGGCGGTCGCCCGTACCGGATCGGTCGCGAGATGTCGCCCGACCTGTTCGGAAATGCGACGCGGGATGTCGCAGAGGATCTCTTTCGCGGCGATATGGATCGCGTTCTCGAACGCGATCTCGTCCGCCCCGCCGTGGCTTTTGATCACGATCCCGCGCAGCCCCAACAAGCTGGCGCCGTTGTAACGCCGCGGGTCCATGGTGCGTCGAAACGCCCGCAGAATCGGCAGTGCCGCCAAGCCGGCAAGGCGGGTGAACAGGTTGCGCTTGAATTGACCGTTCAGCGTATGACGCACGAATTTCGCAACGCCTTCGCTGCTCTTCAAGGCCACATTCCCGACGAATCCATCCGAAACCACCACATCCACGTCTTCCAGATAAATCCCGTCTCCTTCGACATACCCGATGTAGTTGAGCCCACTGCGGGACAACAACTCATGGGCATTCTTGACCTGCTCGTTGCCTTTGATCTCTTCCTGACCAATGTTCAGCAGGGCAACCTTGGGCGCCGCGACACCATCGACGGCCGTGACCAACTCGCTGCCCATCACGGCAAACTGCAACAGATGCTCGGCCGTGCAGTCGACATTGGCGCCCAGATCGAGCATGTGGGTGTGACCATGCAGCGAGGGCACGGCGGTGATGATCGCCGGACGATCTACATTCGGCAGGGTCTTGAGGACGAAGCGCGCGGTAGCCATCAACGCGCCGGTATTCCCGGCACTCACGCAGGCATGCGCCTCGCCGCTCTTCACCAGATCGATGGCCACGCGCATGGAGGAGTCTTTCTTTCCGCGCAGGGCCTTGGACGGTGACTCGTCCATCGCGACCGACTCCGTGGTGTGCCTGATCCGCAGCGATGGCGGGATCACACCACCCAGACAAGCGAGGATCTGCGCCTGGTCGCCGACCAGGATCAGATCAATCGAACGCTCGGTCGATAAAAAGCGCCGGGCGGCAGCAACGATCACCTGCGGCCCATGGTCACCACCCATCGCATCCAGGGCGATCGTCTGTCGACCAGTCACGGCTTGCGCTGGGGCTTGACGAGGGATTTGACCGGTATCAGGCCGGCCCTTGCCGCGGAGCCCGAGTCCTGCCTCGTCCGGGCTTGCAGCCTTGCCGATTCCGGGACGTAAAACAACCAAAGGCTCCGCATCGCCGGTCACTTAAGATCTATCCAGGATCTTACGACCGCGATAGAAGCCGTCCGGGGAGACGTGATGGCGCAGGTGAATTTCACCTGACGTGGGTTCGACCGACAGGGTCGGCTTGCTGAGGGCATCGTGCGAGCGACGCATGTCGCGCCGCGAGCGGGTCTTGCGATTCTGGGGAACGGCCATGCTTCTCTCCGCAAAGCGCCCGGGTCCTTATACGGATCGGAACGCGTGCTCGTTGTAACTCAAATGCGCGTGTTTGCCGGACGGCACGCACGATCTCTTCAATGCTCGTCCGCCTCCGGACCCGGTTGCCGCGCCTGAAGCGCCGCCAGTGCCGCGAACGGATTTCGCGGACGTTCGGCCGCCATCTCGGATGCGGCCGGGGCAACCTCCGCCATGCAGTGTCCAGCCGGATGCATCGGCACCTGCGGCAGGGCAAGCAGCAACTCGTCTTCCACCCAGTCCAGGACACGGACGGACTCGTCGTCGCCCAGCGGGAGTGGCTCCAGGTCGCCGGCCAGACCCTCAACTTCAGCCAGCCCCAAGCGGTCCGGAGCGCCACGCACATGCACCAGACCGAGCGCGATCGGGGCATCAACCGGCACCTCGAACTCACCCAGACAGCGCTGACAGGTCATCAGCAGCACCATGGAAACGCGACCCCGTGCCACTGCTTGCCCTTGCTCATCCAGCGCGAACCGGATCTCATAACGCGCGGGACCGGCCGCCCCGAACACCGCCTCGGCCAAGCGCGGAAAGGAGCGCAACGACGCCTCGCCGGCGAACGCAGCCTTGAACTTAACCGCACGCCAAGGATCGAGTCTTTCAGGTAATGGCGCCGACATAAGCTCACCAAGATAACCGATTCAGGGCCACAGAGTCAATTGCAGCGATCGAGACATTCGGAGCGCTTGACGATGCACGTGTTGCCGATCCTTGAGGCAGGAGGGAAATCCGGTGCGATCTGGTCGCTTATTTTCCGCCACTCGCCTAACGGCCCGATCCTGGCCCGAAGGGATGCCGCAACACCAGGGTCTCATTGCGTTCAGGACCGGTGGAGATCAGGTCGATCGGCAGGCCGGAGAGGTCTTCGATGGTCTTCAGATAGGCCCGGGCATTGGCAGGAAGGGACTCCCGCGACGCCGCACCGACGGTGGAGTCCGACCACCCCGGAAGTTCCAGGTAATGGGGTATGCAGCGCGCCAGGGCATCGGCGCCCACCGGCGGCACGGTGATCCGGGCGCCGTCCAGATCATAGGCAGTGCAGATCCGCAGTGTCTCGAAGCCGTCGAGCACATCCAGTTTCGTGATGCACAGACCGGTGACGCTATTGATGGCGAATGAACGCTGCAGGGCGACCATGTCCAGCCAGCCACAGCGCCGCTTACGCCCGGTGGTGGCACCGAACTCGTGGCCGCGCTCGCCCAGGCGATCACCATCGGCGTCGAACAGCTCGGTCGGGAAGGGACCGCCGCCGACGCGCGTCGTGTAAGCCTTCACGATCCCCAGGATGTAGTCGAGATCACGCGGCCCCACGCCGCTGCCGCAGGCGGCACCGCCGGACGTGGTGTTGGAGGACGTGACATAAGGGTAGGTACCATGATCGATGTCGAGCATGGACCCTTGGGCACCTTCGAACAGCACATCCCCGCCATCGGCACGCAGGGCGTGCAACACGCCGGGCACGTCCACGACCAGCGGACGGAGTTGCTCGGCTTGGGCCAGCGCCTCATCGAGCACGGCAGCGTAGTCCACGGCCTCCGCCTTGAAGTAATGAACCAGGGTGAAGTTGTGATACTCCAGCACCTCACGCAGACGCTCCTTGAAGTGCGCGGTATCCAGCAGCTCGCCAAGCCGAATCCCCCGCCGGGAGACCTTGTCCTCGTAGGCCGGGCCGATACCGCGACCGGTGGTACCGATGGCCTTGGCACCGCGGGCACGTTCCCGCGCCAGATCGAGGGCGACGTGATAAGGCAGAATCAGGGGACAGGCGGCGCTGATGCCCAGCCGCTCCCGGACCGGAACGCCGGTGCGCTCGAGTGCGGCCATTTCGTCGAGCAGCGCCCGCGGCGACAGCACCACGCCGTTGCCGATGAGGCAGCGGACCCCCGCTCTGAGAACTCCCGAGGGTACCAGATGGAGGACAGTCTTGACCCCGTCGATCACCAGGGTGTGACCCGCATTGTGGCCGCCCTGAAAGCGCACCACCGCGGCGACGTGCTCGGTGAGCAGGTCGACGACCTTGCCCTTACCCTCATCTCCCCATTGGGTGCCAATGACTACAACGTTGTTGCCCATCTGCGAGATTCCTGACCCTTGACTTAAATGACTTCGAGTTGCCAGCCGGCCGCACCCGCGACCAAGCGTCGATCACATCCGAGCGGACGCGGGTCCTGGTCCAACTGCGCGTCCCCGCCGGGGAGCGCGGTCATCACCCGGTGACCGTCCCGGCGCAAACGCTCGATTTGCTCCAGCAGGGCCGGATCGGCAGACCAGGGGGCGTAGATTGCCGGTGCCTCCCGATAGCGCGTCCCCAGACCCGTACCCAGACGCAACAGACCCTTGAGGTCGGTGCTGAATCCAACCGCCGGGCGCGCCCGCCCGAAGACCCGGCCGATGTCGTCATAACGCCCCCCGCGCGCGAGCTCCTGTCCCCAGCCGGGCACGAAAGCCGCGAACACCACCCCGGTCTTATAGCGATAACCGCGCAATTCGGCCAGGTCGTAATGGACCGACACTTCCGGCAACCACTGATTCAGCGCATCAGCCAACCGGCGCAGATACGCCACCGCCGCCAACACCGGCGGCTGCGCACCCTCCAGGACAGTCGCCGCGCGGGTCAGGGCGTCATCGCCATTCAGATCGGCCAGCGCGACAAGCATGCCAGCCAACCGCGTCGGGAGACCAAATGCGGCGACCAGCATCTCGATCTCCGGTATCGCCTTGCGCTGCAGAGCGGCGAACAACGCGTGCTCTTGCGAGGGATTCAGACCGCCTTGGCGGGCCAGACCGCGAAAGATACCGACATGTCCCAGATCCAGATAACAGCCGGTGATCCCCGCCATCCGCAGGGTCTCGAAAATCAGACGCAGCACTTCGAGATCGCTCTCGATCCCGGCGTGTCCATAGACCTCGGCGCCGATCTGGTAGGGGCTGCGGGTGCCGGCGAAACCATCGGCGCGGGTGTGCAGCACCGTCCCCAGATAGCAGAGGCGGGTCGGTGCATCGCGCCGCAGATGGTGCGCATCGATCCGTGCCACCTGGGGTGTCATATCCGCGCGGACCCCAAGCAAACGCCCACTGAGCTGGTCAGTGAGCTTGAAGGTTTGCAGATCCAGGTCCTGACCGGTCCCGGTCAGGAGTGACTCCAGAAAGTCGATGAAGGGCGGGACAACCAGTTCGTAGCCCCAGCAACGGTAGAGGTCGAGCAAGTCGCGCCGCAGAGACTCCATAATCTGGGCCTGGGGCGGCAGGATCTCCTCGATCCCAGTGGGCAGCAGCCAGCGTTCCTCATCCATCGACCTTACTCGGTTGACCCGGCACCGAACAGTCGACCCATGGGAAGCGGGTCGGCCGTTGGTTGACCAGCCATTAGTTGACTACATACAACAGCGCGACGCCGGCCAACATGCTGACCAGCCCCGCCAGCCGGAGCGGGCCATCCGCCTCCGCGACCACTGTCTGCAAGGCGCGTCGAAAGGTCGCCGGGCTCAGGAAGGGCCAGATGCCCTCGATGACCAAGAGCAGCGCGGCGGCAGCGAGGAGTTCCTGCACGCCGGTTATCCGCACGGCCGGCACGCGCGGCACACCAGGCGGCGGACAGGCGCAGGCCACACCGCCGGCCAGGGGGCCGCGCCGGTCTTGATCTGCGCCGCGACCATTACGGCGCCTCGCCGCTCTGCGAGCGGAAGTAGCGGAAGAACTCCGATTCGGGCTGCAGGACCATCATGTCGCCTCCCGAGTGGAAGGCCCCGCGGTAAGCCCCGAGGCTGCGATAGAACGCGTAGAAATCCGCGTCCTCGGTGTAAGCCTTGGCGTAGATCTCAGACGCCTTGGCATCACCCTCGCCGCGCGCCTGCTCGGACTCCTTGTAGGCATCGGCCAGCGCGACGGTCCGCTGACGATCCGCATCCGCGCGGATACGCTCGGCCGCCTCCTTGCCCTTGGCGCGCAGGTCGCTGGCCACCCGCTCACGCTCGGCCCGCATCCGCATATACACGGACTCGCTCACCTCGGGGGGCAGATCGATCTTCTTGACCCGCACATCAACGATCTCGACACCCAGTTCATTCGCCTGCAGGTCACTGCGCTTGCGCAGTTCTTCCATCAGCTCGGTACGATCCTCGGACACCACCTCCTGAATGGTGCGCTTGCCGAACTCGTCGCGCAGACTGCTACCGATCCGCTCGGCCAGCAGCCGCGAGGTCCGGCTGACGTTACCGCCGGTGGAGCGGAAATACTGAGCCGGATCGCTGATCCGCCACTTGGCGTAGGAATCGACGATCACGTCTTTCTTCTCGACGGTCAGAAAACGCTGTGGCGGCGCGTCCAGCGTCTGGATCCGGCGGTCGAAGATCTTGACATCCTGCACGATCGGCAATTTGAAATGCAGCCCGGGCGCGTAGTCAGTTCCAACGATGGAACCGAGTTGCAGCTTGATTGCCGTCTGCCACTCGTTGACAACGAAGGTCGATGCGTAGATCAGCAGGACCAGGACAGCGAGCAGCGCCGGCAGGAATGACTTGTACTTACTCATTGACGCGCCCTCCGATCACGGTCCACCGGACGCGCCGTTCCTGGCCGCGCATCGGCCTCAACCGGGGACACGATCAACGGCTGCTGAGGTTCGGCAACGGTCTGACGTTGCCGCACCAACTGATCCAGCGGCAGATACACCATGCTGTTTGAGCCCTCCTGAGTGTCGAGCACGATCTTGTTGGTGCCGCTCAGCACCTTCTCCATGGTGTCGAGGTAGAGCCGCTCACGCGTCACATCCGGCGCCTTCTTGTACTCGGCCAGCACGGCGCTGAAGCGGGCAGCCTCACCTTCGGACTCGGCAACCACCTTATCGCGATAGGCTTTGGCGTCGGCGATGATCCGGGCCGCTTCGCCGCGCGCCTGCGGGAGGACCTGGTTGGAGTAGGTCTCGGCCTGGTTTTCCGAGCGCTCCTTGTCCTCTCGCGCCTTGATGGCGTCATCGAAGGCTTCCTTGACCTGTTCCGGCGGCTTAGCCGGCTGCATGTTGATCGAGGTGACCAGCAAACCTGTCTTGTACAGATTCATCAACTCCTGGACACGCTCCTGAATGGTGATCGCGATGGCCCCGCGACCCTCGGTCAGGATAAAGTCCAGTTTGCTGCCGCCGATCGTCTTACGGACTACGGTCTCGGTGGCATCCTTCAAAGTGCCTTCCGGATTCTGGTCCTGAAACAGAAACTGCGCCGCGTCCTGAATGCGGGACTGAACGGTCAACTCCACATCGACGATGTTCTCGTCCTTGGTCAGCATGGCGGCTTGGTGACTGAACGAGGACACCTCATCGACATTGACCTTTTCCACCGATTCGATCGGATAGGGGATGTGCCAGTTTAGCCCCGGATCCGTGGTATCCACATATTTACCAAAACGCAGCACCACCCCGCGCTCGGCGGGCGCGACGATGTACGTCCCCGTGGCCAGCCAAACCGCCAGCACGACACCGAGGACGATCGCCACGGCGGGCGTTCCCAGGTTGCCGGTCGGCAGGTTGAACCCACCGCCCCCGCCGCCGGACTTATTGCCGCCCGGCCGGTTGCCGCCGAAGAGGCCGCCGAGTTTTTCCTGAAGCTTGCGAACCACCTCCTCGAGGTCCGGCGGCCCTGATTCGCCGCCCCCGCCGCTCTTGCCGCTCCAGGGGTCTTTGTTGCCGCCACCTGGCTCATTCCAGGCCATAGCTACTCCGTCTATCTCTGCGCGTGAGACTGAATGGGATGGATCGACCGACTCACGAGTCAGACGATTCCATAGTGATTGGGACCGGGCACGAAACACCGCTTGTCACTCAGTTTGTCAAGATGCAGCCGCCTGGCCGCTTAATCAACCCGCGCAAGTGTCGCCGGCACGGTCGGACAGCCAACAGACGATTGTAGGCAGCCAGACGCGGCGGTGCAAACCCCACAGTAGGGAAACAGGAACCGGTTGCGCCGCCGCATGCGACCGGATGACGGGCTCGCTCACGCAACCTCAGTGCAACAGCACGTGCGCGCGCTCGGGCTCGTGCGCCAGAAAACGCTGCAAGTCCGCGGGCGCGATCAGGATTTCCATAGTCCAACCGCCGTCCGCGGCGGGCGCATCGGCCAGTACGCGCGCATGAGCATACAGCCAGGCACGCAGACGCCCGTCACCGGGGCCGAGACGCACCTGATGGCGGGTACTCTCGCCCCCGGTCAATTCCGCGATGGCGGTCAGCAGGAGGTCGATCCCCGCACCCGAACGGGCGGACAGCCAGACCCGGGTCGGCTGACCGACACTGTCGCGTTCCAGGCGCGGCGGTTCATCCGCCAGCAAATCGAGTTTGTTCCAGACCTCCAACCGCGGAATGTCCATGCTGCCGATCTCCGCGAGCACTGTCTCCACGTCGCCGATCAGCCGCGCCCGGTGGCCGGCGGACGCATCGACCACATGCAGCAGCAGCGACGCATTGCGGGCCTCCTCCAAGGTAGCGCGGAAGGCCGCCACCAGCTCGTGCGGAAGTCGGCTGACAAACCCGACCGTATCCGCCAACAGTGCCCGCCCGCCGTTGGGCAGGGCGAGCCGCCGCAGTGTTGGGTCCAGGGTGGCGAACAGTTGATCGGCCTCGAACACCCCGGCCGCGGTGAGCCGATTGAAGAGCGTGGACTTGCCGGCGTTGGTGTAGCCGACCACTGAAATCACCGGCAGCTCGGCCTTCTCGCGGGCGCGACGCCCCTGGGCGCGCTGGGATTCGATCCCCTCCAGTCGCCGCTTGAGCAACGCGATGCGCTTGGCCAACAACCGCCGGTCGGTCTCGAGCTGAGTCTCACCCGGACCGCGCAGACCGATGCCGCCCTTCTGCCGCTCAAGGTGAGTCCAGCCGCGCACCAGGCGGGTCGACAGGTGGCGCAGTTGGGCCAACTCGACCTGGAGCTTGCCCTCGAAGGAACGGGCGCGCTGAGCAAAGATATCGAGGATCAGTCCCGTCCGGTCCACGACCCGACATTCGAGCAGACGTTCCAGGTTGCGCTCCTGAGCCGGGGACAGCGCATGATTGAAGACCACCAGTTCCGCCCCTGCGGCCGCGACCAGGTCCTTCAACGTATCGGCTTTACCGGAGCCGATGAAGAGCCGGGCGTCCGGCCGGGCGCGCGTACCGCCCAGGGTCCCAACCACCTCGGCACCGGCCGCGCGGACGAGTTGGTCGAACTCTTCCCGCTCATCGAGTGCCACCGCGCCGCCCAGGTCCAGTTGCACCAGCACGGCACGCTCGCCGGATGCGGGCCGCTCGAACACCAGATCGCTAGGCATCGGGACATCCGCAGGCCAACTTGGAAACCGCACTTGGGAGCCGTCCAGCCACAGAGCGTATGCGCAACTTAGCTATTGCCCGGCTCGTCGATTTCATCGCCAGCCGGCAATTTCACATTACGCGCCGGCACCACGGTCGAGATCGCGTGCTTGTAAATCATCTGACTGACGTTGTTCTTCAGCAACACGACGAACTGATCGAACGACTCGATCTGACCCTGCAACTTGATGCCGTTGACGAGAAAGATTGAGACGGGGATGCGCTCCTTCCGCAGGGCATTGAGGAAAGGGTCTTGCAGGCTTTGGCCCTTGGACATGTTTTTTCTCCTTGTTGTAGTCGTTTCGCGAAGATCGCCCGGCTGAAATGGATCGACTGACGCTGCTCGTCGACTTGGCGCCGAACCGCCGTCCTGGCCTCATGCACACCGCGGCCGCTGCGGTCGCAAGGGTCAGTCTCAGACGCTCCAACACGTGGATTGCAGCCGGGACATGCTGTTCCACGCAATAGGTCCCTGTAGTTTCGCTCAGCGGGAACGAGAAAGCCATTAAGATTTTCCAATACTTGCTGAGTGTTGTACCGGATAGGGACCATGCAGCCACGCGCCATCCCTACGAGATACGGCGATCGGAGGCGGCAGGTCGCAGCGCGACGGGGTGGCTGGAACCGTCCGGATCGGACGCGCAAGATGGTCGGCCGGACCGCTGTTCAAAGTGCGCGACCATCAGCGTGAGAGCTCAGCGCAAGGGGTGCTGCGCCGTGATCAGTGCCAGGGCGCGCTCCAGCGCAGTCTGGTCGTCGGTCAGCCAATGGCTGTCAGTCTCGGCCCGCAGCCAGGTCATCTGACGCTTCGCCAACTGCCGGGTGGCGATGATGCCGCGATGCAGCATTTCATCGAAACTGTATCCGCCAAGGATGAATTTCAAGACCTGGCGATAGCCGACACAGCGCATGGCAGGCAAGTCTTCCAGCAAATCCCCGCGACTCCACAGGGACTCCAACTCCTCGACCAGACCCTGCTCGACCATCCCCCGAAACCGCCGCTCGATGCGCCCGTGCAGCGTCTGCCGGTCCGCGGGACTACGCACCAGCTTGAACAACCGGTAGGGCAGCACGGCACCCTGACCCTGGGTCCGCCGGATCAGGACACTCATCGGCTCGCCGCTGATGGCGTGGACTTCCAGGGCACGTTGGATGCGTTGCGGATCGTTGGGGTGGACCGCAGCCGCTGTTGCCGGGTCCAGCCGCGCCAGCCGCTGATGCAGCGCCGCCCAGCCCAACCGCTGTGCTTCCTCCAGCAACGCCTGACGCACGCGCGGGTCGGCATCCGGCAGGGACGCCAACCCCTGCTGCAACCCGCGGAAATAGAGCATGGTTCCACCCACCAGGAGGGGCATACGACCCGCGGCGGTGATCGCCGCCATGGCCTCCAGGGCATCGGCCCGGAAGCGCGCGGTCGAGTACGACTCACTGGGGTCCAGGATGTCGATCAGCCGATGGGGCGCCTGCGCCAACACCTCCGGACCCGGCTTGGCAGTGCCGATATCCATGCCCCGGTAGATCATGGCCGAGTCCACACTGACAATGGAACAGGGCAAGCGGCGCACCAGGTTCACCGCGAGATCGGTCTTCCCCGCCGCGGTCGGACCCATCAGCAGAATGGCCAGCGGGCGCTGGTCGGACTCCGGCAAGCGGTCAGGACGCATCCATCAACCTCGCGTCAGGTTCCCAACACCCCGGTGTCTTGCCGCCGCAGCCCGGCGCCCCCGCTTCAGCGCCGCGAGTCTGCCGAAAAGTGGCCCGAGCATCCACTGAACAGGTCCACGGGCGTCAGAACCGGACCTGCACCCGCCAACTGAGCGTGGCGGCGCCATCGGAAGGAACCAGGACCTGCCATACAGCGAGGTGGGACGCCTCTTTGCTATGGGGCTGGCTCTGCTGGATCATTTTCCAGTCGCCGGGGATGTCCTCGACGACCTTGACCGTCACCGCATCGGGTTTGGCGTTCTTGATCTCCAGCACAAAGGCTGCCTCATACGTATAGTTGTAGGCGCTCGCCCCGCTGAGTTTCTTGAACTCGGTCTGCTTGCGTCGAACGGTCACGTCGAAGCTCTCGCCGAGCTTCAGGGTGACCGTCTCGTTCTTCGGGGTGTGATCGATCCGGTCCTCCCCGATGAATTGCGCATTGCCGCGGCTGTCTTTGGAGTAGACCCGCACCACGCCTTCCGGCAAGGGGATACCGAGGCTGCCGCCCTGATTGTTAAAGTTCAGCGTGGAGGCGACCGGCAGTTTATTCCAACCATCCGCGGACTGGGACTGGTAGCTGTAGGGCTGGCCGCGCACCACCAGTTCCCGCGTCACCGGCACCCGCGGGGCGGAGAGCAGCGCCACCTGCTTGGTCTGATTGTTGAGCACGTCGGTGGGGCGTGACAGCGTGTAGAGGTGGTATTCGTCCAGGGCCTCCTCCTGCGGCATCGGGGCAGCAGCCGGCATGGCCATGGTGCGCGCCATCATCAGTGGCGGCGGTTCCGGCCGGACCTGATTGACCTCACCCGCCACCAGTTGCAGCTTGGCCTGGCGGTAGGCGACCCCGCTACTGTTGGTCAGTGTCACCCAGCCGCTGAGATCCATGGACTTGCCATCGGCGGCCAGATCGGCCACATAGTCGGCTTTCCAGGATAGCCCGCCGGTGAGATAGGACAACTCGAAGGTGCCGGTGCCGGCCTGCGCGGCCTCCAGGTGCAGGATCAGCGTGGGCTGATCCCGCAGGTCCGGGGGCAGGTCCGGGAACGCCAGATGGCCGACGATATCGGTTTCGATCCGGTCGGCATAGCGCAGGACCACACCGTCATTGGTGGCGAGCACGGTGGCGTCCTCGGTCGTCCGCGCCCCGTCGTCCGCGGTCCGGATGGCCTGCACTTTGCGGCCGACATATTTCTTGAGCAGGCTCTGCGGAGTCAGCAGGTCGAAATCGAAATTCTGCTCCAACAGGGTGACCGCGGCGGTCCCTGAAGTCGCGGAGAGGAGCGCCGTCTCGGGCCTGATCTGGCCTGAGCAGTTGCGCCAGGCGAGCCGGTTCTCGCCCTGGGTCAGGGTGAGTTCGCGCAGGTCCTTCACCAGGGCGAGATTGTCGTTATAAATCGTGACGGCCAGCGCCTGCTGAGCGCTGTCATCGATCCGCTGCTCCTGGATGGTCGCGGCGGTGTTGGTGGTCTCCATGGCGGCTCCCGGATTGACGATAAACAGCGCGGCCAGGGCAGCGGCCGATCGCAATGACCTGATGCTGAGTGAGACAGACTGGGCGTGCTGCATGGGGACTCCTGGCGCCGGCAGTGATGGTGTTAGGCAATTGCCGGGCTTACGCATCCGGACTGCGCATGCCCGCAAAATCCGCACGGATGTAGGGGCGGCTGGCCTCGATCAAGATTCCGGACACTTGGGCTCGCCGGGTGCGTCGTCAGGCCATCCTGGCCTGACACCCTCAGGGCTGGAAGCCCTGACTACGCACGCTCGCCGGGTGCGTCGTCAGGCCATCCTGGCCTGACACCCTCAGGGCTGGAAGCCCTGACTACGCACGCTCGCCGGGTGC
>Ga0247839_1003719_pt1 | contig 20577 bp, 20 predicted proteins | sample LaCruzMarch2015__6_FD_192405 | JGI IMG/M metagenome (GOLD analysis project Ga0247839, IMG submission 192405) | Freshwater microbial communities from meromictic Lake La Cruz, Castile-La Mancha, Spain - LaCruzMarch2015_16m | ecosystem: Environmental > Aquatic > Freshwater > Lake | place: Spain... | reverse complement strand
CGACCGATGAGTTATTTTAAGAGTTAAATATGTTAAATAATTGGGTCAAGTTTGATTGGCAGATTGATAAAAACTGGGTCAAGATTTTATTTTGCGCGGTGCTGCCAGGTTTAGTAGTGAGTATTTACACTAATGAAATGCTCTGGACGGTTGGATCTTTTTTGGCCGCCTGTGGAATAATTCCCTACACCACGAGTTACGATAAGCGTTGGATAGCATTATTTAATATGCTGGTGATTTGCGCGTTGGCATACGTGGTTAAGTATTTGCTCGCGTTAAATATTTGGCCGCTTACATTGGGCTTTATTGTGTTACTCGCGGCGGTGGCTGGAACCATTGATAATATCCATCCACAATTACGCAGTCTTTCGGCATGGTTAGTTATTGGCACGATTTATGGTGGTGTGAAGCTTTCTGAGTATCCATTAGCAATTAATCAGTTGCTTGGCATTATTGCTTTGGCGTTTCTGGGGGTGATGCTGGTAATTGCGCTATTTAAGAGTGAGGTTAAACCAATTGAGCTTAAATTAGTTTATTCTAGTCACCCAGATTTTATGTTTAATTTTAAATATGTTGCACCAATTGGAATCGCGGGTTTAATTTGGTATGCGTTTAAAATTAAAGAACCCGAATGGTTACTCTGGTCAAGTCTGACGGTGGTAAATACCGAGCTAAATCTACTCTTTGAAAAATTTCGCCAGCGTGTGATTGGCGTGGTAATTGGAGTTGTTGCGGGCTTAGCCGTTGGATTGTTATTGCCGCACAGTCAGATTGTGGCATATACGTGTTTTGTGGTAATAATAATTGGTCTTAAATGCTTTAAAGATTATTTTACGGGTTACTTAGTGCGCAGTTTTTTTGTGATTTTGTATGCCGGCAATCACTCACTGGAAATTGCCTTATTGCGCAGCAGTAATGTGCTAATTGGCGGCTTAATCGGAGTTGTCGCAACTAGCGCCTTACTCTATGCGCATCAATATTATCTAAATTCTAAGCATTTTTAGATTTATAATGGATCCTCAATTTTGGAATAACGTTGAATTAAATCATCATAGAGATCTTGTTTTACTTTAAAAAAGAGGTGGTTTTCACTATAGCAATTCCCCGCAAAACAATTTAGGCGGACATACTCATTGTATTGCACACCATTTTCGCGAGTAATTGGAATGATATTTTTTTTGATGAGTAGCACATAATCATATGCAAAGCTGTAACGTATGGTATTGCCGTAGATATAGCAACCTTGGCTATTTGGCAAGTCGCGGTAATAGGTTAAATTATTGAAGATAATATTCTTGTCGGAGACTTTCTCTGTGCCATCTAAATTCCGTAGTAATGCGCAATTAGGTGCGCTTAAATAGACTTGCGGATTGATAGTAGTAAAATTAAGCGCTTCATTGGTATGTAAAAATACCACGACTAGCGGACGGGTCATTAAGATTGACACCATAATAATGAATAATATCTTGACAGTCGTCAATTTTAAGATCGTGTTATGTTGTTTATGGGTCAGGTAGAGATTAACGATTACATAGTAGAGCCCAATCCAAATGAAGATAATTTGTAATTTTTCAAGCGGGGTGACGCTTTGCCCGGCAAAACGAATCGCACCGAAGGTAAAGCTGGCTAAGAGTGCGATTAATTTAAGTGCGAATTTAAATGTGGAGTTATCTTTAATGTAGCTGGTGAAAAAATTTACGATTAAAATAATGATGATTGGGTAGAGGACCAGTGTGATGATGCTAACAACTAACGTGAAAATAAAAAACGATGCATAGGCCGCAACGCTAGTTTGTGGAATGAAAATAAACCGCGAAACTTGTACCACTAAACTAAAACCAATTACACAGATAGCAATAATAAACGGCAAAATATTTTCTGTTTTAAATAGGTGCAGAATTAAGTGACGAAAGATAAACTTATTAAAATCAATTAGATCCATATTACGGATTTGCGTCAAGTAATTTGTGAGGCGTAAATTTAATTGTCTAAACATTTAATTTGCTTTCCTTGGCTTAAGTTTATTGCATTTTGGAGTTATCATAACACAAAAATCCGTCAAAGGTAGATTGACGGATCAGCTAAAAAGTTATCGAGCAGAAAATAGTTTAATTTTTAAAGCTTATAAAATTAAACTACGTAACATCCAAACGGTTTTTTCATGAATCTGTAAGCGTTGGGTTAATAAATCCATGGTTACTTGATCGTTGGCTTCATCGGCGGCAGGTAAAACACCCCGCGCAGTATTAATTACTACTTCATGCGCTTCGATTAAATATTTGATCATCGCCGTGGCCTCAGTGTCACCAGCGTGTTCTTTAACCTTGGTTAATTTGCCAAATTCTGAATAACTACCTGGAGCAACAAAGCCCAATGCGCGAATTCGTTCCGCAATTAAATCTACGGCTAAAGCTAATTCGGTATAGTGAGTTTCAAACATTAGATGTAGCGTGTTAAACATTGGTCCAGTCACGTTCCAATGGAAGTTATGGGTTTTTAAATATAATGAATAACTATCGGCGAGTAAATGCGCTAAACCATTGGCGATAATTACGCGGTTTTCTTGACCTAGTCCATCATGAATATTAAAAAATTGTTGTTTCAACATGATAATCTCTCCTTGTTTTATAGAACTGATATTATACACTGTTTATAGGGCTATTTGCTGATTTCAATCGTTTGAATACAGGCCAAACTATGGATTACCGCGGCAATTTTAGCCAATAACTGTATGGTTTCTTTGGCAATCCCGTGTTTAATTAATTGTTGTTCATGCGCACTTACACATTTGTGGCAACCGCCAATTATGGATACCGCTAATGACCACATTTCAAAATCAATTTTATCTACCCCTGGATCACGTAAAATGTTCATGCGTAAACCTGCAGGCATTGCCGCATAACTCGCATCATCAACTAAATCGGTGAAGCGGTAATAAATATTGGTCATGCCCATAATTGCAACTGCGGAATGAACCGCGCTTAATTCATTGGGCGCTAATTGCGCGCTAACGGCTTGAGATACGTATTTAGCCAGTGCTGGATTTTTACAGGCAATTGCGGCGGCAAGCACACTTCCTGCAAACTGATTGTCGTTGAGCGGACTATGGTTATTAATTAGGCTACTTAAATTGAGCTTAATATCTTTGGCATAATCTGGAATGCCAGCCAAAATTGTTTCAAAGTTCATGAAGGTTCTTTCCAAAACGGTGAATTATTTTTATGCGGCGAGAGTGTGGTTAAAATCATACTCTCGACTAATTAGAATCCAACTAGAGGGTTGCGTCACCTTTATTCCAGTTGCATGGGCATAATTCGTCAGTTTGTAATGCATCGAGAATACGTAAAGTTTCCACAGGATTACGTCCAACGCTCATATCGGTCATTTCAGCATAGCGAATAATGTTTTGTGGATCAACGATAAAAGTTGCCCGATTCGCTACACCTGCGTCGTTATTCAAAATTCCTAATGCGCTACTTAATTCTTTTTTGATGTCAGCCAACCATGGGAAAGTTAATGGTTTCAAATCAGCATGACTTCCGCGCCAAGCGGCATGAACAAAATCGCTATCGGTTGATGCGCCAATTAAAACGGCATCACGATCTTTAAATTCGCCCTCAAGTTTACCAAAGCCTGCAATTTCAGTTGGACACACAAAAGTGAAGTCTTTTGGCCAGAAGAAAATAATTTTCCAATCTGCGCCATAAGTTGCTAACGTTACGTTGCCAAAGCTTGCAGGGCTAGTGCCGTTAACTGCGGTTAAGTTGAATTCTGGGAATTGATTGCCTACTGATAACATAATAAGACTCCTTAAAGTTAGGGTTTAATTTAATCACCGTTTGGTGATCGTTGGTTTACAGAAGTTATTTTAAGTTATCTAGTCTAATTAATCCAATTAATAAAAACAATATAATTGATATTTAAAGACTATGCATGTATTGAGCCAGTTCTTGGCTTTAGTTGTCTCTGTTGAGTGATTCTGGCAATGTATTTGATAAATCGTGGTAATTAAGCTTTTGAGGTAAAGCCTAAATTCGCCTAATCTAATCCTATTTGGCAATGATTTGTGCTGAAATGTGGCTGATTGTGTCATAATAACGACATTAAATTATTCTAATCTAAGCAATATGATGTAACATATTTTAGATGATAATACCCAGAATAGCGTGATGCTGTGGGTGTAAAATTTTTAAGGTTAATCGATGAGTAAGTATGAATCAAGCTTTTTAAAAGAGTTAGACGATAAGTTGTGGAAGTCTGCAGATAAGCTGCGCAATAATATGGATGCGGCTAATTATAAGCATATTGTGTTAGGATTGATTTTTTTAAAATATGTTTCGGATGCTTTTGAAGAGCGTCGAAGTGAATTGTATAGTCTTTTTACCCTTAATGGTGATGATAACATTTACTATATGCCCCGTGAAGATTATGCGAATGATGCCGAATATCAAGCTGCGGTGAATGATGAATTAGAAGTGCTGGATTATTATCAGGAACAAAATATATTTTGGGTGCCAAAGCGCTCACGGTGGGGCTTTTTAAAGAGTGCTGCTGCATTGTCGATTGGTTCAACTTTATGGCTCGAGTATAAAGGTAAGGAATTAACCGAGGCTCAGGCCGCAGAAATTCGGGTACAGCACCAAGAGACTGAAAGCGATGCCGAGAGAAGAAGTAAAGATCCGATCACCGTTAGAAAGCTTACTTCGGTGGGGTGGTTAATTGATAATGCGCTCGATGAAATTGAGAAACATAATGCTAAACTTAAAGGCATTCTTAATCGCATTAGCATGTATCAGGTGGATAATCATATTTTAACTAGCTTGGTAAATAGTTTTTCTGATACGAGTTTTCGGAACCCAGAATATAACGGAAATAAACTCAATTTGCAGAGCAAAGACATCCTCGGGCATGTTTACGAATATTTTCTCGGTGAATTTGCCTTAGCCGAAGGTAAACAGGGTGGACAGTACTATACGCCTAAAAGTATTGTTAGTCTAATCGTTGAAATGCTTGAACCGTATAAAGGGCGCGTATTTGATCCTGCAATGGGCTCGGGTGGTTTTTTTGTCTCGAGCGAGAAATTTATTGAAGAGCATGCCAAAGATAAGCTCTATAATCCAGCCGAACAAAAAAAACATATCTCAGTTTATGGACAGGAAAGCAATCCAACTACGTGGAAATTAGCTGCGATGAATATGGCGATTCGCGGGATTGATTTTAATTTTGGTAAAAAACCCGCGAATAGCTTTTTAGATGATCAACATCCAGATTTACGCGCCGATTTTGTGATGGCAAATCCACCCTTTAACGTTAAAGATTGGTGGGATGCGGCACTAGAAAATGATGTGCGCTGGAAATATGGCACACCACCACAAGGAAATGCCAATTTTGCGTGGATGCAGCATATGCTGTACCATCTGAATGATCATGGTTCAATGGCGCTACTCTTGGCAAATGGTTCGATGAGTTCCAATACTAATAATGAAGGCGAAATTCGCAAAGCTCTAATTGAAGCCGATATTGTTGAATGTATGGTGGCATTACCCGGACAATTATTTACCAATACCCAGATTCCAGCTTGTATTTGGTTTTTAACCAAAGACAAGAAAAACGGTGTGGTGCTGAATGAAAAGAAACGCAATCGTCAAGGTGAGTTTTTGTTTATTGATGCACGGCAACTGGGCTATATGAAAGATCGGGTGTTACGTGATTTTAAGCCTGAGGACTTGGCTAAAGTAGTTAATATTTATCACGCGTGGCAGCGTGGGGTCAATTATGAAAATCATGCCGGATTTTGTTTCTCGGCGAAACTTCAAGATATTCAAAAGAATGACTATGTTTTAACTCCGGGGCGCTATGTCGGTACGGTTACACAGGAAGATGACGGCGAACCGTTTGCCGAGAAAATGCACCGCCTGACGGCTCAATTAAAAATACAGTTTGAAGAAGGTCATAAATTAGAGCAGGCGATTAAGCAGAATTTGGCGAGTCTGGGCTATGAATTGTAAAACTGATTTAACCACGCCGCAAAAACTTTGAAATAATCTCGACAGTGTCGGCATAATTGAGTTAGTCACTCTTTGTCGAGTTATTAAAACATAAGCGGCATAAGGCAATTCTTAATGCTCAGACTAGAGGTGATACGGCAGAGATGATGAGCCATGAATAAGCTAATTCCACCGAATTCGAGGGAATTAAAAATTTTGCAAGAACAAATTCATAATCCTGATCTTAAAGGTAGCGAATTCGAGACCTTTTGGTTATCGCAAAAAATGATTGTAGAATTATTTAATGTTGGAGTCGCAACCATTAATTATCATTTAAAAGAAATCTATCAAACTGAAGAACTGGATGAACTAGCAACTATTAGAAAATTTCTAATAGTTCAAACTGAGGATAATCAGCACTTAAAAAAACTAACTGGAAATAAGAACTAATGGATACGAAGAATAATATTTTAGATAACGAAACTGGATATTTACCGTATGGCTGGGTAGTCAAAAAGCTTGGTGATGTATGTTCATCAAGCCGCAGACTTTGAAATAATCTCGACAGTGTCACGACAATTGAGTACAAGATAATAACGAGAATATAAACAGATTGGAAAAATAAAAATGTTAGATTTAACGAGTTTTCAAAAATCACTGGCTAACTTAGAAAAATTAGTTGTTGCGGTAAATAACCTCGAGCTAATCCAATCGCTTAATGAAACATTACAAGATGGGCTAAAAGCTGGTGTGGTACAAAATTTTGAGGTGACTTATGAGGTTTCATGGAAATTTATTAAACGTTGGCTAGAAAATAATTTAGGCAATAGCTATGTCGATGGGGTAAGTCGTCGTGAACTTTTTCGGCTGGCTGCCGAATCATTATTGATTGCTGATGTTGATAAATGGATGAAATATCATAAGGGACGCAATGAAACATCACATATTTATGATGCACTGACTGCTGATGAGGTTTATCACTTAGCAATGGAGTTTGTCCACGATGCTAAACAGCTCTTGATGAATTTGGAAGACAAGAATGATTGATATTAGCCCCGCCGATGAAATGATAGTCAACGCAATATTAAAAAAACATGTTGCAAAGTGTGAAGTACGTGCTTTTGGCTCTCGGCATAAATGGACGGCTAAATCCTATTCTGATCTTGACTTGGCTATCGTTGGCAAGGCTAAACTGGATAAAAGCGTGATTTATGCTCTACAAGAAGCCTTTGAAGAATCGGAACTAAGTTTTCGGGTTGATGTGCTGGATTGGTATGCAATATCAGATGAGTTTCGACAAATAATAGAACAAGGTTATACCGTGATACAAGAAAAAGAGATTGATAATCAGTTGCCTGCTGGGTGGACGGTGAAAAAATTGGGTGATGTTGTTGATTATATCTCTAATAAAGTAAGTGTTAACTTGTTATCAAATGCTAACTATATATCTACTGAAAATATGCTATCAAATTATGGTGGTATAACAATTAGTTCTGGGCTTCCAAACTCTAGCAATGCGGCAGAGTTTATCAATGAAGATATATTAATTTCCAATATTCGTCCTTATTTTAAGAAAATATGGTTGGCAGATAAAAATGGTGGCTGTTCTAATGATGTGTTAGTTTTACGCAACAAAGATAAAAACAAATTTTGTACAAAATTTCTATATTACGCTTTAGCCAATAATCATTTTTTTGATTATGTTATGGCTGGGAGTAGGGGTACAAAAATGCCACGTGGGGACAAAGCTCAAATATCACATTATTCAATGTTGATACCGTCTCTTGAAGAGCAAAAAGAAATTGCGGCTATATTATCCAGCCTTGATGATAAGATTGAACTCAACCGCCAAACTAATCAAACACTAGAAGAGATGGCTCAATCTATTTTCAAAGAGTGGTTTATTGATTTCAACTTTCCAGATGAAAATGGCAACCCATATCGTGATTCTGGGGGCGCAATGATTGATTCCGAACTCGGTCAAATCCCAGCCGCTTGGTCAGTAGGAAAACTTGCGGCTGAGTTCAGTATAACAATGGGGCAATCTCCAGCAGGTACATCTTATAATGAAAATTCAGAGGGTATGATTTTCTTTCAAGGTCGTACAGATTTTGGTGTTAGGTTTCCAAGTATTAGACTATTTACAACTGAGCCAAAACGTATTGCTAAAAAATTTGATATTTTATTGAGTGTCAGAGCACCAGTTGGCGACATAAATATAGCATTACAAGATTGTTGTATCGGTCGTGGATTGGCTGCAATCAACTCTGAAGATAAATCTTATTGCTGGTATAAATTGCAATTGCTAAAAAGTCAATTTGATATTTATAATGGGACAGGCACAGTTTTTGGTGCAATAAATAAAGATCAATTAAATGGCTTAAATGTTGTAATACCAAATAGCGAAATTATAAAACTATTTGAAGATGTTGTTAGCAAAATTGACGAAAAAATATACAATAATCACTTAGAAATATTAAATTTACAAGATTCACGTGATGCACTCTTACCGAAATTAATTTCTGGTAACTATACTTATATAACTATTTAACAGAAAGGTTTTTAAAATGGCTAACTTGAATGATTACAAAATTGTTGCTCAAAAAAGTAGAAAATATTTTGAGCTGGTTGCCGCTGAATTAAATTATACAAAAAAGTTAGAACAAAAACAAGAAGAACGATTTGGTTTTTACTTATTTGTATTAGAAAATTTAACTAATTTAAAAGATACGAGTGAATTAATTAATATAATAACTGATACTGACTTTAATGGAGAATTTTTCGATGATAGATCTGATGATTGTGGCGTTGATGCTGTATACATAGACGAAGAAGAAAATGTCATTAAATTATTTAACTTCAAATATCGAGAGAAGTTTAAAACAGGAAAACACCCATTAAATGAAACCATAATTTCATCAAAATTTGTGAATGCCGTACAGTCTCAAAATACGGATAGCCTAAGCGGTAAAATTAAAGTACAGATAAATGAAATTGTTGAGAAATTACTTGGTAGTGAGATGTGGCGTATGCAATTGTTTGTCGTTAGCAATGAAGACATTAGTATAAGCAAGGATGATCACGTTAAAAGATTGGAAGAAATTTATGGACTAGAAGTTAATATTATTGGGCTAAGTGAGGTTATTAATTTTATTTCTTTACGACCAGAGGATGTTGATGCGGAGCTTATTTTGGATAATGATGCCGTAATGTCATTTACAGAGAATACTCTTTCATCTTCTAAATCATATATTATTAGACTACCCCTTAGCGAAATTATTAGAATTACTTGTGACAATAAAGAGATGAGAAGTAAATACAGCATTGAAGACATAACGGAACTTACAAGTGTTTACTTAAATTACTCTGTTTTATTTGATAATGTTCGAGGCTTTGTAAAAAATTCTAAATTTAATGACAATATCTTGAAGACACTAAAAGGTGATCCTACGAGATTTTTTATTTATAATAACGGGATAACTGCTATTGTACAAGATATTATTGTGACACCTACTAATGGAAATAAGAAAGTTAAAATTAATTTGAAATCATTACAAATTCTTAATGGTGGTCAAACACTCAGAAGTATTCATGAATTTAATAAAATGGATTCGCATAATATAGAAAAATATTTATCCGAAGCACAAGTGCTCGTAAGGATTTTTAAAGTATCATCTGATTTGGATTTAACGAATAATATTGCGGAATTCACCAATAGTCAAAACTCTATTTCAAATATTGACTTAAAGTCACTACGCTCAGAACAATTACAATTGGAACAATATCTTGAAGATCATGATATTATTTATGTTAGAAAGTCTGGAGATACAGGAAACAACGATAAGAAAAGCTACAAATATAGAATTAGTATGGAAAAATTTGGGCAAATACTTTTATCCGTAAAAGGATTTCCAGAAAAATCAACAAATCAGAAGAAAAGTATTTTTGACAAAAACTATGACAATATTTTTGGTAAAGATTTAATTATAGAAAAATCCCCAGAGTATATTGAAAAATATCATAATGTAAAAAAAGAATATGAAAGCTCTAGATTTAAATCAAGCGATCAAAAGTTATTTTATATCTTGTATATAAGTGAACGTATTCCAATGCGTCTCCTAGAAATAATTGAGAAATTTGAAAACATTATTATTAATTATAAACCAGAAAATGACACTTCAGAAGCTAGAAAATTGATTCAGACTAAGTTTAAGGAGTTTTTAGATGGAGAGTTTAATATTAGTAATTAGTTATATCAAATAGCTTGTAGAAGATTATTTTTAGAGGATTATGGATGAAAGATAAATTAAATTTATTGTCAATAATAATATCAAGTGTTGTAGCTTCAATTACTATAGTGGTTGCTATTTTTGCTTGGATATATGTTTTACAAGTTCTGGCAAAATCTGGGTTATATGGTGTTGGAGATGTTGATACAATAAGTTTCTTCGCTAGCAGTAATTTTGCCAGCATTGGTTATGAGTCAATGATGGCGATAGTTGGGTTAATAATGAGCAAACATATAATTATTACTATGCTAGTCATAATAGGTTGCGTATTTTTGATCCAATCGGCGGCGGTACTCGGAGCTTATTTTGATGAAAAAATTAAAGACAAAATTCATAAAAATAATAACAAATCATCTAGATTAAGTAAATTGTTGGTGTGGATATGGACAAAATATAAGGTGTCAATCATTTTTGGAATACCTTTTTTAATGCTGTTTTACATGATTATTGTTGTTTTTTTAAGTAATGTTTACCTAATACCTGTAATACAAGAATCAATAGTTAATAAAAATAAAAACTCTCGTTATTGCAATGTGATTACAAATCAAGCTGCAGAGTCACAGGTGTTAAGAGTTAATCTTGACAACAACTATAAATTATCTTGGACATATTATGGTCTGGTAAAAACAACAGTAAATGACACAGATCCTTATTATCCCAATAAGTTAAATGACAAAAAAAGAGAGGAATTAATTAATAGCTATTGTAAATAAACAAAGAACATTTAAAGTAACAATATTTAATTGAGTATTAGCCATGCAAAAAGAACGATTGATGATAAAAAATTTTTTTACATTGAAAGATGTCGATATAGAGCTTGGCAAATATAACGTATTTATCGGCGAACAAGCCAGCGGTAAAAGCCTGATTTTAAAAACGCTATTCTTTTTTAGAAGTATATTATTGGCTCCAATTCGGATGTATCAGACTGATTCAGAAGAATTGCAAAAGTTGTTTATTAATATGTTTTGTGATTCATTGAGTATAAATGACTTTAATCTAAACGCTACAATTAAGTATCAAATAGATAATTATGAAATTATGATTTCTATAAGTGACGGTAAACTTATTATAGATACCAATCAAAACTTGGTTAATTTATACGCTCAGAGTCGCCAATTATTACTTAATAAATATAAAGAAATACAACAAAATGAAGCTTATATTGATGTGATTCGTTTTTCGATTATGGAAATGGAAGTTCAAAGGGTCATAGAAAGTAGTTCCATTGGTAAAATATCTTTTGTTAGATTTTTACCTGCTGGAAGAATGGCTTTTTTCACCATTTTAAATAATTTGTTTAACGTTATCAGTAATGAAAAGTTCAATCTCAATCAATTAATTGTAAATTTTGGACAGGATTATCAAAAAGCGTTTGCTGTATATAATCAAATACGTGATGATACTAAGCATCGGTTGGCAACATTTAACCATTTAACCGAGAAAATCTTAAAAGGTAAGTATGTTTATGATCAGTTAGGTGGCTATATTCAGCAAGATGGGTTTCAAACTAAGCTTGCGGATGGTTCATCTGGTCAGCAAGAGTTCTTACCTGTTTATATGATATTACGTCATTATCTACTGTCTGGGCATGATAAAGGTAATCTCTATATCGAAGAACCAGAAGCGCATCTTTATCCATCGGCGCAAAAAGCAATTACCGAATTATTGGTTTATGTAACCAACGCAACTAATAGTGATGGATTGTATATTACCACGCATAGCCCGTATATTTTAACTGTGCTTAATAATTTGATTTTAGCAAACGATGTTAAGGATAAACAAACCTTGTTTGATAATGACTTGCTAGTATCATTTGAAGAAGTGCGCGCTTATTTTATTGCCGATGGTGGTGCGCGTGATTTGCGTGATGTTGAAAATTGTTTGATTTTAGCCGATAATTTGGATAAAGTATCCGAGCAAACCGCGTTAGATTTTGATAAATTGTTGGATTTAAAATATGAGTAATTGTATTCAATCCGTAAGCGACAGCAATATTAAGTGCGAAGAAAAGCAAAGTAAATTTATTTTGTTAAATCCAGAATGTAAACCAGTTGATTATATTACGGTTGATGGTTGTATTTATCCGCGTGGACATCATGAGCTATGCTGTGATTTTGCCTTAAATTTTGAGGATAAAACAGTTTTTGTTGAGTTAAAAGGCAGTGATATTACTCATGCGATTAAACAAGTATTAGCAACTAAGCAAGCTGCAAAATTTCCCATAAATCCAAATAAAACGGCGGTAATTGTGACCAGTAAAATGCCCAAATATGATCAATCGTTACGGGTGCAAAAATAGCTTTGAAAAAGCAAAAAATAATTTTGTTACAAGGTAATAGCCCGTTATTTAAAAACATGAGCGAGTTATAGCGGATAGCATTTTAGAAAGAAATCGTATGAACCACATTATTAACCAACAGATAGTAAACCAGATTCAGCTGCGTTATGACAATATCCCGCTAGCTGTGTTTTTGGTTGGGACAAATGGTAGTGGTAAAAGTTCGTTGCGTAACTATCTAAATTTGAGTGATATTCAAAGCAACATTGATCCCGATGTTTTAAATCGGGTTTATCGGGCGAAATATCCTGATAATTATCAAATTGAAGCTGGCAAGCAAGCGCTGAAAATGTATGATGATGCGCTTAGCAAGGGTTTAAATATTTGTTTGGAAAGTACTTTAGCTGGTCGTGGGACGATGCAAAGAATTATTGCCGCTAAGCATGCGGGATATTTTACCTTGGCTTATTATATCGGCTTAAATAGCGTTGAGTTAAATTTGGAACGGATTGCACAGCGTGTTGCCAGTGGTGGACATGATATTCCTGAAAATATCGTGCGGCGGCGGTTTCATGAATCGTCGGATAACTTGGTCTTAATTAAAGATTATTTAGACGAGATTTATCTGTTGGATAATAGCGAAGCTAATTTTTCACTACAATCATCGCTAATTGCAGGTAATAAAACCAATTATTTAAAATCAAGTCAAGAGTGGGCGCAGCAATTAATTCAACGCTTAGCGATTTAAATTAGGTACATAATGGAATATTCAAAAAAACAAATTAATCAGCCTGGTGAAATAATTCAAGATTATCCGCAATTGCTAAATATAGTCAAAGATCAGATCCGCCAAGCGCAATATCAAAGTCTGCGGATTGTAAATAAACAAATGATTGCAATGTATTGGCAAATCGGTGAGCTGTTATCCTCACAGGTGATAAATAGCTGGGGTAAATCTATTGTTGAAACACTATCTCATGATTTACGCCTCGAGTATCCCGAAGTCAAAGGATTTTCAGCACGTAATTTATGGTCAATGAAAAACTTTTATGAAGAGTATTCAGCATCCAAAAAACTGCAACAGCTTGTTGCAGAAATTCCTTGGGGACAAAATTTGCTCATTATGGCAAAAATTAAAGATCCTTTAGCGCGTGAATATTATTTGACTAAATGCCGTGATAATGGCTGGAGCCGTGGAGTTTTAGAAGAAGAAATCAAGTTTAATTCCTATGAAAAATCGTTACAGTTTCAACATAACTTTGATTCGACACTACCAGTAACTAAATTGGCTGATTATCGCTTACAATTCAAAGATGAATATAATTTATCATTTTTAAATTTGGAAATAGAACATAGCGAAAGAGAACTAGAAAATGCTATTGTTGCTAATATTGTAAAAGTTCTCGGACAATTTGGCAAAGATTTTGCTTTTATGGGACGGCAATTCAAGCTTGAAGTTGGCGAACATGAATATATGGTTAATTTGCTTTTCTATCATCGCAAATTACGTTCATTAATTGCAATTGAATTAAAAGTCACTGATTTTAAGCCTGAGTATAGTCAGCAACTTAACTGGTATTTACATTTGTTGGATAAGCAGGTTAAATATCCTGATGATAACCCGAGTATTGGTATTTTAATTTGTAAGTCAAAAGATAATTTGTTGGTAGAATATGCTTTGGAATTAGCTAACAGTCCGATGGGAATTGCAACTTATCATTATCGTAATTTACCACAAGAGTTTGCGCAATACTTACCCAATGAAGAAGATGTTAAAAAATTACTGGAGTTGGATAATTTACCAATAGACTGCGAATGATTTTACATAAAACAAGTTATGAGAGATAGGGAAATACAAAAAGAACGCTTGATCATAAAAAACTTTATTCTCAACGATTAGCGATTTAAACTAGGTTATATATACATGGAATATTCAAAAAAACAAATTAATAAGGCTGGTGAAATACTAAAAAATAGTATTAGTGATAAATCGATCACCACCGATGAGATTAATAGTGCTATGCAAATTTTGTCACATTGGCGCTCTCGTCATGTACAGCCATTATTACGTGCATATCAATTGGTCAAGCGCTATGCTGACAAAATTGGAAATAATGCAATTTATGGACAGCGTCTTAAGCGTGCTCGTTCAATTATTTATAAACTAAATCGGATGGAAGGTGGATTGTCTCGTTTACAAGATATTGGTGGTTGTCGAGTTATTTTGTCTAATGCTGATCGTCTATTTCGTTTATATGAATTGTTAAAAACCAGTAAGTCAATTTTACCGAATCATAAAAATTATTTGCTAGAGCCGAAAGCAGATGGTTATCGGAGCATTCATCTTATTTATCAATCAAATAGCAAAGATCTGCTATATGACAAATTAAAAATTGAAATTCAATTACGCACTAAGCTACAGCACTCATGGGCTACGGCAGTAGAAATTATTGATACATTCAACCATGAAAAATTGAAAATTGGGCAAGGTTCTACTCCATGGCAAAGGTTTTTTTATCTAGTGGCAGATGAGTTTGCGCTGTTAGAGAAATTACCAGTCCACTTTGAAATTGAAAGTCGTAAAAGTGAGATTTGTAAATTGGCTATAGAGTTAAATGTTATTGAGAAAATGACTAATTATAGTTTACTATCTAAAAATATTGAAGTTAACCATGGCTTGCGCAAACAATATTTAGTTTTATGGTTAAATCCAGTTGAAAAACGTTTGAATGTGTTTAATTTTTTGCATGAACAAACTGCACAAGAGTTATATTTATCATTAGAACAAACCCAAAAAGACAAACTTGATGAGGTGGTTATGGTACACGCAGAATCAATTTCTCAGCTTAAAAAATCGTATCCTAATTATTTTGCTGATTCAAAGTTATTTTTGGATAATTTAAATCATATATTAAAAGGTTAAATCTCTGCTAAAGTAGGAAAAGAGCGGTTAAAAACGTATGATAATAATAAAGGTGGTAGGCTAATAAAATGAATGAAGAACAATTAGAACTGTTATGTTTGGAGTGGTTTCAGGAGTTGGGCTGGGATGTTTTGTATGGTCCAGATATTGCTCATGATTCTAGCAATCCATTGCGCCGAGATTATAATCAGGTCTTTTTAGATGCAATCTTTGCGGAGCGTTTTGCACAGATAAATCCACATTTACCGAGTAGTTGTTTGGAGCAGGTTTTAGCCAAAATTGCCAAGCCCGAGAGTTTAGACACGTTGATAAATAATCATGCCTTTCATCGCTTTTTATTGGATGGCGTAGCGGTTGAGTATAAAGATGGTGAGCGGGTAATTCATGATCACGCATTTTTGATTGATTTTGATTGTGTGGCGAATAATACCTTTAGCGTGATTAATCAATTTACGATTCGTGGTACTCGACAAACGCGACGACCTGATATAGTATGCTTTATCAACGGGATACCAATTGCGGTAATTGAGCTCAAAAATCCAAGTGATGAAAAAACCAATATTGAGGATGCGTTTAATCAGCTTCAAACCTATAAAGACGATATTGTGGATTTATTTGCTTACAATGCAGCTTTGATAATTAGTGATGGTTATTTTGCTCGGGTTGGTTCGCTAACGGCGGATAAGGAGCGTTTTTTACCATGGTGTGCGATTAAAAATGAAAATGACAAACCAGTTGTGGAGTGGCAGTTAGAAACCTTAGTTCGTGGCTTTTTTGAACGTGAATTACTCTTAGACTATCTGCGCTTTTTTGTTTTATTTGAAACTGATGGCGAAAAGACGATTAAAAAAATTGCTGGTTATCATCAATTTCATGCCGTGCGTGAGGCGGTAAAGGCGACCATAATTGCAGCAACCAAGTTTGGCAATAAAAAAGCGGGTGTAGTTTGGCACACTCAGGGCAGTGGCAAAAGTATTTCAATGTGTTGTTATGCAGGTAAATTATTGCAGCAGCCTGCCATGAATAATCCTACCTTATTGATTGTTACTGATCGTAATGATTTGGATGGGCAATTGTATGCCACGTTTTGCCAAGCGCAGGAATTATTGAAACAAACACCAGTTCAAGCCGGTGATCGTGAGGATTTGCGCCGCTTATTGTCAGAGCGTGAGTCAGGCGGGATTATTTTTACTACCGTGCAGAAATTTGCCTTGTTTGACAATGAGAGCGAGCATCCATTACTTAATGGACGGCACAATATTGTGGTAATTTCCGATGAGGCGCATCGTAGCCAATACGGTTTAAAAGCGGTCTTAACCAAAAGTGGTGAATACAAATATGGCTATGCTAAACATCTGCGTGATGCGTTAAAAAACGCTTCGTTTATTGGTTTTACGGGTACACCGATTTCACAAGAAGATAAAGACACGCGCGCGGTATTTGGTGATTATGTTTCGATTTACGATATTCAGGATGCGGTTAAGGATGGCGCAACTGTGCCAATTTATTATGAATCACGACTGGCTAAACTGGATTTAAATTATGCTGAGATTAATGAGCTTTCCGAACAGGTTGACGAGGTAATTGAGGATGAAGAGAATCTTAGTAGCCGCGAGAAAACTAAGGGCGAATGGAGTCGCTTAGAAAAATTGGTCGGTAGCTTACCACGCTTGCAACAAGTGGCTGTTGATTTGGTCAATCATTTTGAAACCCGAACCCAAGTCGTTGAAGGTAAGGCGATTATTGTTGCGATGAGTCGGGATATTTGTGCGCAGCTGTATAATGAGATTGTCAAATTACGCCCCGAATGGCATGATAGTGATCCAGAAAAAGGCGTAATTAAGGTGATTATGACGGGATCTGCAGCAGATAAGCAATTATTGCAACCACATATTTATAATAACCAGACCAAGAAGCGTTTGGAAAAACGTTTTAAAAATGCCAATGATGCATTTAAATTGGTGATCGTTCGGGATATGTGGTTAACTGGTTTTGATGCGCCGTGTTGTCATACTATGTATGTTGATAAGCCGATGAAAGGACATAATCTAATGCAGGCAATTGCGCGGGTTAATCGGGTGTTTAAAAATAAACCTGGTGGCTTGGTGGTTGATTATATTGGTATTGCCAATGAGCTTAAACGAGCACTAAAAGATTACACCGATGCCAAAGGTAAGGGTGAGCCAACCTTGCGGGCTGAAGAAGCTTTTGCGATCTTAATGGAGAAAATTGATGGTGTGCGTGGTATGTTTGCCAAGACTCCGCAGCATAGTGGTTTAGATATCAGTACCCTAGAAACTAAAGCCCTTCAATTATTAGTTCCAGCTGCGAATCATATTCTCAGCATTAAAGATGGTAAAAAACGTTTTCTGGATTTGATATTGGCGATTAGTAAAGCCTATTCCTTATGTAGTACCTTGGACGAGGCAAAAATCTTACGTAAAGAAATTGCGTTTTATAGTGCCGTTAAAGCCGCCATCAATAAATTTACCGTTGTGGATCACAAGAGCACAGTGGAGGAACAAAATTCGACACTGAAACAGATTTTAGATAATGCGGTGATTGCCGAAGGTGTCGCGGATGTTTTTGCATTATGTGGTCTAGATAAACCCAATATTGGTTTATTATCCGATGAGTTTTTAGATGATGTGCGCAAAATGCCGTATAGAAATTTGGCGATTGAGTTATTAGAGAAATTATTAAAAGATGCCATCAAAGCTAAGTTACGCAATAATGCGGTGCAAGAGAAAAAATTTGCCGATCGCTTGATTGAAACGTTACGTAAATATAATAATCGCGCAATTGAAACCGCCAAAGTAATTGAAGAACTTATTCAAATGGCGAAGGATTTTCAACAAGAAATGGCGCGTGAGGCTGAGCTTGGCTTAAATCCAGATGAAGTGGCTTTTTATGATGCGTTAGCCAATAACGAAAGTGCGGTTCGTGAGTTAGGCGATGATATTTTAAAAACTATCGCAATTGAGCTAACCCAAAAGCTGCGTGCCTCCACTACCGTAGATTGGCAAGTCCGCGAAAGCGTCCGCGCAAAATTAAGAATCTTGGTACGAAGAACGTTAAAGCGCTATAAATATCCACCTGATAAAACGCTTGACGCGGTTGAATTAGTCTTAAAACAAGCTGAATTACTCTCGAGTAGTTGGGAGTAATTTGGCGCATGATAGTATTTTGATTTAATTAAATGCGCCGTTTTCTTTGAGTAATGTATAAAAGCGCTCAGCCATCAAATGATAACCTTGTTGATTAAAATGAACATAATCAGATTTTAATTCAGGCTTTTTTAATAATTTGGCAATGGTTACGTCATCCAAAATTAACTTATTTTCTGCGGCTAATTCTGGATAAAAATTTGCACTGGCTAGGAATAAACTTTTTGCTGGTACAGCAACTAATAAAATTTGAATTTTACGCGCTTGAGCTGCATGAATCATCGCCGCTAAATTGTGTTTAGCTTGCTGTTGGCTCTTGTTTTGTAGGATATCATTTGCGCCTTCCATTAATATCACCAATTGCGGTTGTACTTCATCGAGCGTGTGACCAAAGCGGGCTAAACCTTGCTCGGTAGTTTCGCCTGAAATTCCCGCATTAATGACGGGATGTCCGCTGAGTTGTGCCAAGACACTTGGGTAGCTATTTTCGGGTGTGGTTCCATAACCAGCGGTTAAACTATCGCCAAAGGCTAAAATAACTCCATTTTGTGCGAGTGGGCTAAATTTGGCTGAATTGGAACAGGCGCCAATTAGCGTGCAAACGAATAGAGTTAACACAGCTTTTATGATTCGGTGAGTTGTTTGATTAAACGTAGGCATGTTGGTTTATCCTAAAAATAAAGCCACCAGGAAATGGTGGCGATTAAAGATGTTATTCAGTGATTTATTCGTCGGTTACACAACCCAAACTTGCGGATTGAACATTTTTAATGAATTTGTATAAGGTTCCTTTAGTCACACGATAAGCTGGTGCAACCCATTTTGCACGGCGTGCAGCTAGTTCAGCATCGCTTAAGGCAACGTCAATGGTATTTTTTACTGCATCCAGAGTAATAATATCTCCATCTTCAACTAAAGCAATGTTACCACCAACTTGTGCCTCAGGTGTTACATGACCAATAATAAAGCCATGTGAACCACCAGAGAAGCGACCATCGGTGATTAATGCGACATCTTTGCCCAAACCAGCCCCAACAATTGCTGAAGTTGGTTTTAACATTTCAGGCATACCTGGTCCACCTTTAGGGCCTTCGTAACGAATTACAATTACATCGCCTTTTTGAATTTTGTTTTCTTCCAGTGCATGAACCATAGCGGCTTCATTATTAAAGCAGCGTGCAGGTCCTTTGAAGAATAAACCCTCTTTACCCGTGATTTTAGCCACCGAACCCTCAGTTGCTAAATTACCAAAGAGAATTTGAATGTGACCATCGGCTTTAATTGGATTATCTAAACTATGTAATAAATCTTGATCGGCAGGTAGTCCTGGTAGTGCGGCTAAATTCTCAGCAATAGTTTTACCAGTTACAGTCATACAGTCACCGTGTAACATGTTGTTAGCTAATAAATATTTCATTACCGCTGGCGTGCCGCCTAAGGCATGCAAATCATCCATTACATATTTGCCGCTGGGTTTAAAATCAGCCAACATTGGGGTTTTATCGCTAATTTGTTGAACATCATTTAAAGTAAAATCAATTCCAGCCGTGCGTGCCATGGCAATTAAATGTAACACAGCATTAGTCGAACCACCGAGTACGGTTACTAAGGTAAAAGCATTCTCAAAAGATTTTTTAGTCATAATATCACTTGGTTTGATATCGTGAGCCAATAAATGTTTCAAGGCCGTACCCGCATGATAACACTCGGCTAATTTTGCTGGATGAGTTGCGGAAATTGATGAGCTGTAAGGAAGTGACATACCCAGAGCTTCAATCGCACACGCCATTGTGTTAGCAGTGTACATACCACCACAAGCACCAGCACCAGGGCAGGCATTACGTACGATTCCTTGACGTTCTTCTTCGCTAATATTGCCAGCCAGATATTCGCCATAGGCTTGGAAGGCTGAAACAATATCAAGAATTTT
>Ga0247839_1003712_pt1 | contig 20620 bp, 19 predicted proteins | sample LaCruzMarch2015__6_FD_192405 | JGI IMG/M metagenome (GOLD analysis project Ga0247839, IMG submission 192405) | Freshwater microbial communities from meromictic Lake La Cruz, Castile-La Mancha, Spain - LaCruzMarch2015_16m | ecosystem: Environmental > Aquatic > Freshwater > Lake | place: Spain... | reverse complement strand
TGCTACTAGAGTAGTCAGCAAAGCCACCTTTGGCTGTTTTACTGATGCGGAAGTCCAAGCCACGGAGTAAGTCTGTTGGCAATTCTTCCAATTCTGGATCCATCAACGCACCTTTGATTAGTGTGAAGATTTGAGGACCAATAATGAAACGACGGATTGGGTTTGCAGGAGCCTTGTCGTCACCGATTGGGTTCTCGCGAACAAAGCCTTGGAAAATATAACTACGTTTTTTCCAATACTTACGACCCATTTCTTCTAGAGATTTATCTTTGAACCAAGTACGTACTTCAGTAAGCACTGGGCAGACGTCGCCATACATTTCTACGCACGGTACAGGCACAATAACTTGTTTAGAGTCTAGTTCGCCTTTGATGCCATTGAACGGGAGTCGAATTTGTGCTCGCTCTGCCCAAAAGAATGTATTTTTTGTGTTTCCATCTGGAAGGAATCGTAATGTTGCTGAAGAACCTTCATCCATGGACCAATGTGGATAAATTGCATTATCACCGCTAAATTGTGATTGTCCACCTTGTTTATTTTCTGATGCCGCTAAACGGGCACGAATTTCTGATAAGCTAGCCATTTTATGTTGCCTTTCTAAGTTGATTAAAATGTTGATTTAAATACATGATTTAAATAGTTGCCTTACAGCTGATTATACACTCTGCTGTCAGTGTTTACTACCAATAAGGTTAAGTTGCCTGTGATACAAAAGAAAAAAGCGTATTCACTTGTGTAGTGTACACGCTTAATTTCTTAGCGTCAAGTATATTTATGACGCAATTGTTCTAATTGTTATATTAGTGGCGGATCATTCCGGAAAGTTCTTTTAGGCGATCTAAGAATGATGTTTCTTTTCCAACCTCTTTCATTTTACCACTGTGTCCGTATTGGCCTGCCAATGGGCTAGCTTCGTCAGACCCCCAACATTCTTCTACACCGTGAACTGGACAGCTTTCACCAGCTTCGGACATGTTGCAAGTAGCGTCATCAAACAATGACATATCATTTTCGTTGGTTTCATCCGGAGATATTGCATCGCCAACTGCATCACCGGCCATTGCACCACGGACTGCGCCGACTGGGCCGCCGACTACTGCTCCAGCGATACCGCCTAATGCTGCGCCAACGACACCTTCATCTTGAATCAATGGGTTTTCCATTCCACCGTCTACGCTGTGTGGCTCGCGAGCTTCTTCAGCATAGTCGCCGTGCATAACGCTTTCACGCTCGAGACTCGGATCATCTTCTGGTCCAATGCCAGGGCTATTACTACCATAACCGGATAAGCCTAAATCGCTACCAAAACGATCTGCTACCCACTCGTATGGATCGCCATCACGGGCTTTTTGCACACCATATGGCATGTCATCAAAATAATAATCATACAATGCATCGTGCAATGATTGACTTATTTCGCCAGTTTCCTCAAAGTCTTTAACGTCACGCTTGAATGTATCTTTAATGTGTTGTAATGTAGATCCAGTATCATCCACTAGTACATTTTCTTTTAATTCTGTTTCTGTAAGTAGGCCGGCTGCACGACGAATTGATTTTAATGAGTCTTCAGCTAACTCTTTTTGTTGCTTCGAAACATCACGAATGAACGAATCTGACTCATCGCCGCCTATTGAGTCACAGTCTTCCAAGTCACTTTCTTGAACTGGTTCTTGTGGTTCAAGGTCAGCAGGGGCACTTTCAGGAGTATCTATTTCTAAATCGGCATCAATGTTCAAACTGTTGATAACTTTTTGTACATCTGGATCATCGCTTAACTCTTGCATGCGGTCATAAATTACCTGACGAGCATCAGCATTGGCGTCTTGATCAGCAAGTGCTTGCAATTGGTCAAACAATTCATCATCACCTAACAAATCATATAATTGTTCTGTGGCATTGGTAGCATCAGCACCAACTGGCAACTCTTGACTTAACAAGTCAACTAATTGTTGTTGTTTTTCTGGAGTGTCTGGTAGAGACCAGGTACCTTCTACTAGGCGATTGGCCCAGGCTTCAAATATGTTAGCTTCTTTCATTGCTGTTCCTTGTTGTTGTATCTTGGCCAGCAAGGGAAGTGCTGACTCAATTCTTGTGTCAATGCTTTGCTTGACAAAAAGATTCTTTAAACTTTCAATTACTACATCTTGCTCGCTGATGTCTTCGGGTTTCCAACTTTCAAAATATGTTGTATACCCATGTTTAGTTCCAAGGCCTTTGAGACCACGTTGTAAATTAGTCTGATACTCTTGAACTTGTTCTACTAACTGTGCTGTATCGCCTTCAAAGATTTGACCTTGATTGGCTCTACGGAAACGACTCAGTACTGCTAATTCTGTAACCATCTCCGAGATATGATTGCCACGTGCATCATAAGGTTTACCACCTGCCCGTACATGCTCTAGCATGGCCTTGCCGCCGGTTAGGCTCTTGAATGGTAATTTGTGACGCTCACTATCTGTGGTTTCAATAAACAGACTTTCAATGTAACAAAAACGTGCATCGCCTTCGCCGATGGTTTTCTTGTGACGAATCATTAGTCGGGCTTCAGTTGCAGCGCCGTTCCAGCTGGTTGTTCTATTGCCGGACCAACTTTCAAACAGGCCTTCTTTGATAGCGGCTTGTCCTTGCATACTGTAACGCAGACGATTTAAATTCTTAATGCCAAAATCCATAAAATTACGGGTGGCAAAATTTTTCAACTGTGACAGGAAATCAAACCAGTTAGTTTTGTCCTCACCTTCCATGCCGCGGCCTACATTATCGGCACAATACACTTCAAGATCGTGGTCTTCGCCCAGCATGACAACCACGGTGCCGTAATCCTTGCCGGATTCTGCACGGAAATCAAAGCTGAATATTTCAGCTGCTGCTGGGTCGGGCGCAGCTTTGCCCGAACTGTCTAGCATTTCTGGATCAAAATCTCTGCTGATTAGTAAATCAAATAGTTTGCGAGCGGGTGTGATATCTGCCATAGTCAAGTATTTATCATTATCGCATTACGCTAATGAAAGGCATCGGAGCTATTATAGCATCTCCGTGATCACGCATCTGGTTATCGATGTCGTTATTATAGGTTTGTAGTAGTTGTAGCATGCGAATATTTAAAACTGTGGCCATGACTAAATCGTCAGTTTCTCCGGGTTTTGCAGCATAGCTAATACCGTGGGCCACAAAGGTCTTAAGCTCGGATATCAGTGACGAGCTGCGTATTTTCATTTTGCCCGATTCTATAAGCGATTTCAGTTTATTACAAGCGGATAATTTGTGCTTGTTTGTGGTGTTAAATCCTTTGCGATATCTACGGCCGTTGCCGTTAGCTGGCTCGCTGAGGAAATACCCTTGAATGTTTTCTTCTCCGTATTCTGCAATACTAATAAGAGCGGCTTCGCCAATGGTGTTATTTTCAATGCTGTAATAAATGTTTTCAGGGCTTTGTACTGTTTCATTAATATGTCGACAAATATCAGCTAAAATTCTAATTTGTTCCGGAATAGGTGTACGGTTATGTCGCCATTCGCCCACTTGCTCTGTGGTGTTTGCTTCAAAAATTTGTATAGCTGATGGGTCGCCGCCGGTGCCCAGGCTAGGATCCAACGATATCACATACGTTCTATCGGCGCGAGGCTTTTGATACCAGCGTACCTGGCCTGTTCTATACAATGGTTCGTGTCCGGATAAATCAAGCAATTTAGCCGGGGCGATAAGTGTTTCGTCGTTGATAATGAATTCACAATTTGAGACTAAAATATCGTTAGCATAAAAGCGACGATTATTTTTTACATTTAATAAATCATATACAGTATCAGTGGTATCCAATGTAACACTTACTACTTTTTGTAATCCCGATGATGTGTGTATCTGTGTGCCAACTCGAAGTTGACTAACCGGAATCATATCAAACTTATCGGTATAGATTTTATGATCCAATGTGGCTTTAATAGAGGTGTTGGTTAGTTGTAACAATGCTGTCGGCTTTGTGCCTTTATTCAATACCCCTTCAAATTCGCTCCACCCTGTGTCTGTTAGAACTTGTAATCCTAAATTATTTTCATGCAAAGTCTGTGTCATTTTTTAATATCCTATAGTTGTTTTTATCTTCAAATAACCAGACTTCATATTGATACCCAGCAGATATAACTGCGGCACGTTTGTTTAAATTTTTTGCAAGACGATTATTATATTTTTGATCTCCTGCGCCATCCCACCACCATCTACTTTTTACTTCTATAATCTTATTTTCTTTTTGTATATAGATGTCAGGGTAATATCTGAGACTATTTCTACTCCGGTCAGTGTAGTTAAACACCGGAAGATTATACTTTTCTCTTGTATCATCTAATATCAATTCATTTTCGGTATAGGTTTTTAACAATATTGTTATAACAATGTCTTCGTATCCACGAACTCCTATCATTTTTCCGGAAGGTAATGCATACTCTTTACCAAGACTATTTGATTTGGCACTTTTTGATTTAACTTCTGGTTTTAGAAAGGCGTTTTCTACTCCAAATCGATCCATGCAAGTTGCACGGCGTTTATTGACAATGGCATCTATATCATCATCTGTTTTTGCTTGCCATGATGTACTTGTTTGTTTGCTATTGGCATAATATTCATTACCATATCTAGCAAGTTTAGTTTGTTTACTTTTATCTTTACATTGAGATGATTGCGTTACCCATTCTACTCCGTATTTTTCAATGAAGGTTTTTTTGGATTTATTTACGATCGCGGTTATATCTTCATTAGTTCGAGATGCGGCTGATTTTTGTTTATTCTCCGAATCCTGTTTACGTTTATCGTCAGACCAAGATTTTTTTGTATTTGATACTAATTTTCCTACGCAAGTTGGATTACCACAACTATTGGCATATAAATGATTTTTTTGATAAAAAGTTAAAGATTTACCACAATAGCATGTTGGATTTATTTTTGTTATATATGTTTCATAATACTCTTGGTACGTGAGATTATTATTTTTCAAATGTCTAGTAAATTGCCCATTGGTTTTACAATAATCTTTATTATCTATTTGCGATGTTATATATTGGGTAGTCATGTCTATTTCTCTGCTAAATTGTTCTTCACTAAACTTATTTAGCAAATAAATCGTAAAGTTCACTAATAGTCAATTTGAGTATCTTACCGGTAGGGTCTTTGCAAGTAAGTAGAGTATCATGCGTAAGGCACCCCATTTCTCTGCGAAAGCGATCCTCACCAAGCTGTGCTTGTTGTTCGGCGGCCCATTTTTCGTCGCGGTCTGGATGTTCGTTCCAATAACTGCGGAATGGTTTAAATCCATTAATGCCCACGGAGGTTTGATTACCAAACGCATCTTCTCGTTTATTGGCACCCTTCCACAACAAGGCAAATTGATCCTCATCACTGTTAGGAGTACTTGTGATAATTGCCTTACCACCAGTTGCTAGTGTAGGACTGATGGATGTCCAGAATTCTTTGGCAATACCGGGTCGCACAAACGCAAACTCATCTGCGTAAAGCAATGATATACTCATACCACGACCGGTATTTTCAGTTGTTGTGGTTGATATAATACGACTTCCGTTTTCAAAGTCAATACTACCTCGATTATAGTTAGTTGCGCCGGCGCGGATGTAGTCTGGGCACAGTTCATAGGCATAGCGAATACGTTGCATAATTTCCTGTGAGCCTGTGTACTTGTGTGCGGCAATTAGGATGGTACTATCTGGAACAAACATTGCTACCCATAGTAGATATCCTGCGGCGCTGGTTGAATTATGTGTAGGTATCAACGATGTTCCTGCTAAAAATAAATGATCTTGATTGTTTACCTGTAGGCAACGCACTGGTCTAGATTCCACCGGAATTATTTTATTAATATATAATCGTGTATTTTTGGGATGATTTATTTTTCCTTGTGCTTGTTTTTTCCTAGGCAAGTTAAACACGGATAAATTAGTTACAAATGAGGTTGTGTAATAAATCTGTCCTTTAATGACCTTAAATGATTTGCGGCTTTTAATTCCCAAAGTGCTTAATAAAATTCTAAACTGATCGGTTATTCCTTGATCTTTTTGATAAAACTCGCAACGTCCGTTTCTTTTATCCAATGATCCGTCGGTATCCATTAGGCCCTGTACTAACCTTAATCGTTGTGCAAATGATGCAGTGATATATTCTGGCAAGATGTGTTTATTTCTGTACAGATTTAATTGTTTAAGTTGTTTAGTTGTTAATCGTGAATTAAACACTCGTATTGTTGGATACTTTAAGGAGAAGTTACAAACTTTATCTACTATATTTTGATCAATATAATTTTGTAAATCATCAATGTGACATGTTACTCGATTGTCATTTTTTCCACCATCACCTAACCATACTCCATACAAATATGGGTCAATGGGTAATACTTTTTCATTGCACTCTATACTATTTTGCAAAATAACATATGGTCGGTTTGACCTATCTAAATATGGAATTATGTCTTGGGTAGTCAAAACTTTGTGGTCAACTCGCCAATTACTACAGGACAATTGCCAAAGATGGTCAGCATCGGCAATGATAGTATCTCCGTTGTCAAATGTTATTTCATAACATTGATGATCAATCATTTCGTCGGTAATGTTAACTACCTGTGTTTGTTGTCCGTTTTGACCAAATACTATATCGCCCACAGATATATCTTGAAGCTTTACAAAACCAGTTGGTGTTAATATTGGCGTATTTACATCCAGGGCTTTTCCGGTCTGTCGTGGCATCATACTAATACTAAATCGATAATTATGATAGGTGTTTATCAAGCGTTTTTGATAATCATATGGGTAATACAACATCTTGCCTTTAACAGGGTGTTGTATATGAAAATAATTGCTCATAAAATACTCGGGTCCGTGGTCCGGATCGGCGCACTTTACAAACTCTTCAAGTTGATAGTCAGTAAAAGGGGTATTTCTATAGGGTGCTTTTACTAAGGTGTCTTCAGTCTTGGCCATATATTAATTTATGGCTGTTCTAACTCAATCAAAAAGTTATTGACACCAGCTTTGTTTGGCGTCACCGTAGTATTCTCTGGCAAAGCCATTACGAATCAGTTCGGCTCTTAGACTCACACCGTCCAGGATCATGTCACCCAGCACACGTCCACCAAACTTGTCCCAAGAATACAATACGACCTGATGCTTCTTGGTACTCTTTACAGCATTTTTGGTAAATTCACTGGCGGCTTGCCCGCGAGTAACTCGCGGGCTCTCATCGTGTATATCCTTTGAATGCTGTTACTGGACTTGTTTTATTTGTACCTTGTGACTCTTCGCTATGCAGATTACCATCGTTGAGATCGTCCCAGACAGCATTAACAGCCTTGTAGGCCATCTTCATCATATCTTGCTCTTCTTGAGTGTATGGTTGGGCTGTTTTCATTTTTCCAAACCAACTTTTAGCATCTATATCAGGCACAAATTTTCCATCTGTACAAGCGGCGGCCATCATAACACGATTTAAAGTATAGTCTGTATCCCACTTTTCACCATCGTAAAAAGTGTTTAGCCCACGAGTAGCATTTTGTTGGCGTTTTGTAATTTTAGCATTACCGTCGGCCTCGACAATAAACTCCTGGGCTCGCACAATTACTGTCCGGCGGCGTTGTAAACACCTGACTGTGCTGAACTGGCTGTGCCTAATGCAGTGGCAGTAAATGTAGTACCTGTGGTAATAAGATAGTTTCCGGCACCAACATAAATTTCCTGTGTGGAACCATTTGGCACACTAACTACATTAGCATACAAGTTACCTTCTGCGGCAGCGGTGCCCAATGCTTTGACAAATACCTGATAGGTAACATCTGCACTATTAGCACTAATTGATGCTTTGTCTGTGGTCCATGCTACATTGCCTGCGGCGTTGATGACTTGTACACTCATTTTAATTAACCTTTATAATCTTTCCAAGTCTTGAACAAACTACGCTCAAGTTTGACTGACTCTTCCATGCTTGCTTGGCGACGTAACTGACTGGCTACTACTGGAATAGTTGTTTGACCAGTTGACTTAGGACCATTCAAACCACCGCTGTATGTGCGTAGTTCAGGCTGAGCTGCTAATGTATCTGTATTAGTAGGCCAGTCTGGTGAATTCTCATCCACTACTTCTTGGTCACAACCACATGCAGACTCACCGCATGTTGAGCAAACTTCATGCTCGCCAGTTTGGCTGTCTAACCCGGCCATTTTTAATAGCTCTGCCAATTTGTCAGCATCTTCGCCGTCGGCACTGATATTAATACTCTTAGTTGGCTGGCCATCATCACCAGTGCTCATGTTTACGCTAACATTCATACCTTCGGTAATCATGTTTTCAATTTTGGAATTAAAACCTTCGTAAACACCGCCGCCGAAAGAGTACCCACCTTTTGTGCCTTCTTTTACTTTTTCTTCTTTGTTGGTTTTCTTTTCTTTCTTGTCTTTCTTATCATCGTACTCGATGTCTTTAGTAACTTTCTTGCCAGCTTTCTCAGCCTTATTGTCGTCCTTGGCTTTATTGCCTTCGTCGTGTTCAATATCTTTAGCTACTTTCTTACCAGCTTTTTCGGCTTTGGTGTCTTCTTTGTCAGTGGACTCTTCTTCTACTGCTGTTCTGCCCCTGGACATTGCTTTAATTACTTTAGCCGCTTTCTTAGCCGCAGGAGCAAGTTTGTCAAAGAACTCGCGCTTGCCAGCTTCAACTTTTTCCTCATCAATGTCACCACGAAGCAATTCTCTTAGCAATAGTCCAAGTTTACGTTGTAATTTTGGATCAATTAAATCACCACTGTTATTAATTAGATCAACTAATTTTGAAATTGTTTGTTGATGCCTTAATATTTTCTCTGTCTCTGGAGAGAAAGATTCGTTAGAACAATTTGTAGAACGTGTCATTAACACACCGTCACTGTCAAGGTTTTCATCAGTTTTTTCTTTTTCAACACGCTTGCCATTGACTGTTTTATATTTGTGACTACCTTTGGTTACACGCTCAGCATCTTTTGGTGCAGCAGATTTTGGACGGCCTTTTTTCTTTGGGCTGGCATATTTGTCAGCTTGTTTATCTTTACTGTCGTCTCTATCTTCTTCGTCATCTTCGTGCTTGCGAGTATATGTTGTTGCTTTCATTCCGCTAGGTAGTGTACGTTCTTTCTTATCAAACTTACCAGTACCTTTTTCTTTTTTGCGGCTGGCCATCCAGGCATCCATTTCAGCGTAGCCTTCATCAACTTCGCTTGTGTCGGTCATTGTCTTGTTGCCCATCTTAAACTTGCCACCCTTTGGTGTAGATTTAAGTTTGCCTGTAAATGCATTGCCTTCGTCAATGCCTGCGGCTTTGAAAAAGCGAGCTTGATCAAAACGTGGGTTAGCCAACTTGAATGCTGACGCATGGTGTTGAGCTAATTCTTTACGCTTTTCCATATCTTCAATGTGGCGGAGTGTATCAGCGATAGCTTGAAAATGCTTACGGCTTACACCTTCTGCCATTTTTTCATCTTCGCCAAGGCCAACAACGTCAGCTTCTTTAACTGGATATGTCTTGCCGCCAACTTTGATTTTTTCACCCTTTTGGATGCCATCAGCTTTGGCTTTAACTACTGCACCACTAAAAGCGTTGCCTTCGTTTTCAATACCTTCTTTAGGATGACGTAGCTTATTCAATACAGCACCAGCCACACGTTCGCCAGCGGCTTTGCTACCATATCGCTCACCAGCACGTTTGGCAATCTTGCCAAAGTTCTTGCCTGGCTTGCCTAGGTCTTTGCCGGCACGGCCAGCTTTGGCACTATATCCTGCTTCAGCAACATCAAATGATTCGGCCAATTTACTCTTAGGAGCAGCGGCTTTAACATCTTCGCTAATCTGTCTAGCATCTTGCTTGGCAGCCAGTGCGGCTAGTTTTTCGTTTAAATTATAAAAAAATGACATTCTATTATCCTCTTGGGTTTTTGCCAGTTGCCGGGCGTGGTGGGCGTTTTACTTTGGTCATTGGGCTCGAATTCCCCATTGGCAAATCATTTGTAGTCTTTGCAGGAGGTGTCTTGCCACCAGCCACGGTAAAATCGCTCTTATAGGCATTTTTCAACACAGCATGTTGATAAGGATCTGCAGAGTAATCTTTCTTGAGTGCCAATTGTTCTGGAGTATCAGCAGGATAATCACTATCCAACAAATCTTTGTTCTGTGCCGCAACACGCTCACGCTCGCTATCCATGCCATCTTCGTGTGGTGTGGTCAACATAATAATACGATTGGGATCCATGAATAATACCTGGGCCAGTTGTTTGATCTGCGGCTCAATAGCTGGGTAGCGGAATTCCACATCCATGCTAGTCACTGAATCGTTGCTGTGCTTGGGAAAGTCAGCTGGTTGAAGTTGTACCGGTGTAGTTTTTGGCTTGGTGATCTTTACAACGTCAAACTGTGCAAGTTTTTCTTCTAGCTGTTTGATAAAATCAGGAGCAACATCACCTACAATTTTAATTCTGTAGTTGTATGTACGCTCGGATTCTGCGAGGTATTGTTGAAAATTTTTCATCGAGTAGGTTCCTATATGATATTTATGCTTTGTTATCTTTTTCTGGTATAGCCCGTGTAGCTATCAAGCGTTCCAATAAATCGTTACGACTCAGCACCTGTCCGTGTGCTGTTTCCATAGCGTCTTCTGGCGCATTTTTAGCGGCATCTTGATCTAATTTGAGTTTTTTTAACTGTAGATCAACCATTTTTAATTTTTTATTAAGTTTGGCAGTTTTAGCTGTGAGTGCATGGCCTAACATTGTGCTGGCTACAGCAAATATTTCAGATGAGAATCGACTGTCTACATTCATCCCTAGATCCATGAGATTATCAAAGGTTTCTTGAGCTTTAGTAGCCAGCTCGTCGAGCTCACGGTCCCCAGTTTCTAACTCACGTACAGTGGGCAGGGCCGCATCTATCTTGTCAATTGTGTTGTCTATTTCTACAATGGCAGCACGGGTTTCTTCTGTGGTCAGAGCCGGCTCTTCCAGGACAGATTCTTCTGCAGGCGTATTTGTTGTGTTAGGTTCTAGTTGATCGAACTGAAACAAGGATTCTAATTTGCGAGTCATGCTATATTTACCGCGGTATATTTTGGCTACTTTTTCTTGCCACCTTGATGGAAAATATCAGATTCAGTAATAATTCTAAAAGTAAGCCCGTATTGTTTACACCACTTCTGGGCGGCTGCCCATTTGGCATAATTAATTGCAACTATCGCTCGATCTCTTGAATTCATTTTGTCTTCAAGCATACTTTGCTTTTTAGGTTTAATTTCTATTAATTCAGCCCGAGTGGTGTTGTTTTGGCCGCGATATGTTACTATAAAATCTGGAACATAAGTAGTATTTTTTCCAGTAAGTGGATGACGATAAGGGATCCTCACCGGCTCACTAGCCCATGACAATATGTTTTCGTTGTTATCACAGAATTGCATAAATGCCCATTCCCAACTACTTCTCCAAGTTGGCTCTCCTTTTCCTACATATTTTTGAGGATTTGTAACTACAAATTTTCCTCTAGAGAAATTGGGCATAGTACATTTCCTGTAATATATCAATACGTAATGAACATTTTCCACTTTTTCTACTATTATTCGATCTTGTTAGCATTTCTAAATTAAATTTAGATGCAATAATTTCTGGATCAATACTATTATGAAATCCTCGAATAACACTATATTTGTGATCTAGGTGATACTCAGGACTTCGTAAATTGTGAGGATCGATTTCATTTTTATATTTTTTATAATTTTGTTCTGTCAAATACCATACCTTATAGTAATATTGTTCTTTGCTTGCTATATCATCAAATCTCGACACATACTCTGTAACAGATATACCCAACTTAGATGCATTTCTTTTGTTTACAACCTTATTAATTTCTATATCGCTAGTAGTATTCCACCAATTGTGCATTCCTGTCTTTAGCATAACAGTATTAATCCAATAAGTTTTATCCTCAGTGGATAACTTATTCAGCCATCCGTATTTTTCTTTAAGTTCATCCGACGACATTTGAGAATTTAATTCTTTTATAGTATCTCCAACTTTTTTATGTATAATTGCAGCAGTTCCATTTTTTTTACGAGTTTGCCATATATTTTTTTGATTCTCAGCTACTTTTTTTCTAAACTTATCATGCTTGTTAACGTCTGCAGACAAATTTTGCCTATGATATTTTCCAGAACATACATGCGAACAAGTATGACTATATCCAATATTGATATTTTGAAAGGTGGTTGGGTTGCTACAAATTTTACAAACAGGTTTGTCTACTAGTAAAAAATCATCATAGTATTTTTTTGAATTATAATCTAGGTGGCGATCTCTCAAATGTTTTGATAAGGATCCCCAAGATTTACAATTAGTGTGACATAGTTGGCATCGAATCATCAATACTATTTATGTAGGAACTAACTTTTCTGACTAAGTCAATGACTAGATCAAATCCTGATATTTCTGGCTACGTAATAGTTAGGTTGGGTGGGTACGTTAACACCTAGTAAGGTGCTGCTACTGCGAATGCCATTTAAATAGTAGGCCAGAGTTAGTGTAATCGCCGGTGCGGTTTGGCCTTGGAACTGTTGTAGCAAATTCATTACAGGAATGCTAGTTTCGCGACCAATACGAAATACACTTACAGCCATATTGGCTGCAGCTTCTTTGGAGCCAAATACTGATTCAAAATAACTTAACACCGCGGCATATTCATTAACAGGCACTTGTTGTTGATACCCGTAGAAACGGTCAAATATTTGTACTGTTAAATCAGTCTTGGTGTTAATGGCATTTACTGTTCCCATGATTAACCTCCGCCGTCGGCCCAGCCACTCAGGTTAGATTGATCTACTGTTCCGTCTGAATTAAAGGTTGCTTGAGCTGGAGGCATTGGAAAAATTTGGCCGCCTGCAGAATTTTGAGCTTGCTGTGCGGCCTGAGGAGTTCCGCCGGCTAGTGCTGGAGCAAAGTTAGACAATAGGCCTTGTGTAAGTGCGCCAGTACCTGCTAAGGCGCTGCCAAGGAAGGTACTTGCCATTGGAACTAGTCCTTGACCAACTGCACCTAGTACATTCTGCAGAGTGTTTTGTCCGGTGGACAAGGCTTGTAAGTCTTGTTTGTCGCCGTTTGCGCTGCCTCGTATAGTACCTTGAGTCATTACTGTGTTATTGCTACCTGGCACAGCAATAGGACTGATATTAGTATCGTAGTGTGACGGATCAGCAAATCCAGTAACTGGATCACTAGGTTGTGCGCCGCCTACTGCACCTGAATAGTATTTGACGTTCTCGTAGCGGATGCTCATAGTGTGTGACATGAGTCCATTGCCCTGACTGTAGTCATAGGTGTCATGAGTCCACTCTGTGATCAACGGATTAATCATAACATACTGAGCATAGGTTTTTTGTGATAGACCAGAAATGGTAATATCGTTGAAAAATGGAACTTGACCGCTGGCTGGACCAGTTAATAATGATGTGGCTAAACTATTAAGCGAAGGGTTATTATAACCTTGTCCAGCAAGACCCCATTTTTGTGCGCCTCTGCTGGCTGAATATGTGTCATTAACACCATAACTAAATCCACCAAATACTGTGGGTACCTGTAGTTGTCCCAGCACACCATTTTGATTAGGTGTGTTACCATACTTGTAAGTTGGATCGGTATAGTAGTACTGATAGTACTGATACCACATATTGCGTATAAGGTCGCTACTGTCGTCGTTGAAAACAATCTGTGCAGGATTATAATTTATTTTTTTCTGAATCAGTCTTTTACGATTGTACTGATTCATTGTGTCTACATCAATGGTATAGCCGGGTAATTGCGCACTCTTAACCATTAGACCGATTGTACTTGACTTACCGCCGGAGACTAAATTAGCCACAGCAGGTATGCTTGTGTTTAAATTAAAATAAACATAAAATAGGAATTTATTGCGGGGTGCAAGATTGTAGCCACTGCTTCTAAAAGTCTTAGAAGCGTGGGTGTAATCTCTTAGTCCTTCCCCTGGGGGGAATGGTTGGAGTTCTTCCTGGCCAAAGTAAGCCATAGGTTATTAACCTGTGGCTACGTTATTAACTGTTAACGGAATTGATGCACCAACACCTACATCGGCACCGGTGGTAGTTTGCAAGGCATTATCGTAACGAATTGTCATTGATACTGTCATTGCTTCGTTGCTACTATAGTTGGCGTCGCCGTAGTTAACACCTTGTAAATAGCAACCATAAATGGTCCATGTCTCTAATGCTACAGGTGTATTAACACCGTTGCCGCCGTCTAGAACTTCAAATACTGTGGTAAATTTGTAATCAATACCAGACGCCGCAGAACTTTGTTCCACGAAATCTAATTGTTTCTGTAATTGTTCGCCAACTAAACGACTTACATTGCCGCCTGCATCGTCGCGTAATTCACATGTAACGTCTTGCCAGGAATGTTTACCGGCTAAGCGGATCGTACTGTTGTAAATTGGAAGATCGATATTGTCAAATGTTACATTAGGACGAGCAAAACTCACAACCTGTTTGGTTAATTCTGTTGTAGGTTGTGTTACGCCCAAGTTCAAAAAAGTAACGCGAAAGCGATACTTGAGCTTTGGCATCAGCAAACCCTGTGTTGGGTTGCTTTGATCGCTGGCCAACGGTACGGTCAGTTTGGTAAGTGAGGCTGTTGCCATTTGTTTATTCTCCTAATATACGTTTATTTATGGTAGTTGGTCCGGGCAAAATTTTCAGTGTTTTGCCCGGTGTCCAATTATGCTAATCCTTGTGCTTGAATCTCACCGGTGTTTTGAATACGCATTGGTATGTAGATAAACTCTACTGCCTTAACTGGTTCAATTGCAATGTCCACATACAATTCATTAGCATCTATGGTTGCTGGAGTATTATTGGTCAAATCGCACACAACCAAGTAATCATAAAGGCCACGCTTGTTGACTAAATCGGTCATGAGTGCTATAACCTGTGACTGAATTGAGGCACGAGTAATAGTATCGTTTGGTTCAAACAAGTACTGGTTACCAATGATCTCTAAACGACCACGGATAAATGCTACCAACCGTGCTACGTTAATACGATCTAATGCTGTAGCGAGACCCTGTAGGGTATGGTTACCAAAGTTAGTAATACCAGTACCAGGTATGAATGTAATCGGGTTAACATCATTGGAGTATAATACATCGCGTAGTCCTTGATTTACGCCCAATGGTTGGAATTCACCTGTTACAGATTGTAAATACCCAATTTGTAGTGCATTATCTACTACACCACGGCGTAGGCCGGCTGGTGCAAACCATGGATATGCTACACTGTCACTGCGAATAATTGTACGCAACATCATGTGACTTGGTGCTGTAACTACAACATTACCTGTTAGATCGGTTGTAGTACAACTTGGGTAAAACGCTGCCGAGTAAGCATCGCCTTGAGCCAAATTACCGTCGCCGGTGACTAAACCTAAACCGTTGTTGTTAGTGGCCCAGGCAACAATATCTGCTGGGTCCAAGCGCAATGGAGTATCAACTACACTAAACGCCGTGTTACTGCGATCGTTGTTGAGTACTCGCATGTTAGGTGCCAACTCTGGATACTGTGGGCAAACAATCAAGTTAAACTGTGCTTGATTTTCACGAAGCTGTGAGCTGGTATCAATTGCAACTCTCAAGGCTTGTACAATCAAATCACGTTGTGCATGACGGCCCATATTTGGACTACCGTCAATACGATTACCAGAGGCTGTTACCCAAGCATTTGTTTGGCTAGGTAATACATCATCTGGGAATGTTGTGCTATTAAAGTAGTTAACCTGGAATGATTTAACATTGAAACCGCTACGACGTGTGTTCCATAACAAGATTCCTTCTGGATATAACAAAGGATTTGGAGCATCAAGATCCAAGTAGTCGCTAGTGATCAAAGGTGTTGATCCTGTGGCAATTGGTGGAATCGGAGCTGTAATTGGATCTGTTGTGCCGTTAGGCGCCCAACGTGCATCAGCAAATAAGATACCGTTGATTGTGGTCTGATCTGCGTTACTAATCGTGACCCACTGGTCTTGACCGTTGACGCTTTGCCAACGACTAATCACAGGATAGTTTTCTAAATCTGCTGTATCAATCCACAAGTCACCGTAGACCAATGGGCTTTCTGCTGTGTTGGTTTGTGTAGTCGGTGCAGTAGCACTGAATATTGGACCTGTGGCATTAGTTGTACTCAAATTGTAACCACGTACATCATTGGTTACATTTTGATAACCAACCCACTCACCGTTGTTTTGGATCATAATATCAGCTGTGGTTGCATCGCTATAGTACCAATAAGTTCCATCAACTGGATCAAGTTGGGGAGCATTAGCATCCGCTGTGTAGGTAAATGTAGGTGAAGTGACCCAATTACTGAGCGCCAAGCCTGTGGCTACACCGGCTGTATAGATATCACGTATGCCAACAACAGATGTTGTAAATCCGGCTGCAGGTAGTGGATCATATGTGCCATCAACTAGATATATGTCGCCGCCGGTGGCATGTGTAAGCACAATCTGGCCGGCGCTATTAACTGTGGCACTTACATTTTGAACTCCGGCAGCACTAACAGCCGCTACAAAATCAGCGGCAGTTGTTCCAACAACGGTAATTGTTACTAGAGTTGTTAACGTGGCTGTTTCTGGTTCTGTTGCTTGCAATGTAAAATTGGCGCCGCTTGTAAACGTAGGATTAGCAACGGAGCCTGTAATAACTGTGGCGCCCGCGGCTAAACGTTCAAAAATTAATAATTCTGCTGTATCATTGTTATAAGGGTTGATACGAGCATAGGTAGTGCCGGCTGGAATGGACTGGCCGCCATTAGTCGGATCAATACCATAAAGTGCACCTGATTGACTACCATATACCGGGCAACCTTGTAACACGTATGTTCCTAGAGTACTGTTATAGCGTTTAATTTGAACTAACATACCTTGATTAACTGCATTAGTTTGTTGGAATACACTACCTGTTGGTTCTGGTTGTGTATCTGTGGTGCGCCATCTTGGTGCTGAATAATTTGGACCAAAAAAGTAAGCAGGGGCCGCATATTGATTACTTGTGATACCCAGCGTTGCCAATGGTGTACCACTGATGTTATTGATAGCAATAACGCCTTCGCCTTCTGTACTGCCATCATTTGTGGCAGAACTATCAGCATATAATGATAATTTTCCACCAATGTTAGCGGCATAAACACCAAAGTTATTAAGAGCAGCATTGATGTCTGTTACAATTTGTGTAACTGTATTATTAGGCGCAACGTCCACTGTAATTGTTACATCATTAATAGCAAATGAGTTCCCGGGTGTTAGGCTAACAGGTGCCAGTGTACCTTGTACTGTAGGCCAAGATGTTTTCCATTCGTCGCTGCCGACCAATACCCAGGTATTATACAGGTCGCCGGCACTGACACTGTCTTGAATCCAACCAGGTGCTTGTGCTGTTGTAGGGCCACCGCGTTTGTAGTAAGTTGGGTTGAACGTTGTAGTTGCTGTAACTGCATAGTCACCAATACTACCATAACTAGGCAACGGTACTGTGCTTAAGGGTTCTAAGTACGTTGTATCTGTAATAATGCTAGCTGATATGTTGGTGAATGCTGACGTGGTTTGATTCCACTCATTGATTCCCCAGACACTATTTGTAGTATCAAACCAGTAGGTACCATTAGCAGGTGCGCCATCTGGGCGAGTTAATGTGGCTGTAAGTGCGGCTAAATCAATATCGGCTCGCATTACATAGGCAATATTGGTTACACCTAACGCTGAATATCCAGACAATAAGCCGTATTCATTAAGCTCGTATCCGTTGATCGGAGTACCGGCTGTGGTATTGTAAAAGAATGGTACACCAAACGTAGATAACAAATCTCTCTGACTTGTCATTAGATACAGTTTGTTAGCATTGACTGCCAGTGTTCCTGGAGCAATTCCGGTGCCGGCACCTGAGATCTTGTTTTGTGCTGTTGCCAACAAGATAAATGGTACTGAGCTGGCAGCGGCGGGTGTGTAATTGCTTTGGTCAATTACACTGACTTGTACACCTGGGGAGATTAAGGCCATAACAAATTCCTTTTTATTAATTAAAGATATTTATCGGTTATGACAAAAATAATGGTGTATTACTTCCCTTACCTAAGGTTTTACTCTGGAAATATGGTAAATATTAGTATGAGACCCCAGTGCCTGGCATGTAAACAGCGACTATGTGCAATAAATTGTTATCGTGATGATAAAATATATTATCGTAGTCGGTGTGATTACTGTATCAGGAAGGGTCGTAAGATTAAAACTCCGGACCCTAAATGGAAAGGATCCGGGTATAAGAAAAAACCCACATGTGATCGATGTGGGTTCAGGGCCAAGTTTGCAGCGCAACTATCGGTATATCATGTTGACGGAAATCTTAACAATAGTAATTTACAAAATTTAAAAACTGTTTGTCAAAACTGTGTGGTGGAAATTGCTAAGACTGATCTACCTTGGGTTGTTGGAGATCTTCAACCAGATTTTTAACCTGGCGGTAGAGATTATCCAGTCCAATCGAATTATTATCAATTACAGCGTCAAATTTAGTACCAACCCAGGCCCATTCTGAAGGGTGTATGCCGAGCTCGTTGAGAACTTCTGTAGATGCATTGGGTTGAGGGTAACTGTTTGCGGCCAATGCTACGCTATACCAGCTAGGTTCTGGGCCGCGAGTTACCCGGATAACAATGCCGCCGGCGTCTTTTACTGCCTTAATCTCGTTAGGAAAACGCACATCTGTAATAACAATATCGTTGTGGGCCTTTGTTAGCTTATATTCTAAGCTGGCGATCCACGTATCGTCGTGCCATGATTTACGGGCCACTTCGGTTCCCCATTTTTGTAGCACTAAGCGAGGCGTGAGATTAGGCATGTTGAGCCGGTTAGCCCACCACGGATCCACGGTCTCTCGCCAGGCTCGCGACTCTGTGGTACGACCTTCGAGTAGCTCACGGTCCCATCCAAAGATGGCAGCAACTGCATCCTTGAGCGTGGCGGCAAAACTGTCCCGTTTAAATCCGTAGATGTTTTGTAGATAGTCTGCAATGGTATCTTTGCCACTTCCTTGGAACCCTGAGATGCCAACAATCATGACAAGGCCTTTACATTTAAGTGTCTAAGGGTAAGTTGTAACATGTCTATTTGCCTGCGGCAATCTTCAAGTGCGTGGTGGCTGGTAGCTGGTTTAGGTAAGCCTGGATATAAGCTAAACACAGTTCTGCTGTCACGGACTTTGTAATATTGCCATGGAATTGGTTTATTATAACTCTTGTAGGCGTGTTCAAGAATTGTACAATCAAATGTTGGGCCTTGACACCATATCAAATTACTATGCCATATAAGTTTACCCAGACTATCAAGTGCTTGCTCTAAATCAATGCGTCCTTCTTCCATAAAGGCTTCTGCTTGGGCTTCGGGCTGGGTTGCCCACCAATCTATAGTAGATTGGTCTATTGTTCGATTTTCTTGCGACTCTAATGTTATACGAGCATAATATTGTTGATTATAATACCCTGTTCCAAACGGGTCAAATGATTGTGCCGCAATGGTTAAAATAGTAGCGCCGGGTGCTACTCCAATAGTTTCAATATCAATCATCAATGAGCTCATACTAAGAGTATAGCATGGATTTAGGTATAAGTCTACAGGGTTTGGTAAGATTTTATTGCTTCTAAAAGTTCTTCTTTGGTATAGTGCGACTTTGAATTCTTTGATTGATTTTCACTTGATGTTAGCATTGTTAAATTTGCCGGGTGTGATAGTAGTTCTGGTGCAACACCTTCATTAAATCCTCCCATTTTACTCATAATATGGTCAAGTTGGTATGTTCCGCGAATTCTTCCTCTTATAAGATTGGTTGGATTAATAATTTCTTTATATTTTTTATAATTTTGATTTGTTAATCGATCTACTTCCTGCTCATACCGTTGCCATTCAGTTTTTAACGCAGGATCTAACCATAATCCAGAAGCAATATTAGTAGCATATCGTTTTGCCTTTAAGACTGGATCATTATTATCAAGACTCCATTTATAATTATTTCGAGATCTACGAGTCGCTACAAACTTGTCTGCTACTTCCTTAATCGCCATTGGGTTATTAACCCCATATCGTGTTTTTAAAGTATGTTGACATTGTTTTCTTAAATCAGATCCTGACGCAAATAATACAGAATTGATCTCACGTATGACTTTTCGAACCTCAGGACGACGAGACGGATTATTATCTCCTGTAGTTTTAGATCGTTTAGCCGGACAGGAATTTGGACTTAATGCGCATGACCATTTTCCATTAGGAACTTTTGGACTTGGTGTTTTGAAATGTGTAGCAGGTTGACCGCAACCGTATTCGCATAAATGTGTCATACATTTATTTATGCCTTGCGGCCCAGCAATACTATTATTTAACCGATGACCCAGCTGATTGGTTGACTGCCATCTACATAGTTGCGTAGATCTTCAATACATTTGTCCATACTTGCTTGTGCTTCGGCTTTCATGGCTGCGCCGTTTAAGGTGCCGCCTCCCTGTGGACCTGCAATTGT
>Ga0247839_1003706_pt1 | contig 20641 bp, 14 predicted proteins | sample LaCruzMarch2015__6_FD_192405 | JGI IMG/M metagenome (GOLD analysis project Ga0247839, IMG submission 192405) | Freshwater microbial communities from meromictic Lake La Cruz, Castile-La Mancha, Spain - LaCruzMarch2015_16m | ecosystem: Environmental > Aquatic > Freshwater > Lake | place: Spain... | reverse complement strand
CGCAGGCCGTCCACCAGCCGTTCCGGCGCATCGACCCGGCCGTAGTGCGTCAGGTACATGGCTTTCGGATTCAGGTCCATGAGCTTATCGAGGCTTTGCAGCCAGGCCTCCGGATCGAAGGCGACCGGGGTGGTGGGGGCGAACAGCCAGGGGGCACCCCCCGTATCGAACTCACGGTAGGCAATGCCGAAGGTATCGCCGGTAAAGCAGCCGCGCGTCCGGGCGTCGTGGATGCAGCCGTGGTGATTGGCGTGACCCGGTGTGTCGATGAAGGTCAGGATGCGGCCGGCCAGATCGACCTGCATCCCATCCTCGGCAACGATCACCCGCTCCTCGGGCACCGGAGTCAGGCCCCCAAAATCACGGGCGAACGCCTCGGCACCATAGACCGCGCCGGCGCCCGCCAGCAGGCGGGCCGGATCGATCATGTGCGGTGCACCCTTGGGATGAATCACCAGTCGCGCCGCGGGACAGGCGGCGATCAGGTCGCCCGAGCCGCCGGCATGATCCAGGTGGACATGGGTCGGCATCACATAGTCGACGTGTGCCGGGGTCAGGCCCATCTCCGCGATGATCTTGAGCAGGGACGGCACCGTGTGCGCGGTGCCGGTATCGATGAAAGCAAGCCGGTCGCCCGAGCGGACCAGATAACACGCGGCCAGGCCGTGACGGTAGAGACCGGTTTCGATGCAGTAGATCTGGTCTGCGACCTCTTGGATGTGCGGAATCGTCATGGTGGGCCTCCGATGGTGGTTGTATTGAGATCAGGATTGGTTTTAGATTGCATAGACCCGAGAGTCTAACCGCGCGGCCGGCCCGACGGTAAGTGGTCCGTGGTCCCCGGATTGCCGGGCACCGGACACAGCGCGCTCGTCTCAACGGTTCCGATCGCCCAAGATCTTCACAAAAAAGACACTCGGAGGACACCTTCAATGAATCAAGCAGCGACCGCCGGCGCCATGCCGACAGACACCCCCCGCATCAACGAAATCAGCCTGGAACGCCCCTGGGAGTGGGTCGTCAAGGGCTGGGCCGATCTCCGGGAGGCCCCCCGGTTCAGCCTCGCCTACGGTGCCGTGTTCGTGATCGTCAGCGTGCTGATGACCCTGGGCCTGCTGGCCGAGGACCTGTTCGTCATCGTCCCCGCGCTGGCCGCCGCCTTCTTCCTCATCGCCCCCTTGCTGGGCATCGGACTCTACCAGATCAGTGCGAATCTCGAGGCTGACCGCCCGGTCGAGTTCTGCCAGGCACTGCAAGCCTGGCGACAGAACGAAGTGCAACTCGCGGCCATGGCCCTGATCCTGGTGTTCGTGCTGCTGGTGTGGATGCTTGCCGCCATCCTGATCTTTGCGCTCTTCTACGACAACCCGGTACCGAACTGGGCCAATTTCCTGCCCACCCTCTTCCTGTCCGGGGAGAACAACACCTTCGTGGCGGCCGGCGTCATCGGCGGCGGACTGATCGCCGCCTTCACCTTCTGCATCAGCGTCGTCACCGTGCCCATGCTGATGGACCGCCCGGTGGATGTGGTGACCGCCATGCGCACCAGCATGGCGGCCGTGCGCAAGAACTGGCAGGCCATGAGCCTGTGGGCCGCGCTGATCGTCATGTTCGTGGGGCTCGGCATCCTGACCTACTATATCGGTCTGTTGATCACCATGCCGCTGATCGGGCACGCCACCTGGCACGCCTATCGGGATCTGGTGCCGCGCGACTGAGGCCGGGAACGGCAAAGAATGCCAGGAAGCGGATCTGCGCCCGCTCGCCGGCGACGGCGAGCGGGGCATGAAGCGAAATGCATATAGCATTCGGACGTGATAACCGGACGTTGGGGCGGGTTTCAAACCCGCCCCTACACCAAGGGTCTGTCTGGATATCAGGTACGAAGGCTATAGCAGCTTGGACCCGCTGGCGAGAGAGCCTTGATCGTCGTTCCGGCCGCACGATCACTGGAGGCCGAGGCTTTAGCCGGTCGACGCCGCGCCTGCACAGAAGTGGGAGCAAGGTCGGCGCTAGCCGAGCGGGCCTCGATCAAGATTCCGGCCACTTGGGCTCGCCGGGTACGTAGTCAGGCCATCCTGGCCTGACACCGTCAGGGCTGGAAGCCCTGACTACGCAGGCCGCTGGCCAGGATTACGATCAAGGCCGCCGAGCGGTGCGGCCAGGACGCTGCTCAAAGTGGCGCAGCGGCATCCAGCGGCGTTGCGGGAATTGACGGAGGCGTGAGGATTGCCGCAGCGTCATCCGACGCATTACAGCCAGATACGGTGTATGTCAGTCGCTATCGCGCGCGGTCTTTACCATTCTATGGTGTCGCGCACTTCGCCAGTTCGATCTAGGTGGCCGCGCCGTGGGGTCCACTGTGCTGACCGATCATCGCCAGCCGGCATGATGATCTAGAGCACTCCAGGCCGATTATTCCTGAGGATCAAACGAGTAGCCGAGCATTTCAATGTCCGTCTTGAAATGCCGCGCAACCAATTCCGCCGTCTCAACCGTGTAATAGCTTCGATAGTCCTTGCGCCGATCACTGGCCTCACGCGCATGGGGTAAGGCGGGGGTTTTGATCCCGATGCGGGCGCAAGCGGTCGCGAAGTCCGCGTGCAAACGTTCGTACCGACCAATATAGTCGACGATGGTCCGGCCGTGGAGATCGATCAGATAATCGCTCTGCAACTCGATCGAGGTGTCGACGTGATACTGGTAGGGACGCTCGGGGTCCAGCTTCCAGCGCAGGAAGGCGTCGAAGGTCTCGTTGCCGCCGAGATAGCGCGGGCGTTCCCGCCGGATGTGGTGAAAGGAGCTGACCTGCAGGTCCCAGGGGTTGCGCACGAAGGCGAACTTGAACAACTGGTCGAAAAACTCCTTGGGCAACATCTCTTTGGCGGCGATGGCCTTGGCGTGGCGCGGCAGCTTGGTGGCGAGTCGGTGGCCGCTCAAGTGACTGAAGCGGCTGCACAGAAACATTGGCCAATACCAGGGATCCGCCCAGCGCAACCCCTCCAGCGCGGCGCGCACACTGGTACCGCCGGTCTTGGCGATATGGACGAACAGAAAGCGGTGTTTGACTGAGAGCAGCATGGGTTCGAGTGTAACATGACCCCGAAAGCCGATGCCGATGCGAACACGGCCCCGACCGCTGCCGTTCAACACGAGGACGCGGCCGGGGAGGCCCTGTGGATCGAGGTCATCCGCAAGATGGACGAGACCTACGCGGACCTGGTTCGCCATCAGGTCGAGTTGGAAGAAAAGAACAGCGCACTGGAGGAAGCCCAGCAGTTTATCGCGAGCGTCCTGGCGGCAATGACGGACGTGCTGATCGTCTGCGACGTGGACGGACGCATCCAGCAAGTCAACGCCGCGCTGGAGACGCTGGTCGGCATACCCGAGGCGCAGTTGCGCGGACGGACCTTCCTGTCCCTGCTCGCGGCGGAGTCCTTACCGCTGGCGCGAACCTTCGGCGAGAAGATTCGCAGCAAGGCCATCCACGACTGTGAACTGCTCCTCGCGGGTCGCGACGGACAGCCCGCGCCCCTGGCGATGAACTGCACCTCCCGCTACGACCACCGGGGTCGACTGGTCGGGATGGTGCTGATCGGCCGACCGGTCGGAGAACTGCGTCAGGCCTATGAGGACCTGAACCGCGCCCACGCGGACCTCAAACAGGCCCAGCAGCAACTGATCAGCGCGGAGAAAATGGCCTCACTCGGCCGGCTGGTGGCTGGGGTGGCCCATGAGCTGAACAACCCGATCAGCTTCGTCTACGGCAACATTCACGCCCTGGCCCGCTATCGCGAGCGGCTGGGCCGCTTCATCACCGGGGCCGAGGCCGCGGGGCTGTCGCCCGAGCTCCAGGACCTGTGGGATGAACTGCGCATCGGGCGCATCCTCACCGACCTGGACCCGCTGCTCAAAGGCACCCTGGAGGGCGCGGAGCGGGTGCGCGATCTGGTGCAGGATCTGCGGCGCTTCTCCTCCGGCGCGCAGGGCGAACACACGGACTTCGACTTCGCCCATGTGGTTCGCACCGCGGTGCACTGGGTCTCCCAGAGCGGCGCCAAGGACGCCGGCCGGCAGACGCAGGCAATCACCCTGGACCTGCCGCCGCACTTGAGCGTCCGCGGTCATCCGGGTCAGATCCATCAGGTGGTGATGAACCTGGTCCAGAACGCGCTAGACGCGGTGCGGGGGCGCCCTGAGCCGCGCATTGGCGTGGCGCTGACCACGCGCGGCGCCACGGCCGTGCTGCGGGTGCATGACAACGGCCCGGGCGTCTCCGACACCGACCGCCTGCGCGTCTTCGACCCCTTCTTTACCACCAAGCCGGTCGGTCAGGGCACCGGACTTGGGCTCTCCATCAGCTTGCGCGTCGTCACCGACCACGGCGGCACCCTCACCCTGGAGCCGACGGCAACGGGCGGCGCGGTCTTTCGGATGGAATTGCCGATGGGCTGAGGGGACGAAACATCCCATGCTCACCTCCGCAACCCCGGAGCCGGCGACTGAACGTACTGGAGTCCAAGGCTTCAGCCTTGGCTATGAGGTCCAACACGCACGTTTTCCCCGTTTATTCGCGTTCAGTGACGGACAATACTCACCCGATGCGCAACCCGGACACCAACCCAATGACACCCGAACTCGTGGTCCTCTGGCTCCAGTCCGGCGGCTGCGGCGGCTGCACCTTGTCGCTGCTGGGCGCCGAGTCACCGGACCTGACTGCCACGCTGGGCGGCGCGGGCATCCGCTTGCTCTGGCACCCGTCTTTCAGCGAAGCGAGCGGTGAGGAGGTGTTGGAATTGCTGGATGGCGCAATCAGCGGCACCCGCGCATTCGACGTGTTGTGCATCGAGGGCGCCATGCTCCGCGGGCCGCGGGGTACGGGACGCTTTCATGTGCTGGCGGGGAGCGACCGGCCACTGATCGATTGGGTGCGGCAGCTCGCCGCTCGCGCCCGCTATACCGTCGCGGTGGGCACCTGCGCCGCCTTCGGCGGGGTGACGGCCGCCGGCACCAACCCCACCGACGCCTGCGGTCTGCAATACGAGGGCGCCCGTCCGGGCGGCCTGCTGGGGACGGACTACCGCGCGGGTTCCGGCCTGCCAGTGATCAATGTCGCCGGCTGCCCCACCCACCCCAACTGGGTCACCGAAACCCTCATGGCCCTGGCCCTGGACGGCCTGACCGCGGACGACTTGGATGCCTACCGCCGACCGCGGATGTATGCGGACCATCTGGTCCATCATGGCTGTACCCGTAACGAGTTCTACGAGTACAAGGCGAGTGCCCGCCGCCACTCCGACCTGGGCTGCATGATGGAGCACCTGGGCTGCCTGGGCACCCAGGCGCATGGGGACTGCAACACCCGACTCTGGAACGGTCAGGGCTCCTGCACTCGCGGCGGCTATGCGTGCATCAACTGCACCGCCCCCGAATTCGAGGAGCCCGGCCACGCCTTCGCCGACACCCCCAGCATCGCCGGCATTCCCATCGGCCTGCCCACCGACATGCCCAAAGCCTGGTTCGTCGCCCTGGCCTCACTGTCCAAGGCGGCGACCCCGGAGCGCCTGCGCCGCAACGCGGTGACGGACCATCTCGCGGTGCCGCCCGCGGTGCGGGGTACCAAGCCGCGTTAACAGCAACCCGAAACAACGATCAAAGCATCAAAGACGTTCCCTAATGGACAAACTGCCGTGGCACTGATCACCGTCGGACCCTTCAACCGCGTCGAGGGGGACCTGGAGGTCCGGCTCGAGATCGCCGACGGGCAGGTCACCCAAGCCTGGGCCAATGCGCCCCTGTACCGGGGCTTCGAGCAGATCCTGCAAGGCAAGGACCCGCGCGACGCCCTGGTGCTGACCCCGCGCCTCTGCGGCATCTGCTCCGTCTCGCAATCCATGGCCGCCGCCTATGCCCTGGCCGATGCCCAGAACCTGCACATGCCGCCCAATGGCGAACTGACCACCAATCTCATGCTGGCCGCCGAGAACCTGGCCGACCATCTCACCCATTTCTATCTTTTCTTCATGCCGGACTTCGCGCGCGCGGTCTATGCCGCCGAGCCCTGGTACGGGCCAGCGGCGGCGCGCTTCCGCGCCAACACCGGCACGGCGGCCCGCGAGTGGCCGCCCGCGCGCGCGCAATTCCTGCACCTGATGGGCCTCCTGGCCGGCAAGTGGCCGCACTCGCTGAGCCTGCAACCGGGCGGCTCCGCCCGGCCGGTCCAGGCGCAGGAGCGGCTGCGGCTGCTGGCCATCCTCGGTGCCTTCCGCCGGTTCCTGGAGACCCGGACCTTCGGCGACACCCTCGACGCCATCGTCGCCCTGGACAGCGGCGCGGCCCTGGAACGCTGGGCCGCCGCCCGGCCGCCGCACAGCAGCGACTTCGGACACTTCCTGCACTGTTCCCGCCAACTCGGCCTGGACCGGCTCGGCCGTGCGACCGACCGCTTCATGAGCTTCGGGAACTATCTGATCGGCGCCCGACGGCTCTTGCGCTACGGCCTGTGGGACCAAGGCCCCCGGCACCTGGATCTTGCGACCATCACCGAGGATTTGAGCCACAGCCGGATGCTGGGCGGCGAGGCGCCCCTGCATCCGTCCCAGGGGGTCACCCTGCCGGACCTGGACCGCCCGGATGGCTACACCTGGTGCAAGGCGCCGCGATTGGATGGACAGGTGGTCGAGGTCGGCGCCCTCGCCCGCCAGATGGTCGACGGGCATCCCCTGATCCGCGATCTGGTGGCGCACAGTGGCGGCAATGTGCAGAACCGGGTGATCGCGCGCCTGCTGGAAACGGCTCGGGTGACCCTGGCCATGGACGACTGGATACGCCACCTGGTGCCGGGCGAACCCTTCTGCAACCACGGCGAACTACCCGACGAGGCGGCGGGCGCCGGTCTGGTGGAGGCCGCCCGCGGCAGCCTGGGTCACTGGCTGCGGGTGCGCAAGGGGCGCATCCACGGCTATCAGATCATCGCCCCCACCACCTGGAATTTCTCACCCCGCGACCGGGGGAACATCCCCGGCGCGCTTGAACAAGCCCTGGTGGGGGCCCCGGTGCGCCCGGAAGAACGCACCCCCATCAGCGTCCAACATATCGTGCGGTCGTTCGATCCCTGCATGGTCTGTACCGTGCATTGAGGACGCCATACCGCTGATCCGAGACACGGCCGCGATGACCAAGCAGGTGCCGTCAAGGCCCCCGCCCAGCGAGTTGCCCGGCCGCGCCCTCAACCCGCCTCGGCGACCCCACCCTTGCGATACGCGTCCACCTCCTCGGCGGTCAGCGGACGCGCCTCTTCTTCGAGCATCACCGGGATATCGTCGCGCACCGGATAGGCCAGCCGACCCGAACACGAGATCAGCTCCGCGCGCGCCTTGTCATAAATCAGCGGCCCCTTGGTCACGGGGCACACCAGTATCTCCAGCAAATTCTTATCCAGCATACGGATTCTCCAGATGTTCTTGAGGTCGACAGGGATTGCGCGGGACCGCTGCGCCGCCACACCCCGCGGCCGGCCCAGCGCCAGAAGACGATGATGGACTCAGGGTGCGGTCGCGGTAAAGCGCGGGGTGATGGCGTCCTCGCGGCGGCCGCGATCGTCGTTGCGGCCGTAGGGGCGGGTTTCAAACCCGCCCCTACACTAAGGGTCTGTCCGGATATCAGGTACGACGGCTGTACGCGCCCGACTCCGCCACCGCCAGCGCGCTATGCCGGTGCGAGTACGTAAAGTAGATGACGAGCCCGAGTGCCAACCACAGGCCGAAGCGCAGCCAGGTGATCAGCGGCAGTTGCAACGCCAGGTACAGACACGCGGCGGCGCCGAGCAGCGGGATCAGCGGCGACCAGGGGGTGCGGAAGGGACGCGGCAGGTCCGGATGGGTATAACGCAGCCAGATCACGCCCAGGCACACCAGAAAGAAAGCGGCCAGGGTGCCGATATTGACCAGCTCGGCCACCTGCCCGATCGGGGTGAACCCCGCGATGGCCGCCATCAACAGTCCGCTGATCAGGATCACACGGACCGGGGTCGCGGTGCGCGGGTTGACCCGGGCAAAGAGCGGGGGCAGGAGCCCGTCGCGCGACATGGCCAGAAACACCCGTGTCAGTCCGTAATAGAGCACCAGCATCACCGTGGTCAGCCCCGCAATGGCCCCGGCCGCGATCACCCCGGCCGCCCAGGGATAGCCGAGGCGCAGCATCACATCCGCCACCGGCGAGCCCACGTTCAGCGAGGGGTAGGCGACCACCAGGGTCAGCAGTCCGGCGACCAGAATATAGATCACGGTGCACACCGCGAGCGAGACCAGAATGCCGATCGGCAGGTCACGCTGGGGATTGCGCGCCTCTTCGGCCGCGGTCGAGACCGCATCGAAGCCGATATAGGCGAAGAAAATCAGCGCCGCCCCGCCCATCACGCCGCTCCAGCCGAAGGGCATGAAGGGGCTCCAGTTGGCCGGCTCCACATGGGATGCGGCGACGATGACGAACACCGCGATGGCGGACAGCTTGACCAACACCATCACCGCATTGACCCGCGCGCTTTCGCGCACCCCGATGCTCAGCAGCACCCCCAGCGTCAGCACGATGAGCGCGGCCGGCAGGTTGATCCAACCGCCCTCCAGCGGACCCTGCTGCAGCGCCGGGGGGAGCGCCAGCCCAACCGCCTCCAGTGCATTATCCGCATAGGCCGACCAACCGATGGCAACCGCCGAGGTTGCGACCGAATATTCCAGGATCAGATCCCAGCCGATCATCCAGGCCACGATCTCACCCAGGCCCGCGTAGCTGTAGCCATAGGCGCTGCCGCAGCCGCCGATGGAGGCGGCCAATTCCGCGTAGGCCAGGGCGCTGAAGGCACAGGCCGTTCCCGCCACCAGATAGGACAGGATGATGGCCGGCCCCGCCTGAGTCGCCGCGGCGACCCCGGTCAGCACGAAGATACCGGCGCCGATGATGGCACCGATCCCGAGCAGGGTCAGGTCCACCGGACCGAGCACCGGGCGCAACGTCGGCCCGCCCAGGCTGTGATCCGCGTTGATCGACTTGGTCCGCAGCAGTCCCGACAGTCGCATACAACCTCCGACAAAATGCACCTGAACACCGGATGAAGCACGTTGAGCCGCGCATGAGCGCGCCTTAACGCGAAAGGATGATCGCATACCTTGATTCCCGCGTGGTCGAGCGGAGCAGGCCGATCCTCTCGGCGATTATCGCGGTTTCCGGGTGAAAGCGAAGGTGTCGGGTTCGCTGCGCGAACCGATTCAGGGCTGACAGCAGGGTTCAGGTTGGTTCCTGGTCATGGCCGAAACACACCTGATAATCGACACAGTCCGCACAATTGGGTGATTTGCAGATCGGCACCTCGGCCCGCTCGCAGAGTTGGCGGTAGAAAAACTTCTTCCATTTCATGTCCCCGACGTTGCGCTTTGCCAGATCCGGAAAGTTTTCCATCATCAGCCGGGTCAACAAGGGCCGGTTCGGCAGCCCCATATCCTGCCACAGGTGATTGTCGCGCATGGCCGCGGACGCAATCGCGTGGCTGAGCCAGGCCAGCGTTTCGCTTGGCTCCCGCCGGAACTCCAACAGCAGATCCAGGAGATCCTGAAGTTCGTCCAGCGCGGCAGGGTCGCCGCCGGGATCGCCATTCGTCAGTTCGGTTGCCGGAAAGTAAGTGTCCAGCAGTCGGCGAAACTCCGACTCCGGCAACCCGCGGATCAACGGACACTGACCGGCGGCCAAGGCCCGCCCGATCACACCCGCGAACGCCAGGGTCAGCGGATCCGTCGGGTCGCGGGCAACCGACAGCAGGGTCTGATCGCCCTGCGTCGAAGGTTGCGCACCAACTGAGGGCGCCGCAGCCCAATCCGACGCGGGTTCAAGGGCCACGTCGGCAGTCGGCTTGGTGGATGCCCGCGTGGGAAAACTGACGAACCCGGTTGGTCGCGCTTGGAATTCCATGGGGTCTTGACCTCATTAGACTTTGGTTGTTGGCCGCCCCGTGACAGCGGCTGGCCGGGCGCACTGCGCGCGCAAACCGCACCGTGCTCAGGTGCGACAACACCGTACGCGACGCAACCGCCAGCGCACCGCTGTACGCGTGTTGCAGGACGCCGCGGCGGTCAGTCGCCGACCGCGGCCGACAAAAACGATACAAGAATCAATCCAGGTGTGCGACGCATGCTTGGCGATATGGAGGTTGATCAACGCCCTGGCGTAACATGCCTGTTTTCGGCTAAAGGCCGGCCGGGTCATCCGCAATGCGATTGAGTTAAGCGCCGACGGCAGCGCTTCTCGTTCCCACACGCTCCCGCGTCAATGCCATTAAGTGAAGCACCGACGGCGCGGCTTCTCGTTCACACGCTCCGCGTGGGAATGCCGGGCGGGCGCTCCGCGTCCGGTCTTGGCGCCGGACGCGGAGCGCCCGCACTTGCTCCCACGCAGGAGCGTGGGAGCCAGAAGGGCTTCACTCAACGGATGCTTGGACAGCCCTTGGTACTGAAAAGCGAAGAGTATGCGACAACCTCAGTTATCCACCCCAACGATGACGCTGGAGGCCGGGAAGATGGCGCAGGCCGGGGTTTGCTCGACGATTGCCAGGCGCTCGAGCAGGTCCGCGGCGATCACCCCGCGGACCGTGACACCGGACGGCATGGCGATGACGACCTCGGCCGGCCCGTCACCGCGGGTGATGCGCTGAACCAGGCCGCACAGGGTATTGGTGCCGGGCCGGGCCTGCGGGTCCGGTGCGCGGTCGATGCCGACGGCAACGGCCTTGATCAGCGCCCAGACCGCGCGCCCGGGGCGCAGGCTCAGGGCTTCGACACTCTCGTTGGTGACGCCCGCGCTGAGACGGTCGCCGCCCTGAATCTCGATCTCGATCTGCGCATCCACGGTGCGCGCGGTCACCGCGACGATTCGGCCGAAAAACTGGTTACGGGCGCTGGTCCGCATGGCGAGCCGCCGCAGCAGATCGAGCGCCGCCCCCGAGTCGCCCATCGCCGCGTTGATGCCGTCCAGAAAGCGCCGATACTCGCCGGCAATGGTGCGATAGGCCGCGATCAGGCGCCGGCCCTCGTCGGTCAGTCGGGCACCGCCGCCGCCCCGGCCGCCGGTGGCGGTCTCCACTAAGGGCTTGGGGGAGGCGTTGTTGATCGCGTCCACGGCGTCCCAGGCGGCCTTGTAGCTGACGCCGACACCCTTGGCCGCCTGGGTGATGGAACCGCGTTCACCGATCTGCTCCAGGAGAGCGATGCGTTCTTCCCCAAGGAAAGCAACATCATTCACGTCGAGCCAAAACGCGCCGTCGACCCGCAGCGGGCGCTCGCTCTTATTGGACTTGTTCGGCGTGCCCACTCAGGTGCTGCCTCTTACAAATATCAATAGAATCATGTTACTGACCCCATACCCTGAGACCATGTTACGCCTCACTTTGACGACCCACAAGGCGCTGCAACGGGCGCCGACAATTGCGCGCCCCTTGGTGGATGCGGCGCGCGGGCCTTGATCAAGATTCCGGCCATTTGGGCTCGCCGGGTGCGTAGTCAGGCCATCCTGGCCTGACACCGTCAGGGCTGGAAGCCCTGACTACGCACGCCGCTGGCCGGGATTACGATCAAGGCCGGCGCGCGCGACCGACGTGCCGGATCCCTGACACCGAGCGGCGCACCTGATCCACCCTACAGCAGAGCCGGTTTCGTCGGGTGGATCAGCGCAGCGCGTCCGCCATCAGCCTCGCTGCCGACGGCGGCCTGCGCCGATCCAGCGTGAGGACGGGAGGCAATGTTATAGTTTCGTCGTAACCAATCCCAAGCAACCCGGAGGACAGTCTTATGGCGGCGAAAACGATACTGATGCTGGTCGGTGACTTCGTCGAAGACTACGAGGCGATGGTCCCGTTCCAGATGCTGCAGATGGTTGGACACAAGGTCCACACGGTTTGTCCCGATAAGCAGCCGGGCGACCGGGTCCGCACCGCTATCCACGACTTCGAGGGCGATCAGACCTACAGCGAGAAGCCCGGACACCTTTTCGCGATCAATACGGACTTCTCGCTGGTCGATCCGGCACGGTATGACGCACTCGTCATCCCCGGCGGCCGGGCCCCCGAATACTTGCGGCTGAACCCGCGGGTCATCGAAATCGTGCGCCATTTCGCCGCCGCGGATAAGCCGATTGCTTCGGTCTGCCATGGCCAGCAGATTCTGGCGGCGGCCGGGGTCCTGGACGGCAAGCGCTGCACCGCCTACCCGGCCGTGCGACCCGATGTGGAGCGCGCCGGCGCACTCTGGTGCGAGGTCAACGAGACCTTCTCCAACGCCTATACCGACGGCCGCCTGGTCACCGCCCCGGCCTGGCCGGCCCACCCCGAGTGGATGCGCAAGTTCCTGGAGGTCTTGGGCACGCGTATCGAGCCCTGACCGAGTGACCATTCGGGCGATTGCTGTCAATCGCCCGACCAATAGCTTGCTGCACGCTCATGGATCACCAAGTATTCGTTTATGGCACCTTGCTGCGCGGGGAGGTCAATCACCACTTGCTGAGCGGCGCCGAGTGGCTTGGCCCACACCGCACCGCACCCTGTTTCACCCTGCTGCGGGTCGGCGCCTATCCGGGCGCGGTGCGGGGCGGCGGCAGCGCCATCCAGGGCGAAGTGTTTCGGGTGGACACCGCGGGGCTGCATCGGCTCGACCAGCTCGAAGAGTATCCCAGGCTCTACGATCGCCAACTGATCCCGACCGCCTATGGCCGCGCCTGGTGCTACCTGTACCGCGGACGGCGGCGTGATCGGCAGGTGATCCAGGGTGGCGATTGGCGGGCCTTCGCCGCCGATCCGGACTCCTACCGTGCGGCTGGTGTGCGCCGTACCCGCGACGCCAAGAACCGCCCCCGCCGATCGACCGCGGCCATGACCACGGTCACCGCGTCACCGCGGGCGGGTGGCGAAGGCGCGACACACCGCGACACCAAGCCAACGGAATGAAGCTCTTCCCGCGTTTCGGCGAGGCGCCGGTGTGGGTCGCCGGCGCCTCGCCCCTGGCCGGCCGGGTGTTCGACAGTCTGCGCCGCGCGGGGCGACGCGTCCGTGTCGTCGCCCTCGCCGAGCTGACCGATCTCAAACCTGGCGTCTGCCGGACCCTGGTCCTGGCCGATCCGCCGGAACCGGGAAGCCTGGTTGCCGGCTTGATCCACCGCTGGGGCAGCAGTCGCGGGCGCGGTCGCCGGGCCGCCCCGCTGCGGCTGATCCTCATGGTTCAGGCCGACCCGCCGCCGCCCTTGCCGGAGCTGGACCCCGCCGGGCCGATCACGATGGAGACCTTCGCCATCGAAGATCGGGCCGCGCGGGTGCTGCTGGAGCGCTGGCCCCTGCACTGCGGTCTGGACCCCTGCTTCGACCAGCGCCCTCACCTGCTGGTCGCCGGGTTCGCGCCCCCGGCGCGTGCTCTGGTGGTGCAGGCGCTGCGGCTGATGCCCTACGGCGAGGAGCGGCCCGCGATCACCATCACCGGCACTGACCCCGCTGTCCAGGCAGGTTTTGCCGATGCCTATCCGCAGGCCGGCCAGGTGGCGGACCTGCGCTGGATTACTGCGGACCTGGAGGGTCTCGCCGCGCTGCCGCCGGTCACCCAAGTCCTGGTCGCCGCCGGGCCGGACGACGCCATCACCCTCGCGCAACGGCTCGCCGCGGACCAGGGGGTTTCCCCGCCGATCCTGCTGGAGGTCGGGGACGCGATCCCGGACGGCAGCCTGGCGGACTGGGACGGCCAGACCTTTCCCTTTTCCTATCTCGACGAGGCCTGCCGCCCCCAGGTGCTGCTGGACGGTCGCGGCGACGCGCTCGCCCAAACCATCCACGAACACTACACCGACAGCATTGCTGCGCAAGGACGTGATCCGGAGCGCGAGCCCGCCGGCCGGCCCTGGTCCGCACTCAGCGCCTCCTACCGGGATGCCAATCGGCATCAGGCGGATCATATCTGGGCAAAACTCGCCGTGATGGACTGCCGCGCCGTGCACGAAGAACGGGTCGGTTCCTTCGCCTTCGCCCCGTTGGAGGCCGAGCGGCTGGCGGTCATCGAGCATCTGCGCTGGGCCGCGGATCGTCACCTGGACGGCTGGAGCTATGCCCCGGTGCGTGATAACGCCCGCAAACACCACCCGCAATTGATCCCCTATCGGGATCTCAGCGAACCCATGAAGGACCTGGATCGGTTCGCGGTGCGCGGGGTACCGACCCTGCTCGCCCGCTCGGAACTCGGGGTGGTCCGGATGCTGATCCTGGGCATCCCCGAGCCGCACACGGTGCTCTCCGCGGACGCCGTCGCCGCCGGCTTACAGCGATTGGCCGAGCAGGTGCTGGACCGGCTGGCCGCGCGTTATCCGGATCGGACGCTGGTCGTTGCCGCCACCCTCGCCGAGCCTGGCGCACGTCTGATCACCCGTCTCGCGCTGGAGCGCGCCGCGGCCGGCTTGTTCCTGCTCTGTCCGCAACCGATCGCCCACACCCTGGCCGCGCAGCCCGATGACGCCGCCCGCCGCGAACTGCTGGAGCTGATCGCCCGCGCGGAGCGACGGATCAGCCTGCCGGCTCCCGGCGAATTGACGCGCTGGTTCGCGCGGCGTGCTGATATTCAACTGGTTGTGGGGTCCGGCCCGCTGGCGAACGCGGGGGCCAAACGCGTCCTCCTGGACCCGGTCGAGCGCCGCGTCGACTGGAATTTCGACTATTGATGAGGCGCGCGGTACCCATCGATGATGGACCTCCCGGCCACCCGAGACCGAACGGTGATGAACTGCGACCCGCCCCGATGATGCGCTTCACTGACCACCTGCTCACCCGACTCGCGTGGATCGGTCTGGCCGGCCTGATCCTGCTCGCGCTGCTGATGACGACCTTGCGCCTGGCCCTGCCGATCACCGATCACTACCGCGACGCGATCGTCCAAACGCTGTCGCAGCGGCTCGGTTACCCGCTGCGGGTCGAGACGCTGACGCTGCGCCTGTCCGGTTGGTTCCCCCGGCTGGTGCTCGGCAACGCCGCGCTCACCTGCCCGGAGAACGGCAGCGACCTCCTGCGTCTCCAGGCCCTGGAGCTGGACCTGGAACCCATTGCGTCGTTACGCACCGGCAAGCCCCAAATTCGCTCGCTGACCCTGGTGGGCGCCCGGCTCATCATCGAGCGCAAGCCGGACGGGCGGGTCAGCGTGGCTGGACTTGGCGCACTCAACACCGATGACCCGCGGGCCCTGGAACTGTTCCTGGACCAGGGACGGCTCAATCTCACCGAGAGCGAGGTCCTGATCCGCGACGACGCACTGGGGAGCGAGATGATTCGCCTCACCGACGTGCGGCTGCGTCTGCACAATACGGGGTTGACCCACCAACTGGAACTGATCGCTCAGGCACCGGCCGCGCCCGCCACCCGCGTGCGGGTGCTCGCCGACCTGCAAGGCGATGCGCGGGATTTGCGGGGCTGGGGTGGTCGAGTCTATCTCAACCTGACGGCCGCGGATCTGGCCGCCTGGCTGCCCTGGACGCTGGTCGATCCGGATTTGGTGCACACCGCCGACGTCCGGCTGGAGAGTTGGAACGAGATTCGTGCGGGCGCACTCACCGAAAGCATCAACCGCATCGACGTCAGCGGCCTCACGCTGACGGCTCCCGGAGCGACCCGCACGGACGCGGATCCGGTATCAGCGCCTGCTTATCCCGCGCGCCGGTCCGCAGCTCCATCGGCAGCGGTCACCGTGGAGCAACTCGGCGGACTGATCCGCGTCGCCCCGCTGGCCGACGGCTGGCAGATCGGGGTGGCCGACCTGGAACTGCGGGTCGAGGGAGCCGCGCTCCACGACCTGGACCTCGACCTGCGGCTGTCCACCCAGGGCAGCCTGTCGGCGTTGGACCTGACTGCCGCCGAGTTCGAACTGGCATCCATCACCAACCTGCTGCGCGCCTGGCCGTGGCCGTCCCCCCTGAACCGCGATCTGCTCGCGGCCTTGAGCCCGCGCGGCCGGATCGAACGGCTGGCCTTGCAACTCGCGGTCGCGCCGGGGGAGCCGCCGACCTGGCGGGCGGCGGCCCTGGGCCATGGACTCGCCCTTGAGCAGCGCGCGCGCCTCCCCGGTTTCGCCGGCCTGAGCGCTCGCCTGCGGGCGGATCAAGACGGCGGCGGCCTGCAACTCGACAGCACCGCGCTGGACCTCGACTTGCAACCACTGGTCGATCAACCCATCCATCTGGATCGATTCAGCGGGTCCCTGACCTGGCAGCGCGATCCCAACGGCGTGGTGCACGTACAAGGCCGCCATCTGGTGCTGGAGAACGCCGACCTGTCCGGGCGCGCACGCCTCGCCCTGAACTGGCCCCCACCCAGCGCCGACCCTGCGACCGGACCCTTCCTCGACCTGCGCGCCCATCTATCCGACACCGATGTCGCTCAGGTGCGGCGCTATCTGCCGGTCGGCGTGATCAAACCGGAACTCACCCGCTGGCTCACCCGCGCCCTGGCGGCTGGTCGGGTGCCCCAAGTCGATCTCCTGGTCCGCGGTCCACTCAAGAAATTCCCTTTTCGTGAACAGGAGGGACGCTTCGAGTTGCAGCTGGACTACCAGGACCTGGTGCTCGACTACCAGCTCGGCTGGCCGCCCATCGTCGCGGCCACCGGGGAACTGTGGTTCCTGAATCAGGGGCTCGACATCCGGATGGACAATGGGCGCATTTACGACACCGCCTTGAGCCAGGGACGCGCCGCCATCCCCGACCTCTGGAAACCAACGCGGCTGCTGATCCACGGCGAAGGCGCTGGACCCTTCGCCGACGGCCTGCGTCTCCTCGGCGAAAGCCCTCTGGCACAACACCTGGGACCGCTCGCCCGCGTGTTCGCGGTCCAGGGGCGCTCGCAACTCGTCTTGGACCTGGACGTCCCTTTGATCAAAGGCGGACTCCTGGGCGTCGATGGGCGTCTGTCCTGGCCCGAGCCGGCCAGCCTCAGCCTGACCGGCACTCCGGTGGCGCTGAGCGAACTCGACGGCGAACTGCACTTTACCGGCAAGTCCCTGCAAGCAGAAGCCATCCGCGCCCAACTGTGGGGACGGCCGTTCACCGTCGCCATCGCCACCCGCAACCCCGGCGCGGCCCAATCGGCCGCCACTGAAATCCGTGCGCACGCGCGGATGCCGGTCACCGAGTTGGCCGCCCGGTTCCCGACCACCGCCTGGCGCCTGGCCTCCGGCGACCTGGACTGGGACCTGGATGTCGATCTGCGCAACGCCGATCTCCAGGAGCCCGGCCTGCCGCTTGCGCTGCGACTGCACTCGGACCTGCGCGGCCTCGGGCTGGACCTGCCGCCGCCGTTCGGCAAAACCGCGGAGCAGCTGCGCCTCCTCGAGTTGACCGGCGCGCTGGTCCCCGGCCGCAGTCTGACCATCCAGGGGGGTCTGGATGGGCTGGCCCTGGACCTCGACCTGGGCTTGGGGCCAGCCGCACCGCGACTCGAACGCGGTCGGGTGACCCTGGGCACGCTGCCGGACGCGGCGGCGTCCGCCGCCGACCAGTCACCGACACCGGTCCGCGGCCTGGTCATCGACGGCGCGGTTGCGCAACTGAGCCTGCCGGCCTGGTCCGATTGGTGGCAGCGAGTCGGCCCGACGCTCGGCGCCCAGCCGGGCGCGACCGCCGGATTGAGCCTGGACCCGCTGTCCGTCGATCTGCGCATCGCCACCCTGAACCTCGGCGGGCCGCGTCTGACCGACACCCGGATCCAGACCGCCCGGCCCGCCGCCACGCACTGGGACTTGCGGCTGGACGCCAAGGAAGCCGCGGGGCACATCCGTCTGCCGGTCACCCGGTCCGTCGGCCCTTTGGATCTGGATCTGGAGCACTTGGACCTGAAGGCTCTGGTGCCCGCCGGAACGGCACAGGAGGCCCGCCCCGCGACCCCGGCCCGCCGTCTGCCCGCGGTCGATCTGCGGGTGGCGGATCTGCGCTGGGGCGAGGCCCGGCTGGGCCGACTGAGCCTGGACCTGCGGCCAGACGTGGCCGGGCTACGCTGCCCGCGTATCCGCTTCGACGGCCTCGGCGACACCCGAATGACAGGGGATGCCGACTGGATGGAGAGCCCGACGGGCGGCCGCAGCCGGCTGTCACTCGACCTCGCAGCAGCGGATACCGGCCCCCTGCTGCGCGCCCTGGACTATTCGGCCGGACTGAGCCCGGCCGCCGTGAACGCTCGCCTGCGCCTCGGCTGGCCGGGCGGTTTCGAATCCCTCGATCTGGCGCGCTCCCAGGGACGGATCGAGTTGGATATCGGCCCCGGACGGCTGCTCGCGGTCGAGCCCGGCGTCGGCCGGGTGCTCGGCTTTCTCAACCTGGGTGAGATCGGCCGCCGTCTCACGCTGGACTTCAGCGATCTCTATGAGCAAGGGTTCGTCTTCGAAAGCATCCTGGGCCGCATCGATATCGCCGACGCCCAGGCGCGACTGGAACGCTTTGAGATCGATGGCCCGGCCAGCGATATCCGCGTCAGCGGATTCACCGACCTGCGCGCCCGCACCTTTGACCAGACGGTCACCGTCGAACCCAGCATCGGTACCAGTGTCGCCCTAGCGAGTACCGTCGCCGGCGGCCCGGTGGTGGGGGCGGCCGTCTACCTGCTCGACCGCGTCTCCGGCGGCGCCATCGATCGTCTGGGCAGCTACCAATACCGCATGACCGGTCCCTGGGCCAAGCCGCAATTCACCCGGATCGGGTGGGAGCCGTTCGCGGGGGGCGCGGAGCCCGGAGCCGCGAATGCCGGAGCGGGCGACACGCAGGGCGAGAAGACCGGCGCCGCCGCGGCGGTCCGCCCGAACCCGCCAACCACCAAGCCGCGCCCAAGCGGTGATAACTCCTTTCTTGAATGAGCAGGGCATCGGCGAGACGCGGCATCGCACCCCGCGTTAGTCGTCGTTCCGACCGCCGGAAGACCGGTCAGGTGCGGCGGCGGCTGAGTTGCTAGCTCAGGCGCTCCGCGGGAACGTCTTTCAGGGCCTCGTCAGGCAGCATGTAAGAGGCCGCGATGCGCTCGTCCGTGGGCTCCAGAATCTCGGGAAACCGAATGCCGGGCAGCACCTTGACGGCGAAGATTTCCTGCACCGCCGCCTCGAAGCGCAGGAAGGCCGCAACCTGTCCGTTACGGATATCGACCACCCAGACGCCGCAGGTGCGTTCTTTCAGCCGCACCGTGAGCGGCAGGCCGCTGAACATGGCGCTCTCCCGAACCTGCGACAATCCGATGAAGGCGAATGGCCCAAAGAAATCCAGGCCCCGGGTAAAGCCGGGCACTTGCGCGATGGTGTGCAGCCGGCCCGAGTCGGGATCGACGGTGGCCAAACTCCCGTTGCCCGATTCGAGCACCCAGAGCCGCTCCGCATACCACCGCGGTGAGTGCGGCATGGAGAGACCCCGGCAGACCTTTTGCCCGGTTTCCACGTTGATCAACACCCCGCCCGCGGCCTTGTTGTCGCGCCAGCCCTGAGGAGCATCAGCCTCCCCGAGCGCGGTCACATAGCGGGGGCGCCCGTCGGCCATGCCCAGTCCGTTGAGATGGCAACGATCCTCCGGGGTCAGTGCCGACACGAACGTCGGCCGCCAGCGCGGGACAAAGCTATTGTCGCGGTCCAGGGTGCACAGACAGGAAAACCGGGTATTGACACACCAGAGTTGGCCGTCGGCGTCCCAGTCCATTTCGTGGATATCAATGTCTCCGGTGACATGGCTGTTACGCGGGAGGTAACAGGCGTCGTGCCGGTCCGGAGGGTCCAGCCGGCGGGTCACCGCGGGCATGTTGACGTAGTCTTCGACCGTTCGGGCGGTGCCCAGCGCGAACCGCCGCGCGTTGGCGGCCAGTCCCATGGGTTTGGCGAAGGCACGGAAATGGGTATTGAGTACCCCGCCGTCATTGCGCGCAACAATGAGCTTGCCCGCCTGATAGGTCGTGATCAGCAGCGAGCAACCCAGTGTACGCAGGAGTTCGGGGAAGCTCGCGGTATGAACGCTGCGCAGCGGTTCCGGTTCCGGCGGAGCAGCGGGCTGGGGGGCGGCGTCGGTTGTGTCCAAGTGAGTCACGCTCGGTGTCAAGAGGCGGGTGGATAGGAAAACACCACGGTCGGTTGGGCATTGTTCAGGCGTCCGGTCGGCGGGTCAATCCCGTCGGCACGCCGACGCCTGCCACCGCGCGGTCGATAACCGTCCCGCTGACGCGCACCCCGTCCGTATGTCCGGCCCAGCCATTCGGTGGCGATTGAACACAACATGCCACCATGCTAGTGTCGACTCGCACGTACTCAGTTATTCGGGCGATTGGCGGGCTGGATTGTAGGATGCGGTGAGGAACGGACACTGGCGGCGACTTCGCCAACCCGTTGAAACCCATCGTCTCCTGAACTTGCTTTCAAGGGGCTACGGGGCTCTCCGGGCATTTCGCTACTAGGGAAGCGTTGGGGTTCGCTCTCGCTCACCCCGACCTCCCGGCCACGGGCTCTCACCGAAAAAGAAGACGCTCTCACAAAGACACAAAGACACGAAGAAGAAACAGAGAGATAAGAAGCCATGAAATGCTTCGCTATCTTTGTGTCTTTGTGTCTTTGTGAGAGGCTTTCTTCTC
>Ga0247839_1003699_pt1 | contig 20665 bp, 18 predicted proteins | sample LaCruzMarch2015__6_FD_192405 | JGI IMG/M metagenome (GOLD analysis project Ga0247839, IMG submission 192405) | Freshwater microbial communities from meromictic Lake La Cruz, Castile-La Mancha, Spain - LaCruzMarch2015_16m | ecosystem: Environmental > Aquatic > Freshwater > Lake | place: Spain... | reverse complement strand
ATTCCGAAGTGGTCATCAAACGTGAGTTAGCCGAGCAATTTGAGCGACGTGAGTCAGAGCTGAATGAGCTGGAATTGTCTTTCGCGGAGAGCAAAGAATGTGTCATTAATGCAGAAAGTGCCCGGGAGATAGCCAGTAAGGCACTCTTAAAGTTTGACACCGAGGAAGAACTCAAAGCTGCGGAGTTGGCTCAACTCATTGATTCGGAAATGAACGCGACCGATGAACTCAACGAACTTGAGTTATCAACAACTCGCCTCACCACTTGGCTCGAATCCAGTAGACATCTGGAAGAAATCTCAAAGCTATTAACACCTGAAATGAAGGCACTAGATCCCATTGAATGCGAGAAGTCCTTTTACGACTTGGAAGTTGAGCTGACGCAAGCCCGAGAAGCTGTTGATCAGGCGGAAGAGATCCGAACACTCTCCGAAAATTTGCTGAAGTCTGCGACCGCGCTGGTTGGCAAATATGTCAAGAATTCACAGGGAGTTGAAAAACTGGCAGCTGAAGTCAAAGACGCTGTGAGCCTTGGAGCACTCGTCACAGCCACATCTTCAATTAACACTAAGAAATTGACATTAGAAAGTTATGCACTCCAACTTCGGTTCGCCCACGTTTTGGAATCTGCATCAATTCATTTACGTAAAATGAGCAGCGGTCGTCTATCCTTTTTACTCGATGAAAACTCCCAAGGCCGCGGTAACACAGGTCTTGGGATAAACGTCATGGATGAAGCAACAGGGGATGCCCGTCCGACAACCTCACTCTCTGGTGGAGAGACTTTCTACGCGTCCCTATCCCTGGCCCTCGGGTTGGCTGATGTTGTGCAGAGTGAAACCGGAGGAGTCTCGCTGGAGACCCTTTTTGTTGATGAAGGATTTGGTTCCCTTGACACCGATACGTTAGAGCGGGTTCTCGACCAACTTGATCAACTGAAATCAGGTGGCCGGACTATCGGGGTCATTAGCCACGTGAGTGAAATGAAGGATAGATTCCCGGACCGCATCGTCGTATCACGCGATCCTGAAGGTCCAAGTCGAATACTTCAGGGGTGAACATAGGCACTTCAGGGGTGAACATAGGGGGATTTCACCCTCGAGTGGCATACTTGACAGAATTATGTATATGTATATACTAATACATACAGGTATAGACATATACAATTAATTCAGCAATAAAAGGTGACACTGAACTGAGGAGGGATTCACATGACGAATCCATTTGTACGCAAAGGGGCCAGGGGAAGCGCTTCACTACTGGAGTGGCCTGCTACCAAGGCACATGTAATCGACACCGATTTTTGTACCGGGAAATGCCGGTTCGTACTGCAATGCACCTGTGGCGCAAGCCACGAAACCAGGTACATCGACGAGGCTCTTGAATGGGTTGAAATGCACAAGGAACTCGCCGAACTAGCCGATCAACTACCTGAGTAATTAATGACAAAGAAAATTAGCCCAGAAAAAGCCGCCGCCATCATTGAAGTCGAAGAGGCGGCAGCCGAGTGGCGTGCAACCAAAAAGCGTGAACGGGCGGCACGGGAAATCTTGGCAACAGCGGTGCGCAATCACGTGAATTCAGAGACACTTTCAGAAAACAAAATCTCCACAATCACGGGTATTCCACGTATGACAATTCGAAAAATGATGGGGAAGTTGTAGCACTAATTGATCCTGAAGGATCGGTTGGAAATCACGCATTACCCCTGCCTCTAATATTGGTGGATAGCCAATGGAGGAATCACAGATGTCGATTAATCGCGAAAAACTCACTGACCTGCTAGATCGCGAACGTGCACTGCATCTATCTCGCACCACCACCTCTCAAGATTTGTATTCCCAGGCTGACAACCTTTTTGGCCGAGTGCCGATGACCTGGATGAACAAATGGGCAGGCGGTTATCCGCTTTACCTGAAGTCCGCCCGTGGGAATCGAATAATTGATGCCGATGACAACGAATACGTTGACTTCTCCTTAGGTGACACCGGGGCCATGGCTGGACACTCACCGGAGGCAACTGTCACGGCGGTAAACAACCGAATCGGCGTTGAAGGTGGAATCACAACCATGATGCCGAATGCCGATGCCCAATGGGTGGCCGCTGAACTCACGCACCGATTTGGTTTACCTCTCTGGTCATTTAGTTTGACGGCAACCGATGCAAATCGTTGGGCATTACGCATCGCCCGCCAAGTCACGGGCAAGGACAAAGTCTTGGCGTTCTCATACTGCTACCACGGCGCCGTTGACGAAACGTTAGTGCGAAGCGGACCCAACGGTGAAGCAATCCTGCGAGAGGGAAATGTCGGTCCAGCTGTTCCCATCTCGGAGACAACTCGTGTTGCAGAATTCAATGACTTGGAATCTGTTGAGCGCGCACTAGCCCACGGAGACGTGGCAATTCTTATCACTGAACCAGCTCTGACCAATATTGGAATCGTATTGCCCGAACCGGGATTCATGGATGGCGTGCGTAAATTGTGCACCCAATATGGCGCATTACTTTTAATTGATGAAACCCACACGATCTCAGCTGGGTGGGGTGGTTGTACTAAAGCATGGGATTTGCAGCCTGACATTCTTGTTATTGGGAAAAGCATTGGCGGAGGAATTCCCAGTGGTGCTTATGGGTTAAGCCAAGAAGTTGCTGACGCAATCAACGCAGCGGAGGACTCGGACCTCGTTGACGTGGGCGGTGTTGGTGGAACACTTGCAGGAAATGTTTTGAGCACGGCAGCCATGCGTGCCACTTTGGATCAGGTATTAACCCCCGCCGCATTCGAACACATGATTGCGCTGGCAACCACTTTTCGCGAGGGCGTTGAAGGGGTCCTGAAACGATACAAAGTTCCTTGGTCCATTGCTCAACTCGGTGCGCGAGTTGAATACCGATTTGTTTCACCCGGACCTCGAACGGGAACTGAATCTGCTGCAGCCTATGACGCGGACATTGAAGAGTACTTACATCTATACATGAGCAACCGAGGATTGTTACTTACACCTTTTCACAACATGGCGCTGATGTGTCCAACCACTAGTCACGCAGATGTGGAAATGCACACAAGGTTATTTGATTCAGCAGTTAGCGAATTGGTCTAGATTCTGGCCTCGAAAAAGCTGAAGGGCGGTGTGATGATCACACCGCCCTTCAGCATAAATGAACCCGTTATGGCTTGAGAAGTACCGGCCCCTCAGTGCGTACCTGACCGTTTGCAGGTATCGCTGAGCAACTTCCATCGAGTTGGCACATTTGCTTGTACCGCTTCTTTGCCTTGAACAGCTTTGTGCCAGCCTCGGAATAGACGATCTGATTGACCCCGTCTTGTGCACCGAATGTGCAGGTGACTTTCCGGTTCACTTCCTTGCAACCCCGGTAGGTGGTGCCAACAATCCATTCCTGCAAAGTGTCCATGGCAACGGCACCTGCAGCACCCTGGTTGTATTGGATTCCCCATAGGTCGTTGTAGGGCCCCCACTGGTACATGTAGACGCGGGAGATACCCAGACGAAGTGCATCCAGATAGGTGATCGCGGTCCAGTTTGCAGCTTTTGCGCCTTCGATGTCCTGCTCGGGATTCTGTGGGCCCGGTCCACCGAGACCGTAATTGTTCTCGGTATCCCATAGCGGCAAGTTGGGTGCACCCGCTGCTTTGAGGAAATCAATCCAAGCATTCGCGAGTACCTGGCGGTCATTGGTATCACCCAAAGAAGCCGGGTAGGTGTGCGCTGACCAAACATCTACCGGCCATCCGAGGGTCTTAAGTTCCCGAAGGTATGCGGGGTAGAACTTCTTGAATGGTCCACCAAGGCGGGTGCCGGTGCTGGGCGCCACAATCGTTGCACTTGGATCGATACCTTTAATGATGTCGTAGGCGCGCTTGGTTAAATCGGCCAATTGCGCTGGGGTTCCCGTGAAAAAGGTGGACAAGTTTGCTTCATTCCACGGCTGGTAAATCTTGATCTTTCCTTTGTAGCGAGTGGCTACGGCGCGAACCCAATTATCCCAATCAGCCATATTTGACGGGACGCCAGAAGCATCGGGTGCGGGAAGGGCTGTGGGGTTGCGCTGACTAGTGGCCCAAGCAGGGGTACCGGACAGAACCATGAGGATGTCAGTCATGCCGTTTTTATTGGCATTTGCCACCGAGTTATCAAGTGCGGTCCAGTTAAAAACACCTTTGGAAGTCTCAATATTGGCCCAAGCAGTTGCATTGTCCCAGAGCCTGATGGACCCAAACTCAATGTTAGGCCAGACACCATTCTGGGCATCTTTGACGTGTAACCCGAATAGGGAGTCTTTGATCACCGTGCCTTTGAGATTGTTGGCAGGGTTGCCAATCGGTGCCGCCTGAGCTGTGGTAGCCAGCGGGATAACAAGGGCTCCAGCAATGAGGCAAGCGAGTAGATTTCGATTTCGTGTGCGCATGCCTCCAGTCTGCCATGGAGTCACAAAAAATGGTTGGCAGGGGTGTTCGTTAACCCAGCCGACTAAGGGCTACAACGGTGACGTCATCAGTGTGCCAACGTGGGGAAATCTCACGAATATGGGCTACAAGCCGTTCCACAATTTCAGCCGGGTTCTGTCTCACGGGTGCATCAAGGCCCCGCAGAATCCGAATGACCGCTTGGGTTTCCACAGTAGCGCTGTGCGCACCTTGTCCCTCAAGGAAACCATCGGTAACCCCAAGAACAAGATCCCCCGGTGTGAACGGATGAGTTCGGACTTCCCATTCACCACCAAGGGATGAGATAAGAGGACCCGTTGTCTCCAGATTGAATAGTTCTTTATCGTGAGTGATTCCGATCCCAGGTGGGTGACCGGCGTTAAGCCAATGCAATTCATTTGCTTCAACATCGACCAAGATCAACAACGCGGTCACGAATGTGTCATCGTTCTTTGTTGATTCTGCTGCCAGCTCGACGGCATCGATAAGGGTGAGTCCTTTCGATAGTGCCGTGCGAATGATTGCCCGGATACGCAGTGCCACCACGCTGGCGGCAGGTCCGTGTCCCGAAACGTCGGCAATCATTAGGGCAACTTGAGTGTCACTCAAAGGAATGTAGTCCCAGTAATCGCCGGCGAGTACGCCTTCAGCGGTTGCTGCCAGTCCTGCTATTGCGATACCCGGGCAATGCAGCGAACTATTCACCTGCATTTCATTCCTGATCGCAGCAACAAGAGGGGCGTCCTGGGTTAATCCTTTTCGAGCAGCCGATGCCTCATCAATTTCGCTGACAAGTTGACGTCGCAGTAACTCTGCATCCTTGGCCAGTGATGCCAACTCGGGTGGACCCACTGGCTCGATTGGATGAGTGTGCATTGGGTCGCGCGTTGAAAGTTGCAGATCCTTGCGAATATCCATGAGTGGGAAAATTACCCAACGTTGGAAGTAGACGAAGTAAGAAACAAAACCGGCAACGAGTAACAGCCCGCCGAAAATCAGGAGAAATCCAAGTGTCCGAGCACTTCCAGCAAGTTCGTTACTAGCCTGTGTTCGCTGAACGTCAATTTCATTTTGTAACGCTGTTGTTGCGGCAATCATCGAATCAAATGTTTCCCATGCTCGAGCTTTATTCGTGCTGCGGGCAGCTTTCGGTTGTCTCCCGTCTGCCATAGCTTCTAGCGTGGGTTCAGCATCAGCACTCACCCAGGCACGCTGTGCCGCCGCAGATGACTCCACGAGGGCTGTGAGCTCGGGATAATCAGATCCGAGGAGCTCATAAAGATTGTCGGTCATGACATTTGTTGTTGAAATGGAACTTTGGTACCCGGCCAATGGAGTCTCGTTACCCGTCAACACATAGTCGGATAGATCACCAGAGGCAGCAGTTTGACCAAGCAGCAGTGAGTTTGCCATCTGCGATGCGGGAGACAGGAGGTCATTGATTTTTGACTGTGAATGTGAAACGGACAGGAACGTGGTGATCACCAAAATGAGTCCGAGAAGGATCACTCCGAGACCGGTGCCCGAAGCAATGAGAGCTCGCCTGCGTAGGGTCATGTGACAAGTTTACTCAACACAGTAATTAGTGACACGGATTTTGCCGTTATGGGTCATAGGCTTTATGTGTGAGCAACAGAATCCCAAAAGCAACCTATGAAAAGGCACTTCTCATACTCCAAGCGGAATTGGTGACACTACAAGAGTGGACCAAGGTCGAAGGAAAGCGAATTGTGGTGATTTTTGAGGGGCGTGATGCTGCGGGTAAAGGTTCCACAATTAAAAGGTTTACTCAATATCTCAACCCCCGGCTAGCCCAAATCGTGGCCCTTCCGACTCCATCGGAGCGCGAGAAGGGTCAGTGGTACTTCCAAAAGTATGTGAATCACCTTCCAACGCGAGGAGAAATTCGATTTTTTGATCGATCCTGGTACAACCGCGCCGGTGTTGAAAAAGTCATGGGTTACTGCACATCAAACGAGTACCGAAGGTTCCTCCATCAAACTCCAGTATTTGAGCGAATGTTAATCGAAGATGGAATCATCCTTCGGAAGTATTGGTTCAGCATCAGCGATGGGGAACAAACTCGTCGGTTTGAATCGCGAATAAAAGATCCCATGCGTCGATGGAAGTTTTCACCATCGGATTTAGAATCCGTCAAGAAGTGGGAGGAATACTCAAAAGCTAAAGATGAAATGTTTGTTTACACCGATCTACCGGAGTCGCCGTGGTTTGTTGTTGAAGCTGATGACAAGCGTGCAGCCAGACTCAACTCAATTCACCACTTCTTAAGCACCATCGACTACTCAACTCCCGAGGTGAAAAAGATGACCTTACCTAAACGCCCAGCCGTGTCTGACTACGTTCGCCCACCAGGAGACTCCAACCGGAATGTCCCTGACTTTGCAAGCACGCTGTTGAAGAAAAAGGAAACATCCCCTAAATTAAGCCTGTGATTAATAACGGTCCTCGTCTTCGTCCGGACCTCGAGGCTTTACCGTCTTACAAAGCCGGTCAGCGCCCTGCGCCACGATCGGACATAACTACTTTCAAGATCTCAAGTAATGAGAGCCACTTCGCGCCTCTTGCCAGCGTTCAGGACGCGATTGTTGCTGCCGCAACAGATATAAATCGGTACCCCGATCCATTTTCAAGTGAGCTTGTTGCAGCCATAGCCCAGCACTTTGAAGTTCCGGCCGAGCACATTGCGTTGGGAACGGGAAGTGTCGCGCTGTGCGGCCAGATAATTCAGTCAGCAGCCGGACCCGGTGACGAGATTATGTTCGCCTGGCGAAGTTTTGAGTCCTATCCAATTTGGACTGGGATTGCGGGAGCGCAAAGTATCCAGATTCCGCTCAAACCTGATGAAACCCACGACCTTGATGCAATGTTGCAAGCGATTACCCCAGAGACCCGGGTGATATTTATTTGTTCACCAAATAATCCAACAGGTCAGATTGTTGATCCACGTGAGCTCGAACACTTCATAGCGGCGGTTCCGAGCGAGATTGTGATTGTTCTTGATGAGGCTTATATTGAGTATGTCCCATTGGAAAAACGAAGCGACTCAATTCGCCTGTATCGCGAGAATTCGAATGTTGTTGTCCTTCGTACTTTTTCAAAGGCATATGGCCTTGCTGGATTACGTGTTGGTTTCACCATCTCACAGGAACCGATCACTAATGCTCTTCGTAAAACCGCTCTACCATTTGGAGTTTCCTCAATTGCGCAAGCTGCTGCAATCGCATCGATCAACGCTGAGAGTGAGTTATTTGAACGGGTTTCATGGGTCACAGAAGAACGAAACCGCGTTGCCAGCGAACTCACTGCAATCGGTTACCAATTAAACCCAAGTTACGCGAATTTCGTGTGGCTTCGACTTGGGACACATTCTGATGTATTGCATCAAGCTTTGGAGCAGTCAGGTTTATCTGTTCGACCTTTTCCAGGCGAAGGACTCCGCATCTCAATTGGTGAAACTGAGGCAAATGATCGGTTTATTGAGGTTGCTCGGCAAGTCGCAAGCGAGTCCGGCGCTCTCCGGTAACGACAAGTGCTACACCACCGACCACTATTGACAATCCAATAATTACATCGCTGGTAACAGCTTCATTGAGAATTACTAAACCAAGAATTACGGCAACCACCGGGTTGACATACGCGTAGGTTGAGACTAATGACATGGGTGCGTTATTCAGTAACCACACAAATGCGCTGTATGCCAATGCTGAGGCTGCAACCATAAACCACCAGCCGATCCACGACTCTGTAGTGATAACGCCAAAATCCCAGCGCTCCCCGATGAGCGCTCCGACTACAACGAGGAAAACACCCGCCGTTGCTAACTCGATGACGGCTGTTGTCATGGGTTCTTTTGGTTGTTCGTAACTCGTTGACCGATAACTAAAAAATGCCCACGTGAAACTACCGAATGCAATAGCGATAGACCAGATTGCAACTTCAGCGGTACTTGCACCACTTACCGATGTCGTTCCACCCGGGAGCAGCATGAGAGTTAGCCCGATGAGGCCGATTCCTACGCCGAGCGACGTGAGACGAGATGGGCGATCACCCGCGCGTAGGCGAAAGAAAATGATCCACAGAGGCATAACTGAAGCGATGAGAGCTGCAATGCCCGACGGTACATACTGCTGTGCGAGGGTGAGAGGACCGATTGTTAGCCCGAGAATGGAAATTCCCATGAAAGCGGCGCCACGTGCCTGCGCCCGGGTCACATGAAAAGCGCTGGGACCTTTAACAAGTAGAACGATCGTTCCTAAAACCAGAGAAGCCGTGATGAAGCGTGATCCCGTACCGAGCAGGGGCTGCATTGATTTCACCATCAATGCGATGCCGGTATAGGTGGATCCCCAAACAATCCACAGCAAGATGAGAGGCCCCATGATCGTGCGGATCGGAGCTTCCGTTACACCTCGCACATCGGCTGCCACGAGTGAAGCATGTCACTAAGGACCAAGGTCCCTCTTTTTGAGGTCCGAAGCCGCACATCACGCAACCAATAAGTGGGAAGTATTAGACCATGGATGTACTGGATCTCTCTCGGTGGCAATTTGGTATTACGACCGTCTATCACTTCTTTTTTGTTCCCATCACATTGGGACTGGTCTGGTTTGTAGCCGCGTTCCAAACAATGTGGGTTGTGACAGGTCGAGAGAAGTACCTAAAGTTGACGAAATTCTTCGGGAAGTTGTTCCTCATCAACTTCGCCTTGGGAGTAGTGACCGGAATTGTGCAGGAATTCCAATTCGGCATGAACTGGTCCGACTATTCACGATTCGTTGGTGACGTATTTGGTGCACCACTTGCCATGGAAGGTCTACTTGCGTTCTTCCTGGAGTCAACATTCCTAGGACTGTGGATCTTTGGGTGGGATCGATTACCCAAGAAGGTGCATCTTGCAACTATTTGGGCTGCCGCTGTGGGAACCATGCTCTCGGCTTATTTCATCCTTGCGGCAAATGCCTGGATGCAGCATCCGGTTGGTTTCGAAGTTGATCAAGATACGGGCAGAGCTGTACTTAATGACATTGGAGCAGTTTTGTTCCAAAATACTGCCGTTATCTCTTTCTTTCACACCATGTCGGCGAGTTTCCTCGTTGCGGGAACCGGAGTAGCAGCAGTTGGCGCTTGGTTCCTCATGAAAAACCGACAAATTGATATTTTTCGCCCAGCAATCAAAGTCGGTGCAGTGGTCACTTTGATTGCCGCGGTAGCCGTCAGCATCACGGGTGACATTGACTCCAAAATCATGGTGCAGCAGCAGCCCATGAAAATGGCGGCAGCCGAAGCACTCTATGAATCTACTACTCGCGCCCCCTTCTCGGTTCTCACAGTTGGAGATGTCAGCGGAGAGAATGCCACTCCGATTCTTGAAATTCCTGGTCTGCTCTCCTATCTTTCCACCGGGAGTTTTGACGGCACGGTTGAAGGAATTAACGAACTGCAGGCACGGTATGAAACTGAATACGGTGCAGGTAATTACGTTCCCAATGTGCCCATTACTTATTGGGGATTCCGACTCATGATTGGTCTAGGCATGTTGGGCGCCGCTTGGTCACTGTGGGCCCTGTGGCGTTATCGCGGGGGACGCAATCCGCAGAAGGGTCGCCTGTTCGCCTTTTCAACCTTGTTCGTGATGTTGGGCCCACTTTTGGGAATCAGTGCGGGCTGGATTTTCACCGAAATGGGTCGACAACCGTGGGTGGTCTTTGGCCAACAGTTAACAGCTGATGGTGTATCTCCGTCGATCACTGCGACCGATGTGTGGATCAGCTTAATTGGATTCACATTGGTTTATGGAATTCTCGCGATCATTGAAGTGAAACTAATTTTGAAATACATCCGTGCAGGTGCACCCGAGACAGTGGTTGAAGACCCATTTAAAGATGCCCAATCCAATGACAAACTTTATTTCGCATACTGAGTTTAACGAAAGAGGAAAAGATCATGGAATTCGTTAACGTTTGGTTCATACTCATTGCAGTGTTGTGGATTGGCTATTTTGTTCTCGACGGATTCGACCTAGGCGTTGGAATCCTGCTGCCAATCCTTGGCCGTGACGATTTACGCCGTCGCGTGATGATCAATGCAATCGGGCCTGTATGGGATGGCAACGAAGTGTGGCTTCTTGTTGCCGGTGGAGCAACTTTTGCGGCATTCCCATTATGGTACGCAACAATGTTCAGCGGCTTCTATCTTGCATTTTTCGTACTTCTTCTAGCCTTGATCTTGCGGGGAGTTGCTTTTGAATACCGGTCCAAGGAAGATTCACAAAGCTGGCGCAATCGTTGGGACATCGCGATTTTCATTGGGTCAGCCCTCCCAGCGTTCCTTTTCGGCGTCGCATTTGGAAACGTTATTGGCGGTTCACCCATTGAACCACTTCCTGGAACCGATGCTGCAAACGCTGCGAACTTCAACTATGCAGGAAATTTCTTTGACCTACTCAATCCATTCAGCATCGCATTGGGTCTCATGACGTTGCTGATTTTCACCACGCACGGAGCCATCTTCCTAGCCCTGAAAACTTCGGGTGAAGTTCGCGAATCAGCTCGTTCATTGATCTACAAGATTGGCCCGCTCGCTGCAGTGGTTGCCGTAGTGGCACTCCTATGGGCGCAGTCATTCTCCGAGCGAGTAGCTATCACTCTGCCCATGGTCTTGGTGGCAGCGCTCGCATGGCTTGGCGCGATCTGGCTCACCCGTGCGGGTCGTGACGGTTGGGCATTTGTGCTGAGTTCCACCACAATCCTGTTGGCTGTTGCAGCACTGTTCGTGGGACTTTTTCCGAACGTAATGGTGAGTTCAATTGATTCCGCCTTTAATTTGACAATTGATAATGCATCAAGTGCGGGGTACACACTGACCGTAATGACGTGGGTGGCGGTAATCATGACCCCGATTGTTGTGATCTACCAAGGTTGGACGTACTGGGTGTTCCGTAAGCGGATCAGCACCTCGATGATCCCGGATCAACCCATGGCCGGACGCAGTGATGACCGTTTTGTTTCAACTAAGTGACACTTACACAAAATGAAACCCGTTGATCCCCGGCTATTTCGTTATGCCCGGAGTACTCGGCGTTTCTTTATCATTTCTATTTTGTCTGGTTCGCTAACAGCACTATTTGTCATCCTGCAAGCCTGGTTCTTGTCATCAATTCTGGTTGATGTAATTGGTAATGGGACCACCTTGGGGAGTGTTTCCTTTGCCATCATGGCTTTGGTTCTCACCTTTGCCGCCCGAGCCATACTGATCTGGATCTCGGACACCGTAGCGACTCGATCAGCCGGGGTTGCCAAATCGGAATTGCGTCAAGCTGCCATGTCCGTACTTATTAATCAAGGAAAAGCGGGAATGAGCGCCGGGGAAATAGCTGCCTTGGCAACTCGGGGAATTGACGCACTCGACAACTATTTCTCCCGGTATCTCCCACAACTGGTGTTAGCAGTCATCGTTCCCGTTTCAATTATCGTTGTGATTTTCACCCAGGATTTAATTTCTGCTCTGATTGTTGTCTTCACAATCCCACTGATTCCGGTATTCATGATTCTGATCGGTATGTTTACCCAACAAAAAGTAGACAGGCAATGGCAAACCCTCAACAGGTTAAGTGGCCACTTTCTTGATTTGATCTCAGGTCTACCAACACTGAAAATATTTGGCCGAGCCCAAACACAAGTGAAGATCATTGAAAAAGTTGGATCGGAGTATCGATCCAGCACAATGGGTGTACTGCGCATTTCATTCCTTTCCTCTCTCGTTCTCGAACTTCTTGCCAGTCTCTCTGTCGCCCTCGTTGCCGTGTCCATTGGTTTGCGGCTCGCTGAAGGACAGATGGCATTTTCGATTGGTTTATTTGTTTTGATACTTGCACCCGAGGTGTATTTGCCTCTTCGCTTAATTGGGCAGCATTTCCACGCTGCCGCCGAAGGCTTGGGAGCGGCTGACAAATTGTTCGCACTCATTGAATCAGATCCACTCGATGCAGCTAGCGGAATAGATGTCGAGAGCCATGTTCCCATTCAAATAACCAATCTGGAGGTCGCTCATTTCGGTTCAGAGAACATTGCATTAAGTCCAACCACCTTTACGGCGCAGCCAGGAACCGTGACAGCGATCGTTGGAGCGTCGGGTAGTGGAAAGACAACATTGTTGCGTGCACTGCTGGGGGTTATCCCCATTCGTGGTGGCTCAATTCAACTGGGTCAAGCCCCGATCGGCGAAGTGTCTTTGGACTCTTGGCACAAGAAAATCGGCTGGTTGCCACAGGAGCCACACCTATTTTCAAGCGACTTGGGTGGTTCACCAACTATCCGAGGTGTTGTTGATCTAAGCGGTGAAGCGAGTGACACCAAAATCTGGGAGATTTTGGAAATTTCACATATTGCAGCCGAAATAAGGCCGATCGGACTCGATCACGAACTGAAATCGGGAGCAGGACTTTCGGGTGGTCAGCTTCAAAGACTCGCCCTCGCTCGTGCACTGATGGGTGACCCGAGTGTTCTCATTCTTGACGAACCTACCGCTGCGGTTGATGTGGCAAGTGAAATGTTGATCGCACAGACTTTGCGTGAGTTCGCAAACGAAAACGGCATTGTGATTCTGGTAGCGCACCGCCCAGGACTTTTGAGTATTGCCGATCAAATTGTGCGGGTCGGAAACCTTGCGTTGGTAGCCGAGATTTCAGGTGACATCGGGCTACATAAGGACCTCAATGAAGTCGTCCCCAGCGGATCGAGGAACTGGTGATTTCAGCAACAGGAAAACTTTGGTGCGATGTCACTGCAGATCGTCGTGGACTTGTGGGTACCGCGATCCTTGGAGGGTTAGCTTCATTTAGCGCGGTTGCGTTACTGGGTGTTTCCGCATGGCTGATTGCGACAGCGGCAGGTATGCCACCGGTACTTACCTTGACCGTGGCTGCCGTCGCGGTTCGATTTTTTGCTCTATCACGCGCGCTGTTGCGTTATGCTGAGCGATTGTTGGGTCACAGTTCGGCACTGCGTGGACTCACAAAATTGCGTGTAAGTGTTTACCTGAAACTTGAACGGATCACTCCGATTGGTCTACGCAGTCTTTCGCGCGGTGAATACCTTTCCAGAATCGGCGCCGACGTTGACAGTGCACTTGACTTACCTCTGCGGGTCGTCCTTCCGTGGGTTCAAGCGCTGTTGGTAACGGTAGCGATCGCAGTGTTCACGTGGTGGGTTTTGCCACTGAATGGAATCTTGATCTCGATTCTCGGTTTGGTTTCGCTCGTGGTAGTGCCTGTTTTTGTGCGAATTATTGCTTCACGCACGGATACTCGGCTGGCACCGTCAAGGTCTCAAGTGGTTGACGCAGTCGTCGAAATTTCCGACAACACCGAACAGATTCTGGTTACCGGGTCAGGCCCAAGCGCATTGGACGCATTGAAGCAAAGGGATGCAGAAGTAAATTCCCTGTTAAACCGACAAGCATGGTCAATTGGTTTCGGCAATGGTCTCGGCACGGTATTACAGGGATCAGCGGTAATCGGGGCTTTACTAATCGGTATTCCCGCGGTTACGGCGGGAACAATCGATCCAGTAATGCTGGCCGTTCTTGCACTTCTGCCACTTGCACTTTTTGAAGTGCTGGGAACGTTACCTGCGGCAGCGGTGAGTTGGCGCAATATGTCAGTTGTTGCGAAGCAGATCGAAGATCTCGACAGTATTGAGGCCTTCCCGCAGGAGACCCTAAGCAGTATCGACGGGGTAAAGGTCAGGAATCTGAAAACGCAGTGGCCCAATTCTGACTCGGTCTCGTTAGCTGACGTCACTTTTGAAGTTGCGAGAAATTCGCATGTGGCGATTGTTGGGCCAAGTGGTTCTGGGAAATCAACACTTGCTTATTGCCTCATGGGGTATTTGCCGTTCTCAGGTCACATTGAAATATCTGAATCCAAAACATTACTTGCTCAACAAAGTTACGTTTTTGACACCACCATTCGCAACAACATTCAAGTTGGAGGCGGCGAGATGAGTGAAGCTGAAATTCTCGGTGTACTCGAGCGTGCCGATCTGATGGAATGGCTTGAATCACAACCGAGCGGTCTTGATACAGAGTTAGGTAGTTTTGGAAACAGGATGTCCGGTGGCGAACGACACCGACTCTCATTTGCGCGGCTGATTGCTGCTGGAAGTGATTTGGTAATTCTCGATGAACCCACGGAGCATCTTGATTGTGAAACTGCTGAGAAAATCGAGGGTGATATCTGGGACTCCACTCAGGGTGTAACAACCATCATGATCACCCATCGGCTTATGACCGCTCAGAAGTGCGATCAGATTATCGAATTCAATGCTGGTCGAATAGTCGCTATTGGTACACACGAGGAACTGATCGAAATAGGTGGCTGGTACGCGCAATCCTGGATGCAACAACAGGAACAACTTCAGATGCGGAAGATTATTCTGGGAATGCCGCTAGGTATTGCGACAAAGACATGAACAATCCGGAACTAAATGGGCAAGATAGGCCCATGGACACTGATGAGGGACTGTATTTAGCCCTCATGGGTGTGGCATCTGGGCTGGAATTGAAAGCTACCCTGCGAAGAATTGTGACAAATGCGGTCTATTTGGCTGATGCATCGTATGGAGCCTTGGGCGTGCTGGACGCTAGCGGAAAGATCCAAGACTTCATTCATGTTGGAATTCCCGATGAAGTAAGTAGGCACATAGGCAACCTGCCAACAGGCGGTGGTCTACTCGGAGAGTTAAGTGTGCGCCCAACCCCTCTGCGTCTTGCCCACATTAATGAGCATCCCGCTTCAATTGGGTTTCCCAAGAATCACCCACCGATGACTTCCTTTTTGGGTGTACCAATTCGCATACGAGGGGAAGTGTTTGGCAATCTCTATTTGACGAGTAAAAAAGGTGATAAGAAATTTACCGAAGAAGATGAGCATTCGGTTATTGCTTTCGCCACAGCGGCAGCTGTGGCTATTGAAAATTCCCGGCTCTATGAATTGGCAACCGAGAAAGTAAAGTGGCAACGAGCGGTATCAGAGATTGGTACAGCGGTTCTGTCAGGTGGCGACAGTGGTGAAGTTTTGAACCTGATTGCGGAAAAATCAAGGTCCTTAACGGGCGCTGCAGCAGCGATCATTGCTCTACCGGATTCAGCAAATTCACTCATCATCGAAATAGTGAATACTGATTTCGAGCCCTCACCGATCGCGCATAGATTGCGTTCTTGGCTTGGCGTATCCGCACCGGATGACTCACTTCTGACAAGATCTTTTGCTCTGGGCGGAAGTATCGTTGAAGACAAATGTTTGCTCTTGAGTCAAGTGACAACAGACTTGGCGGAAGAGAGCGTTGCCGCGGTTGCTTTGCCATTGCGTACGACTGACGAAGTTTTGGGTGTCCTCCTTCTTATTTGGCCGGAAGGGTCACTTGTGGCCACCAATGCAGTTATCGAACTCATCGAGTCATTTGCCGGACAGGCGGCGCTCACACTGGTGTTAGCAAAGGCCCATCAAGTCAAAAAGGATCTGGCCGTACTAGAAGATCGCAACCGCATTGGACGTGATTTACACGACTTTGTCATTCAAAGAGTGTTTGCGACCGGACTGTTGCTCAACGGATTATTGCAAAATGAAGGGGTACCCCCTGAAGTCAATAAGAGAATTGACCTTGCTGTCGGTCAACTTGATGAAACTATTCGCGAGATTCGACAAACCATTTTCGACTTACATACTGAGTCACCTGAGACGTCAATCGAGGTGAGAATTGCACAGGAGGTGGAATCCATTTCTAATGTCCTTGGTTTCCCGGTCCGGTTGACACTCATGGGACCACTCGATTCCATGATCACTCCAGCAATCGCTGACCACTTGTTTGCTGTTGTGAGAGAGGGACTTTCTAACTGCGCCAAACACGCAGATGCAACGGAAGTTGAAATCAGGGTTTCAATCGATGCACCAGTGCTTGTTTGCGAAGTGATTGATAACGGGAATGGATATGCGCTGGGGTCCCGAATCTCCGGTATTGCCAATTTGGAGTCTCGGGCAACAAAACTGGGTGGACAATTGATTATCGGAGCTCGGCCAGATGCACAGCCAGGTACCTGGTTGTGCTGGAGTGTCCCCCTAGCGTGAGTTGTTGTGATTCTCGGAAGTAACTTCAAGCCGAGCAACATAAGCTGCCGCTTGAGTACGCCGCTCCATACCGAGTTTTGCCAGCAGTCCAGATACATAGTTCTTAATGGTCTTTTCAGCCAGGTGCATCTGCTCACCAATTTGTCGGTTAGTCATTCCTTCACCTATCAAATTAAGAATTGTTTTCTCTTGTCCCGTGAGTCCTGAAAGTTCATTACTTCCTTTGTTGCCGTTTCGTAGTCGCTCGAGCACCCGTTCGGTAACGCTGGGGTCAAGCAGACTCTTCCCTGAGGCAACCTGCCGAATCGCGTTGATCAAGTCTGTTCCGCGAATCTCTTTAAGCACATAACCTGACGCTCCAGCCATGATCGCGTTGAACAACGCTTCGTCATCTGAATAAGAAGTAAGCATCAAGACGTGGATATTGGGGAAAAGTGAGCGAATCTCGCGGCAGACTTCAACACCACTACCGTCAGGAAGGCGAACATCAAGTACCGCAACATCAGGCTGCGAAGCCGTGATCCGAATTAAAGCTTCCTCGGCTGTCCCAGCTTCACCGACAACTTCGAGGTCAGACTGCAACCCAATGAGCTCGGCGAGCCCTCGACGTACGATTTCGTGGTCGTCTAACAGAAAAACGCGTATTTCCCCCATAACAGCATTATGCAGGTATCACGGTGTGGAGGGGAGTGAGTTAGCGAAATCTTGTACACGGGGACCAGACCCAATAATCCGTGCACGTGTTACTTCAGGGTCTACTCGACCGCAAAATCCTTTAACGAAATCCGCCCAAGACATTTCGATCTGGGTCACTTCACCGGTTGCCTCTGCTGTGAAAGCCGCTTTTCCGTCAGCGTCGGTGGCAACACACACCGTTCCACCGAAGTCTTCCCCCGTGAAATCAATCTGCAGAGACTCACCATGTAGTGCACCAATTTTCTTGCCCCAAATAAATGGAAGAGCTTTGATCATCCGCCCGGCAGCATTCTTTGCCGGATTGCTTGTGAACTCTCCAGGCAGTCCGACCGCAATTCGAACATCAAGGTCATGTGTCCAAATGTCAAATGTGCGCATGCTAAGGAACTGCTTCAGTGAGATTTCACCGTCAACCCAAGGAACGGTCAATCCCGGGGAATCCTTGCCGAGGAAGTCGGTTAGGTTGTTGGCGTTCGTGAGCATTTGCTGAAGTAGCACTGCCGGTGGGGTCCCCCTGCGGTAGTCAACCCCGCGTTCGGTGAATTGTTGAAAGGGATCTTTGGCGTGGGGGAGTTGATCCCAATTTGGCTCATGAGCAGGCGGGGGATTACCCGCGGCTAGCGAGTCAAGGTCAATTGTGTGAGCAACAATGTCGGCAACCGTCCACCCAGGACAGGGAGTGGGGAGTGACCATTGCTCAGCGGTGAGGGAATTCAAGGTGGAGTAGAAGTCCAAAATCGCCTCTACGTAAGTCTTCATGGGATCAAGGGAACTCTTAGTCTCTGTGAGGTCGTCCATGTTCATATTCTGCCCTACCTTTTCCACCATTTAAATGGGTTTCGGTGAATCGGTTGAGGTCTTAGGCTAGGGAACATGGATGTGAGAGTTGCCGCCCTTCAAATCGACTGCTCAACAATTGAGTCGGTGCCCCAGCGGGTCGAACGAGTGCTGGGTTTAATTGATGAGCAAGCAAGTGATTGTGACTTTATGGTGTTACCCGAGTTGTGGAATGTCGGGGCATTTGAATTAGAAGCTGCGCGTGAGTACGCCCAACCAATTGATGGAGTTCTGCCCACGGCCCTCGCGCAAAAGGCACGTGAGCATGGCATTTGGTTACACGGCGGATCATTTTGTGAACAAGATGCTGGTGCATTGCACAACACGAGTGTGTTGTTTAACCCGCAGGGTGAACTGGCCGCCTGTTACCGCAAGGTGCATGTTTTCACCTACGCGCGGGAACAGGAAACCATGACTCCCGGTAAGGAATATGTGATGGTGGAAACCCCATTGGGGTTAACCGGGCTTGCCACCTGTTACGACCTTCGGTTTCCGGAAATGTTTCGAGCCATGCGCATCGCCGGAGCCCAAGCCTTCGTCATTTCTTCCGGTTGGCCGGTACCTCGGATTGGTCAGTGGGATGCGTTATTGCCTGCGCGGGCTGTTGAAAACCAAGCCTGGATTATTGCCTGCAATGAAGTGGGTATCCAGGGTAGGCACCAGTTGGGTGGGCACTCAGTAATCGTTGATCCTCTGGGAAACGTTCTCGCTAAGGGTGGAGAAACCGAGACCGTGATAAGCGCTGTGATTGATGTTCAGATTGGGAAAAATTGGCGCTCGGAGTTTCCCGCAATCGACGATCTCGTTGATTGCCCGGTCATCACCGTTTAATTAACTTTCCACCTGAATCACAATTACGGGATTCTTGTCCGGGTCAATCCATTCAAGTATTGCTTTCATGGCGTTTTCCGGGATTGCAACACAGCCTGCAGTTTTCGTCCCATTGCTGACATGAAGGAAAATTCCACCACCTTGACCGGTGTTAGCACTTTGATCTGTTCGATTAATCCCATTTGCGCCTTGGGTAATTTTCCCACGGGGCAGATTGAAATCAACAACCGCGACGTAGTTGTATTGCTTGCGGTAAGTGGAGAGAATTTCGACGTATTTGCCGTAGCTTGACCAATCCTTGTTTGCGGTTTGAAAAATATTGTAAGTACTAGGAAATTTGGGGTTGTAAGTCCAAGCATCATTTTTGTCGACCTTGACGTAGTTCAACTTGGTCCCAGGGTCAGACTTAATGCCAAAAGCTGAGGTGAAGGCATAGGTGCCGGTTGGTGTCTTTCCCGTTCCTTGTTTTCGATTGTTTCCAGGAACGAGGCCACCGTATCCCAAGATAGCCTGCACTGGTTTCTGTGTTGCTTGCCAGGAATTCTTATTTCTTTCAAATACTTGAACGGTACCCACGGTTGATTGCCATGAATTAGCGCTGACCAACACCACCTGATTACTGTCAGTGATTTCGTTGAGAACTGCTGGTGTGGCTTGGGTACTTACCGGAGAAATGAGACCAATAAGAATGATTGTGGAAGTCACCGTGGACACAACCATGGTGGGCACCCGCAATGCACGCCATACCTTGTTCATGTATAGCAAACTACATGATTAGGAAACCACAGGAAAGCCTGCATTCTCCCAACCGGTGATTCCAGATTCGAGTTCAAAAATGTTTTCAATGCCGGCACTGCTCATTTGGGCGACAGCAGACTGAGAGCGATTCCCGCTTTGGCAGTAGACCGCGTAGATACCAGCAGGATCAAGTTCCGCAATCTGATTTGCAAAATCTGGACCTTCAACGTTGTAGTTGACCGCCCCCTGAATGTGGCTCTTGGCGAACTCTTCCGGGGTCCGAACGTCAATTACCGTGACCCCGGCGGTGGCTACCAGTGCAGAAAACATGATTGCATCGACGCGCTCTGGGCCCGTTGAGGCTTCAGCAACAGTTTCCACCGGAGTCGATGCCGCTTCGGTGTCTGAACTTGAGCAAGCGGTTAATGGGGCGGTGAGTGCTAGGGCCACGGCCGCAAGGGCAACACCGAAAGTCGTGATTCGCATACCCCCGAGGGTATATCACTCGCTTCGAGTTCGGCCATCCGACCCTTGATTTAGGCCTGCTAGTCGCTCGTTGTAGGCCCTGAGTTCAGCGTCACCGTCGCGTTGCGCCTGACGGTCTGACCGCTTGGCCTCTCGATCATCACTTCGTGACCACTGCACCATGATCGCAATGAACACAATCAATGCTGGGAATTCGGCGATCCCCCATGCAACTTGTCCGCCGAATATGGAGTCAGCAAGTGGATCAACAACCCAGTCCGGACGCACGACCCCATACCACTCGATCGCCATGGGTGTTGTGCCCATCATCAAAATCACACTGAAGAATGCGTGGACACTCATGGCAAGCAACAACAAAATGATGCGACCCCAATACGGCAGTGGATGTGGCCGAGGGTCAATCCCAATTAATACCCAGTAGAAAAGGTAGCCGGCGAAGATGAAGTGTAATTGCATAACGACATGGCCGATATGCGATCCCATG
>Ga0247839_1003690_pt1 | contig 20690 bp, 16 predicted proteins | sample LaCruzMarch2015__6_FD_192405 | JGI IMG/M metagenome (GOLD analysis project Ga0247839, IMG submission 192405) | Freshwater microbial communities from meromictic Lake La Cruz, Castile-La Mancha, Spain - LaCruzMarch2015_16m | ecosystem: Environmental > Aquatic > Freshwater > Lake | place: Spain... | reverse complement strand
TTAGTTTAAACGAAGGTTTTACCCCAATTGAAAAAATAAAACTGAACAATAAAGAGGTTTATATTAAACACGAACAACTTTTTAGTACAGGAAGTTATAAAGACAGAGGCGCAACCACTTTAATAAGTAAGGCAAAACAATTAGGTATAAAAAAAATTGTGCAAGATAGCAGCGGAAATGCGGGTTGTGCCATTGCTGCTTATGCTGCAAAAGCTGGTATAGAATGCGAAATTTATTTACCTGAAAACACAAGTACTAGTAAAATAAGCCAAATGTTGGCTTATGGTGCTATTATTAATAAAATAAAAGGTAATAGAAACGATACTTCAATTGCTGCTTTAAACGCTGCAAAACAAATCTATTATGCAAGCCATTGTTATAACCCATGGTTTTTTGAAGGTACTAAAACTTTTGCCTTTGAAGTATGCGAACAATTAGGTTGGAAAAGTCCAGATTCGGTAGTGTTGCCAGCCGGAAATGGAACATTGATTTTAGGTTGTTTTATAGGTTTTAACCAATTAGCAAATGCAGGAATTATCAATAAAATTCCCAAAATAATTGCTATTCAAACAGAAGCTTGTTGCCCACTTTATGATTCGTTTTTCAATGTAAATTCAAAAGATAGAAAATATTCGAATAATACCATTGCCGAAGGTATTGCAATTATAAATGCACCAAGGGCTGAACAAATAATAAATGCAGTAAAAGTTACCAATGGAACTTTTATAAAAGTAAGTGAATTAGAAATAAAAAATGCTTGGATAAAAATTGCTGCCATGGGTAATTACATAGAACCTACCAGCGCGGCTACTATTGCAGGGTTAGAAAAATATGTTTTAAGTAGTTTTGATCAAATAATTGTGTCACTTTTTAGCGGACATGGTTTAAAATCGAAGAGTTTATTTGAGCAGATTTGAGAATAATAGTTTCAATTTGGAACAAACAAGCAAATTATACATCTGTGTAAAAATATAAATATCAGCTAATTAACAATGTGGTGAAATTTTTGTTTTATAAATTGAAATGCTATAATTAATATCACGGTATATTCATGCTCAATAAATTGTTAAACATACTAAATAACTTACGAACCGGTTCAAGGTCGGCTTTGGGTTATTTTACTATTATATTTTTTGCTCTGCTTACAAGTATAACAGCTATTGTATTGTTACAATTTAGTAAGAATATTGATGAAAGATTATCCAAAAATTTTACTCCTGCCATTAATGCCACAAAAGATATTCATTTAATAATAGATGAAAGCAATCGCCATTGTGTAAACATTGTAAATCAAAACGATAAAATTGGCCGTTTAAAACTTCAAAAAATTATAAATAAACAGTATAGAAGAAGAAAAATATTTTTAATTGAACTTCTTCAAGAACCAGGTTTAAGTAATGCAAGAAAAATGTTTGTTTCTGTCGATCAGCATTACACCAAAGTAATAGTAAAACAACGCGAACTTTTAGAAATTACCAAACCAATTTCAAACACTGTTGCTTCCCAAAAACTACTTGCTGAAATAAAAGAAGAAGGCAAAAAAATTGAAATAAATATTGACGAAATTGAAAGAAATGTAACCGATGCAAGCAATGCCTTACAGTCGGAAAAATACAAAAGCTATCGAACCCTCCGGTTTGCATTACTAATTATGATGGTAATATTGGTTTTAATAGCTGCTATTTCGTTAATTATAACCAACGAAACAATTGTAAATCCTATAAAACAAGTAAGTGAATTACTTAAAATAATGGGAAAAGGCGAAATTGTAAAATTTGAAGAAACTTCCAATAGAAAAGATGAAATTGGCAACATGATTGAATCGGCCAAAAACCTTTCGCTAGGCATGAAAAATAAAGCCGATGTAGCTTTTCAAATTGGTAAAGGTAACTACGAAATTGAAGTTCCTTTACAGGGTTCAAACGATAAACTTGGCAGAGCTTTAATTGAAATGCGCAACAATTTAATTGAAAGCAAAAAAACCGAAACCAAAAATTTACACGATTTAGAATTATATACCAAAAACCTAGAAAAACGAAACAAAGAGCTCGACCAATTTGCATACATTACCTCACACGATTTAAAAAGTCCGTTAAGAGGAATTAATAATTTAGCTGAGTGGATTGAAGAGGACATGGAAGATGATATGTCGGCCGAAAGCAAAAAATACTTTGTAATGCTTAGAGGACGAGTTCACAGAATGGAAGCCTTAATAAATTCACTTTTAAAATACAGTAGGGCAGGTAAAGTAAACAATGAAGTGGAGAAAATAAATATTAACACAGTAGTTACCGAAGTGCTTAAGCGCATTGCGCCAGCAAATAAATACGCTATTTATTTCGATAACAGTTTTCCTAAAATATTGGCAAATTATCAAGACATTGACGACATTTTTTACGAACTAATTTCTAATGCCATTAAATACAACAACAACCAAAATCCAATTGTAAACATTACTTATAAAACCGAAAACAAGTATTATGTGTTTTGTGTAGCCGATAATGGCGAAGGTGTTTCGGAAGAATACCACCAAAAAATATTCACTATTTTTCAAACTTTAGAAACAAGAGATAAAGTAGAAAGTGTTGGCGCAGGATTAGCCATTGTTAAAAAAATTGTAGAAGAAAACGGTGGAACTATTTGGATAGAATCTGAGGTAGGAAAAGGAGCCAAGTTTTATTTTAAATGGTTAATTCCTGAAAATTAAATTGTATAACTAAATTTTTGGTTATTGTAAATTACAAACAATTCAAAAAACAAAGCCATTCCGTAGCCCCGCCTTGCGGTATTCCTTGTTTAAAACCATCTATCCATTTCAAACCAATCTCCAATCAAGGAAGATGTTACAACATAACCTTTCCTTGTATTTGCAAAATGCAAGCAGCCTGAAGCTAGTATCTTATTCTTTTTTTAAATTATTACTTGGAATTACAAAATACTTTTCATTATTTCGTTCTCACATAATTAAAACCTTAAATACCTTATAAAATGGCATCAACATCAGAAACAGGACACGGAAAAAATGTAACCAATTTTAAAACCCTAATTATCTATTGCAAAGATTTTGGTGCCGATTATAATCCTTCCGAAACAAGCATTACCATTCCTCAACTCGATTTACAATTGCCTTTGGCACTAAACAGTTTAAAATTAGTAACCTCACTTAATGAAATAGACTTAAAGGCCCGAGAAGCCAGATACTTAATTTTTAATCCTTTAGATGCCTTAGTTACTCGAATAATAAATGCCTTAGGAGCCAGTAAAGTAGAAGATAACACACTCAAAACTGCAACTTCCCACGCCAGCAAAATTAAAGGCGAACGTATTGGTAAAAAATTACCTCCAAAAACCGACCCTAATGACCCTAAAGACGAACCTAAAGACAGTAGCCGCTCTGTTTCGCAACAAAGTTTTGATAGCATTGTTAATAATTTCGATGCGTTAATTCAAACCCTTAAAAACGAACCTAATTACAAACCTAACGAAACCGACCTAAAGGTAGTTACTCTCGAAGCCCTTTATAACGATATGGAATTGAAAAATACTGCTGTTATTAATACCGAAAAAGATTTAAGCAATGCTCGTTTAGACCGTAACAACATACTTTACAATGAAAAAACAGGGTTAGTAGCCACTGCCTTGCAAATAAAAAAATATGTAAAATCAGTATATAGTCCCACACACTCCAAATACAAACAAATAAGCGGCTTGGCATTTAAAAGATATAAAGTTCAATAAATTGAACAATTTAACCACCAAAACCTTTTTTTTGTTATTTATTTATTCAATTATCCTTTTAAATTCCAAAATTAAGCTTTGGTGGGTAAAAATATTGCCTTGGCATTTATCAAACTAGCTTAGGCATTTATCAAACTAGCTTTGGCATTTATCAAACTAGCTCTGGCATTTACCAAACTAGCTTTGGCATTTATCAAACTAGCTTTGGCATTTATCAAACTAGCTTTGGCATTTACCAAACTAGCTTTGGCATTCATCAAACTAGCTTTGGCATTTATCAAACTAGCTTTGGCATTTACCAAACTTGCTTTGGCATTTACCAAACTAGCTTTGGCATTTACCAAACTAGCTTTGGCATTTACCAAACTAGCTCTGGCAATTTCCAACTCAGCTTCTTTAATTAAAAAAATAATTTTATCAAATTTCCATCTCCCAAATCACAAATCACAAATCACAAATCAAAAATTCTCAATCAAAAATCAAAAATTAAACTTTCTTTTTAAAACTCAACATCAACGATACTCCAAATGGTAATTTTATTTTCCTTTTCAATAAAGTGTTTTCAGCATAAAAAATAGCATAAAGCACCTTATTCAAAAACCCCAATTCAAACATACTGTGGTCCGATCCACTTCCATCTCGCTTAAACAATGTTGGAAATTTATTACTTATAAATCGAACCAAATAAATAGGTATAAACAACAAGGTGTTAAAATAAGAAAAATAATAAATACTGCCTTGTGAAGTGGGAAACAAAGGAATTAATGTTTTATTGGTATAGCGCTTAAAATGATAATTTATTTCATCATGTTTACTCCATAAATCCATAAAAGCAGGCACAGTAACAAATACAAAACCATTACTTTTACAAACCCTTATCATTTCGTTTACCGCCAATTGATCGTTTTCCACATGTTCAACTACATCAAAAGCACAAACCAAATCAAATGTGTTTTCGGCAAATTGCAAGTCCAAAATAGTTCCTTGTTCAATATCAATTTTTAAATTTTCTTTCACAAATTCATAGCAAACCTCATCATACTCCACCGATTTTACAGTTCCAAATTGTTCAAGCATTACAGATGTAGCACCAGTTGCTACACCTATATTTAAAATTTTTAAATCATTTCTGTCAGCAAAAAGTATTGCTATTCCACTTTTCAATATTTCTAATCTAGCTGTAAACCACCAATTGCTGCGTTCTAACTCGTAATATTCTTTATAGTATTCTGGGGTCATATTTGTTTAAATGGGTTTACTGATTTATTATTGCATAATAATCATTACAAAGTAAAAGTATAAAAAAAATATTTCAATAGTAAAATGAAAAAATCAATTGTTACAAATTATCCTTACCATTGGTTATTATTATTACTCATTATTGGCTTATTTTTTTTAAAATTAGAAGCTTTGTCACTACCCTTTTTTTGGGATGAAGCTTGGTCGTATTTACCAGCCATTAGGGTAATGGCCAATCAAGGGCCAAGCTTAATTCCTGGCAGTATCGATACTGAGTTATACCGTGGCCATCCCATGTTGTTTTATTTTTTATCTTCCTTATGGATAAAAACTTTTGGCTATAGTTTACCCATTGCTCATTTGTTTTCATTGTTCGTTTCTACTGTACTTTTAGTAAGTGTTTACTTCATTACTTATAGCTGGACCAACTCTTATTTTGCAGCTTTTCTTGCCACTTTCTTGCTTTTTATTCAACCAATATTTTTAGCACAAAGCACTTTTTTATTAAGTGAAATAATGGTGGGTTTGTTTTTTGTTTGGTCATTCTATTTTTACTTTAAAAAACAATTTATTGGCTATGTAATAGCAATGTTAGCAGCTCTTTTAACCAAAGAAAGTGCCTACTGTTTAGTTCCAGCTTTTGTTATTATTTCGGGCATTGAATGGTTATTTAAAATAATAAATACCAAAACATTGCTTAAAAATATCCTACTTATTTCACTGTTATTTTTGGTTGGATTTAGTTTTTTTATTTATCAAAAAATAATATTTGGTTGGTTCTTTTTTCCGCTCCATACCAGCATGATTGATTTCAATGAATTTGGTAATAAAATGGAAGGTTCGTTTCTAATATTGTTTGTTCAACAAGGAAGAAACTTAGTTTATATTATTACCCTAATTGCAGCCATTGTATCGTATGGTTTTTTAAAAAATAAACTATCAAAAAACCATCAAGTTCTTTTTATTTCTTTTGTTGTTATTACTTTTGGTTTTGTGCTTTTTGCTGCTATCAATTTTTTTACTAATCGATACCTTTTTGCTGTAATTCCTTTGTTACTTATTGGTTGTTCAATTGTAATAAGTAGTATTTCAAAACCATTTTATTCCATTACCATAATTACTATATTTACAATAATTGGTATTTTCAATATCAACAAAAGCATTAATAGTTCAAGCTTTGGCGACACAGAGTTAAGTTACACAAAGCTGTTAAAGGTTCAAGTACAAATGGTAAATTATTTGAAAAAATCAAATTTTAAAGAACAAATTTATACTCCTTTTCTAATGTTTTGTATGTTAGATAATCCTCACAACGGGTTTATTGACAAAAAATTTGCTAACCTTGGTCTTTATGTAAACGATACCAATAATGTTTATTTTTTCAATGTTTCCAACGAAAAACTAAATGAATTAGACAGTTTATTGGTAAATAAAAAAGTGTTTCTTTTAAAAAAATTTGAAGAAAAACAAGCTTTTATAGAATTATACAAGAAAAAAGAAACTTTCAACTAACCTAACATAATCAACTTCCAATCTATGGCCATGCTTTCAATTATTATTCCCGCTTACAACGAGGAAAGAACTATTCATAAAATACTTGAAAAAGTGCATAATGTAGTATTGATAAATAATATAGAGAAAGAAGTAATTATTGTAAATGATTGCTCAAACGACAACACTAAAGATAAAATTATTCAACTAAAAGCAGAAAAATATCCTTACATAAAATTTGTTGAACATCAAATAAATAAAGGTAAAGGCGCAGCTATTCACACTGGAATAAAAGAAGCAAGCGGCAATTATATTATAGTTCAAGATGCCGATTTAGAATACGACCCCAATGAATATAATGTTTTACTTAAACCAATGGTTGATGGTTTTGCCGATGTAGTTTATGGCTCTCGATTTATGGGAGGTAACCCTCATAGAATATTGTTTTTTTGGCACTCAATTGGAAATGCAGTACTTACTTTTATGAGCAATATGTTTAATAATTTAAACCTAACCGACATGGAAACATGTTACAAATTATTCAAGTCAGATATTATAAAATCAATTAAATTTAAAGAAAACAGGTTTGGATTTGAACCAGAAGTAACCGCCAAAATTAGCCGAATTCCAAACATTAGAATTTACGAAGTGGGTATTTCATACTATGGTAGAACTTATGCCGAAGGAAAAAAAATAAACTGGAAAGATGGTTTCAGAGCCATCTATTGTGTATTTGTATATGGGTTATTTAATCAGTAATGCAGATTTCAGAACAGGATTAAATAGCAAATTGATTGCTTAAAATAATTCATTTAAGAAATAATTATAAATATCTTTAAACATGAAGAAATACATTTTGTACCTAGTCATTATTTATTTAATTATTGATGTAAGTTACACCTTTATTCAAAGTTCAACTCAAACAATTGATGGTGATGTGGCTGATATCGTAGCACCTTCTGAAAGTGCATCTTATGTACTAAAAGACCCTTTTGGATATAAAGCCATAGTCAAAAACGAATTTTATAATGGACCAAATAGATTCTTTGTACATTTTAGCATGTTTCATTATTTTAGAAATGTACCTCTTTTACTTCAAAAATTCTTTACCCCTATTGATAGTATTTATATATCCATAGCTCTTTTTATTACCTTAACTTTATTAGTAATTGTGTATTTAATTTCCTCCGTCATTTCTAGCTTTGTTTGGAAGGACAATTCTTTTTTTAGTGCCCACAAAATAATTGTTATGGGTTTGATTTTTCCATTAGTTCATATAAATGGTTATAATATGGTTATGGGATTAAGCAATACTTCTATTACCTATACTTTCTTTTATTCCTATTCTATGATAAGTATAATCTTGCTATTTATGCCTGTAATTTATGCTTATAATAGTAGTTGTTTGCTAGTTAATTTTAAAAACAGAAACTTTTTATGGATGATACCTTTAACAATTATTTGCGCCTTTAACGGGCCACTAGTTCCTCCGGCTGTAATCATTGTTAGTTTACTTCTATTAACCTATTTCATTATTAAAATTAGGCAAAAAGGAACTACAGTAAAAAGCATATTTCCATTGATTTTATTTCTATGCTTTTCAATGTTTTTATGCGTTTATTCATTATACATAGGCCGATTTAATTCAGATAATAGTTGGGCTACAATTCCAATTTTAGAAAGATACATGAGATTGCCGATTGGAATATTGAGTTTATTAACAAATAGATTAGGATTATCGTTGTTGATATTTTTTATTGGTTTAAATTTTTACATTTTGAACATAAAACTAAAAAACCTTGACTTAAATAGCTTGCTTAAATGGGCGAGCATTTTTTGTTTGATGTATTTACTTTTACTTCCTTTAGGTGGCTATCGAGATTATAGACCTAATATTATAAGAACTGATACCGCCTTACCTTTAATAATTGTGATATTTATTTTATTTGGTTTAACTACCTGTAAAATTATTTTGAAAATTGAGAATAAAAACAAAACAAAATATTTGTTTTTTATTTTTGCATTTCTTTTACTGAATATTGGAGCTGATAGTATAAATTTAGACAATAATAAATGTGAAAAAGAATCACTTAAAATAATAGCAAATTCTAAAGATACAATCGTTAAAATTCAAAATGATTGTAACATCATGGAATGGAAAATAATAACAGTCCCTGAGGATTCAAGATTAAATGGAGAGCTTCTATTTTATTTGGGAATAACCAAAAATACAAAATTATATTTTCAAGAATAAAAGCGTTAAGCCAATTGCCAATAAAACAAGAATTACTTCCTCCAACCAACTAAAGCAGAAACACCAAAAGGTAATGAAATATTCTTTTTAAGAAATACGTTTTCACTTAAAAACAAATAGTACAAAACTGTATTTAAAAAACCTAATTTAAACATAGAATGATCGCTTCCTGAACCATCTCGTTTAAATAAATTTGGAAATTTATTACTGATGGTCCTTACTAGCCAAATTGGAATAAATAACCAAGAATTAAAATATCCTAAGAATTTTATTTCACCATTTTTGCTAAATAGTTGTTTCAATTCATTAGTTTTATATCTTTTAAAGTGATGATTAATTACATCGTGGTGACTCCATAAACTTGAAAAAGCAGGAACTGTAACCAAAACTATTCCACCTGTTTTACATACCCGTTTCATTTCAGAACAGGCTAAGAAATCATCTTCTACATGTTCTATTACATCAAAAGCACAAACCAAATCGTAGGTTTCGTTTTCAAATTTTAGTTCAAGAATTGAACCCAATTCTATATCAATATTTAGCTTTTCTTTTACAAATTGAAAACAAGTTTCATCGAATTCAATTGATTTTACGCTTCCAAAATTTGCAAGCATTTCTGAGGTGGCTCCAGTAGCAACTCCAATGTTTAAAATTTTAAGATCTTTACGATTTGAGAAAAGTACTTTAACTTGACTCTTTAAAATTTCTAATCGGGCTGTAAACCACCAATTGCTTCGTTCTAGTTCGTAATATTCTATGTAGTATTGAGAATCCATTAGTTTGTAAAATTAATTTTATTTAAGTATTTTTTGTTTTGATAAATTAACAATTCATTGTTGTCATAAATTTTTGAATAGTTTAAAGTATCGTTTTTTATATTTTTCAATGAACCTTCAAATTCTTTTAGAGTTTGAGGAAAAGTTGAACTTCTTGTTTTTATTACTAAAATCAAATCAGCATTTATTCGGGTAGGAAAAGTATAAATAGTATCTCTAAAACTTAGGTGAGGAACTAAAGCAGAACTGGCGCTTATTTTAGCATTTAAAGGAATATTGTTTAAAATTTTATGCATTAATTTCACATCGAAATGTTGGGTATAATGCCTTTGGTCAAAAAAACTAGCTCTCGTTCTATCATAATAAAATGAATACCTATGATCTAATGAAGCCATGGTTGATGCAAATGCAATAATGTTGAGAATAATAGCATATTTTACTTTATTTATAATATTATCATTTTCAATAATCCAAGTGAATAATGCAAAAGTTATAATTGGAACAAACTCAATACTATAATGATAATTTAAGCCCCATTTACAAGGGTCTGAATTGTATAACTTTTGTGCATAAATTGAAATCAACATAATTAAGTATTGAGGTTTTAAAAATAAAGCAAAACCACCAGCAAGTAGAATGTATAGATGCAATTCTGTTTTTATTGCAAAAGAATTAGGATTTGGATTATTGCTCTCAAATAATAAAGTAAAAACATATTGAAATCTTGTAAGAATTGTAAGAATTGCTTCTTTAGGAGTTTTACCTAATACATCAAAAGAAAAGTGAATATAGTTATTACCTGAAGGTGATAAAGCAGGTATAATATATGATATCATTATGTAAAAGTATAATAAACTTACAATACTAAAAGTAATACTTCTTTTTACTAATACTTTGTCTTTCCTATCCTGAATTAATAAACCCAAATTTATAAAAAACAACCAAAGACCCATTATTTCTTTACACATTATTATTAGCATAAAAAACATAATTGTTAATCGAATATTTTTTTTGCTAAAAAAATAAAGGTACCAAGGTACAAGCATTGCACCAATAACATTACTATGATAATCGAAAGAAAATGCTGAATAAATACCCCAAATACTATAAAAATGAATGAGTGCAAAAATTGGGATATTGGAGTTATTCAAACACTTTGACCTAAAATATTTATAAACACCTAAGCCACCAAAAATTACTGCTGCAATTTGAACAATTAATAAGGTGTAGCTTCCAAATATCCAACTTAGTGGTGACAATAAAACTACCATCAAATCAAAATGATCACTTAGTTGATTTCTAGGATTAAACAAAGGCATTAACAATAATGAATAATTTAACCTGAAATTTCTATAATCAAACATTGCCTGATTGTGTAAACCTAAATCTAGAGAATATGTTCTAAAATAATAATGGTTTACTAATGAAATAGAACAATAAATCAATGAAAAAAATGCCATTATTAGTATGACAATTTTATACTCCCTACTTTTAAACTTCATCTATTATATTATAATTAGAAACCATTACTATTGAAACCATTAATGTACTCCAAAATAAATAAGAATAAGGAATAAGCGAAAAACTAATAATTACTGTAATTATTAGTTTTAAACTGGCCAAATGCCAATTTTTTAAACTATATTTATTTTTGTTTTTCATAAAATAAATAATTGACAATAAAATGATTACAAACCCACTTAATAGCATTATTATTTTAAAAATATGTATTTTATTTTCTAAATTTCCGTTTAAAAAACTATACGCCCAAGAGGCAAAACCCAAGCCTTGAAACAATTGGTGAGGTCTATCATTAGGTTGTTGCCAGTTTTGCCCATCCCATTCGCCTAAAGCGGCTAAATCGTATGATTCAGCACCTTTAAAAAATATACCGCTATCCTTTAACATAAATGGTATTATATAAAAAGCCGAAACTAAAATTACAACTATTACAATTTGTTTACCTAATTGTTTTTTATTTAAATAAAACTCAATTACCAATGCAATTGGAATATAAAATATAACAATATACCTTGAAAGTATAGTTAAGGTTAAACCAATCGACTTTCCAACAATATTGTTTTTTACTAAAAACATTGCCAATAAAAAATAATATGAAGCAATTAATAACTCAACAGTATGAGCAAAATTACCTGGTTGTTTATAAAATAATAGCAATAAAAACAAAAAGGGTAAACTAGCTTTAAACCAATATTCTCTAGGACTTTTGGCACTAATAAAATGAAATAAGTAAATATATACAGTAATAAAAAATACTGATAAAACAACCCAACGATGATCAAATTGAAAATAATACGAAATGGCAAAAGGCAGCCAATGAAAGGTTAAATAATTGGGAGTCCAATTACCATATCCTAATCCTGGAGCTAATTTGTAAACATATTCTCCATTGAATAACCTTTTTAAATATAAATCATTTATGTAAGGAATAATATCAGATACATTAATGTCTATAGGGCTTTTTATCATTATTTTATTAGCCCAAATAATAAAAAATACTAGAGCTATTGCAAATATAATGTAGCTCCATTTTTTTATTTCAAAAGAATTTATTTTTTGCTCAATATTGTTGTTTATTTTTAAATAATTAAAACTTATAAAAAAACAAACAGCGAAATATAAAATAGGAGTTACAATAAACTCTAATTTATTTCCTAAGTAAAAGAAAATAAAAAATTCAAGCAATACAAGTAAATGAAATTTGTATTTTAAAAATAGTTTTGAGTTCATTTATTTACTTCTCCTCTGAACTTTCAATGATTCCATTTTCATCAATAATAATGCTATCACTTACAATAGAATCATTTTTGAAAATATATGTTTTGGCAGCACCTGTAATGTTAATTTTATAGGTTAACCCTATGGTATCTTCTGGTTGAATTAAGCTTCGGCTTACCATTTTATTTGTAATAAATTTAAACGATTTTTCCATGTAAGGTCTAATGGTTCCATCTTTTTCAAATTTATACATAAATCCTTTTGGACTAGGAACAATACTTGCCAAATACAAAGCTTCGTTTAAGTTTAATTCACCTGCCGATTTTTGGAAATAAAAACGTGATGCTTCTCCAATTCCATATACATTTGGCCCCCATTCTATCAAATTTAAATATACTTCAAACATGCGTTCTTTCGATACTATGTAATTGTTTTCGAGAATGTAAACCAACAAGATTTCTTCTAGCTTTCTAGCCATTGTTTTTTCTCGGGTTAAGAAAACATTTTTTATTAATTGCATGCTTATAGTACTTGCCCCACGAGCAAATTTTCCTGACCTAATATTCTTAGCTATCGATTGACGGAAAGCTTCATTTACAAATCCTCGGTGGTACATAAATGATGGATCTTCGGTTGTTAAAATGGCTTTTTTTACAAAAGGTGAAATCATTTCATAACTAATAAAATTTGGATTTTCAGCACCAACTATAAATGAGCGTAATGCCCTTCCTTTTTCATAAGGAGTATGCATAAAACTTTCGTTTAGTTTAGATAAATTTGCTGCTCCATAACGACTTATTCGTAAATTATCTTTATCAATATTGCTTTCAAAAACCATATTATCTGGTTGATGAATATCTAGGTTAAAGTCTAGTCTATAAGTAAAACTTCCTGTTGCTTCCATTCCTTGAATATGACTAAATAAAGCTACTGGCAAAGAATTTATAAAATCTTGTGCTGGAGTTTTATCTGTTTGAATACTCATGGTAACAATGTATTTATTAAAGAATTTATAGAACATATTTTCTTTATTTCGAAGAGCTCTTTTTTCTTTTTGTCCATCTGCTTTTCTTTCAGTTAAATTAAAGTATGGATGAAACTTAGTTTTGTTAAAAGTAACAATTGTTGAGCTATCCAACGATAAAAAATCAGGACCAAAAAGAAACTTGTAATTTACATCTGCATGGTTAATTATTACATCAGTTTTAGCTATCCTTACATGGTTAAGCATTAAGCTATCTATTGCGGCAGCACCAGTAATACTGAGCATTTCGTCATCAAAGTTAAATCCATCTAGCTGAAAACGAATATTGTTAAAGCCTGTTTTTATACCAAATTTTTCATCCAAGTATGGAATTTGAACCATTAAAGAATCGGTTCTTATAAAGTTTAAATCGGCTTGGTGTTTTTTTGGATTTGCAGTTCCTTTTATTGCCCAAATTTGTGAAGTTGAATTTGTTTTTACATTGATATAACTATCAAATATTTGTTTATTCAATGAAAGTTTTTCAACGTTTAACGATACATTTTTTTCGTTATCAACTAAACGTAAATCAAAATTTTCTATCAATACTTCGTTTGGAACTTGAGCAAATACCCTCGACATTAATTTATAAACCAATTTAGCATAATTCACTTTTTTTATTGGTTCTTCTAGTGTTTCCAGTTCTAAAGAATCTTGTAAAGTAGAATCTTTTTTATTTATAAAATCCTCAAAATTTTTGTGTTCTCCACGTCTTACTAATTGAATAAAACCAGTATTTAAACCTATGTCTTTTATTCTCACATCGGCTATTAACAAATACCAAAACCTAACACTTGCTGTAAAATAATCAATGCGAATAAGTGTGTCGTAATTATTAGGAACTAAAGTTATTTTTTCTAAAGCTATTCCGCTAATTCCTTTAAATGAAGCATTTTCTATTTTAAAATCAGCATTGTATTCCTTTTTAAATTTAGCCGAAACTTTATCAATTGCTTTGTTTAAAAAATACCCTCTTAATGAAAAATAACCCAATATGATAACTAAAAACAAGATGCCAATTACTTTTGCAGTTGTTTTTAAAATTGGCTTGATATCAATATTCTTTATTTTCAATTTGTAGTTTTATATAATTTGTAATGAAAAAATAGCAATGATTGATCGTAAAATCGAATCATTGCTATTTGTAAAAAAGGTATTTTTTAAAAGTTTAAACTTGCATAATGTCTGCTTCTTTTATTGCTAAAAGATCATCTATTTTTTTGATGTAAGCATCGGTTGTTTTTTGAACACCAGCTTCAGTAGTTTTAGCTTCATCTTCAGGTAATCCTTCTTTTTGTAATTTCTTAATCGTTTCGTTGGTATCTTTTCTAATATTTCTAATGGCTATTTTTGCAGTTTCGGCTTCGCCTTTAGCTTTTTTAGCTATTTCTTTTCTTCTATCGCCAGTTAATGGTGGTAGTATAATTCGAATAATTGTTCCGTCATTACTAGGATTAAAGCCTAAGTTTGAAATAACAATTCCTTTTTCAATGGCTTGCAACATATTTTTTTCCCAAGGTTGAATAGTTATTGATTTTGCATCGGGAGTACTAATATTTGCTATTTGACTTACTGGAACTAACTGTCCGTAATAATCAACTTTTACGGCATCTATCATGGAAGGATGAGATTTTCCTGCTCTAATTTTAGTAAATTCGTTGGTAGCATGTTCAACTGCTGCATCCATCAAACTTTTCAAATGATCTAATACTGGTTTTAAACGTGGGTCGCTCATAATATTTATATATTTAATTGTAAAAAATATGTTTTAAAAACATTCGCAAAATAACATTTTTATAGCAAGAATTTATGTTAAAACATATTTTTTGGAAGGGGAGTTTTATAATAAATTAAGAGTATCAAAATCAATATTTTAATGATTTATTGCAAAATGATTTTTTCAAATAATTTTGCTTTCAAAAATTTATTTTACTTGCAATAATATAATCTGGCCGGCCTTTTACTTCATCAAAAATATTGGCAATGTATTGGGCTACCAAACCAATGGTTAATAATTGAATTCCACCAAAAAAAATTACAATAGTAAGTGTACTTGCCCAACCGGTAACTGTTTGTCCGCTAAAAAAATAACCATATAAAATATAAACCAATAAAACCAAAGCAATTAAAGTGCTAATGAGTCCTAATTGAATGGCTAACTTTAAGGGTTTTTTTGAAAAATAAAGAATTCCATTCAATGCAAAACGAAGCATTTTTTTTAATGGATATTTTGTTTGTCCTTCTAATCTTTCGTCTCTTTCGTAATAAAATGGAATTTGTACAAATCCAATCCAACTAATAAGTCCACGAACAAATTTATTTTTTTCTCTTAAGTTTTTAAATTCTTCAATTATTTTTTTATCAATCAATCTAAAATCACCAGTATCAAGCGGAATAGGAACTTCACTCAATCTGTCCATTAATTTATAAAAATATTTTGCAGTAATTTTTTTAAAAAATGTTTCCCCTTTTCTGGTTTTGCGTACGCAATAAATGGCATTACAATTAGAAGAATTATATAATTCAATCATTTCTGTAAAAAGCTCAGGAGGATCTTGTAAATCGGCATCAATTATAATAGCAATATCAGTTTCTGTATTGTTAATTCCAGCAGTTACCGCAGCCTGATGACCAAAATTCCTAGAAAAATGAATCAGTTTAACATCTGAATCTTTACTGGCTATAATGTTTAATTTTTCTGAAGTTTTATCGCTGCTTCCATCGTTTATAAAAATAATGGAAGCATTTATTTCAAGTAAAGTATTGAGTACAACTTTAACTCTTTGGTAAGTTTTTTCTATCAATAATTCTTCGTTATAACATGGAATTATTACCGTTAAGGATTGTTTGGTCATTTTTTATATAAGTGCAGTGATTTATAAATTATTTTACTTTTTTCCAAATATCAGTTCTTCCAAATAAACTTATACCAATATAGCCTCTAATATTCATAGTTGTACTGTTTTCTAAGTTTATTTTACAACGGTATGATTTACCATTTTCAGGATCATAAATATTTCCATTGTCCCATAAATTATTGTTTTTCCATTCAAAACCGCCTACCAATTGCATCCCCATTAAAGGCTTTGATTGCTTACTTATATCTTCATTATTTTTATCTACTTTTGGCTTGCCTTCTGCGTTTAAAGGTTCTTTTAGCCATACTATTCGTCCAAAATAGTAGTTTCCAACTCTATCAATTTTTACATGTGCTTTTCCACTGCCAGTTAACCAAACTCCAATTATGTCATCTGCATTTTGCTGAGCTTTAGCCGAAAACAAAATAGAAACGAAGGCAAAAATTACAAGTGCTATTTTTTTCATAATTAGTATTTTTTGCTAGTTTACAATTGCAATAAGCATAAAAAAATGCGCTAAAAAAAATTGCAACATAAAATATTCATATTATAAATTATGAATGAAAGAGATAGAGAATATATTTTTAAGTATTTAGTTCAAAAAGTTTAAAATTGTTTTTTGACTTCACTCAACTTTAAAACTTATTTCAATTGGTTCAGTTTCCTTACATTTGCCCTCTAAATTAAATACATGAGCAATATAATTTTTGAAGGCGAACATTTATGGATTGGTAATATTGGGCGTTTAGCCATTATTATCAGTTTCATTACTTCTATATTATCGGCAGTTACATTCTATTTTGCCGAAAAAAATCCACTTGAAAAGCTTTGGGCACAAACTGCAAAATTGAGTTTTTATGTTCATACACTTGCTGTTTTAACCATTGTTGGTAGTTTGTTTTACATTATTTACAGTCATTATTTTGAGTATCATTATGCGTGGCAGCATAGTAGCCGCGATTTACCTGTTCACTTCATGATTTCATGTTTTTGGGAAGGTCAAGAAGGCAGTTTTTTACTTTGGATTTTTTGGCAAATGGTTATTGGTTGGTTAATTATTGCCACTGCTAAAAACTGGACTAATCCTGTAATGTTTGTGGTTATGTTATCGCAAATTGCTCTTACAAGTATGTTATTGGGTATTAAAGTTTGGGGTCTAAAATTTGGAAGTTCCCCTTTTGAATTATTAAGGAACGTAATGGCAAATGCTCCTATTTTTAAAATGCCAAATTATTTAAGCAAGGTAAAAGATGGAAATGGTTTAAATCCGTTATTACAAAATTATTGGATGGTTATTCATCCACCAACTTTATTCTTTGGTTTTGCTACCACAGTAGTTCCTTTTGCTTATGCCATTGCTGCACTAATGCGCAAGCAGTTTAGCGAATGGATAAAACCAGCTTTACCTTGGGCTTTAGTAAGCATTATGGTGCTAGGAGCTGGAATTATAATGGGCGGATTTTGGGCTTACGAAAGTTTAAGCTTTGGTGGCTATTGGGCTTGGGATCCAGTAGAAAATGCCTCATTAGTTCCGTGGTTAACTTTAATTGCAGGTATGCACTTAATGCTTATTTACCGTGCCACTGGCAATGCTTTACAAGCTACTTTTGGATTTATTATCACTACTTTTTTATTGGTTTTATATGCTACTTTTTTAACCAGAAGTGGAATTTTAGGAAACTCATCGGTGCATGCTTTTACCGATTTAGGAATGAGCGGCCAATTATTGCTTTTTGTACTCATGTTTGTGTGGTTAGTTCCTTTAGTTTTAGAGAAAAAACCAGTAATATTTTGGATAAACTTTGGAACACTTATATTATTAATAATTGGCATATTATTTAGCGAAAAGCTAAACATCAACAAATGGCCATTAATTGTTATTGGTTCATTGGCTATTATTTCAAACATTTATTATATTGTAAAATATGTTCCAAAATCAACTAAAGATGATGAAATATATACCCGTGAGTTTTGGATGTTTATTGGCAGTTTGATGCTTGGAATTTCTGCATTCCAAATTATTCTTACCACTTCAATTCCTGTGTTTAATAACTTATTCAATTTAAAACTTGCACCTCCAACCGATGTAATTAATCATTATAACAAATGGCAAATGCCTTTGGCAATAATAATAGCTACTTTAACGGGTGTGGCTCATGTTTTAAAATACAAGAAAAATGGAGCAGAAGGAATCAAAAAAATTATCATTCATTTTGTTATTTCTGCTGTTTTTGCTTTTGCTTTGTTCTTTGCTTTTAAACTAGAAAACTATGTATTTATAGCATTATTATTTGCTGCGGTGTATGCGGTTATTGGAAATGCAAGTTTACTAAAACCTGTATTTAAAGGTAAAATAAAGTTAGTTGGTGCATCGGTGGCACATATTGGTTTTGGAGTTTTATTGGTTGGCGTTTTGGTTTCATCGGCCAATAAAGAAGTAATTTCTATAAACCAATCTGGTGTGGCTTTAAATCCAGAATTTGATGCAAAAAATAATACAGAAAACGTGTATTTAGAAGGCGGAAAACCTTTGAAAATGGGTGATTATATTGTTACATACCTTAGCGATAGCCAACAATGGGTAAACACTTTTTACAAGGTAAATTATCAGAAAATAAATGATAAAACGGGTGCTGTAGATTATGAATTTAATTTATTTCCAAATGCACAAATCAATCCTAAATTTGGTTTAGTGGCAAACCCTGATACCAAGCATTATATTAGCCACGATGTATTTACTTATGTAAGTTCGGTGCCTGCTAAAAAAGGAGAAACACACTTTGTCAATTCCAAAACACACGAAGTGGCGCAAGGCGATTCTATTTATTTAAGTAATGCTGTTTGTGTATTGAAAAACATTTCGTCTAATGTTCAAAAAGATGCAAGTTTTGACCAATCAGAAATATTGATTGGTGCCGAAATAAGTATTTATACACTTGACAATGAATATAAAATTACGCCTTTTTATGGTATAAAAGATAAATCGGCTGCAAGTTTTGATGCATTTAGCGAAGAAATAAAAACCAAGTTTAGTTTTAAATCTGTAAAACCAGAAAGTAAAAAAATAGTAATTGAAACCTCTGAAGTTGATAACACTGGCAATTTTATTATTATGAAAGCCATTAAGTTTCCTTGGATTAACTTGGTTTGGGCAGGTACAATTATTATGCTAATTGGCTTGTTTCTTTCTATTTTAAAAAGAGTTCAAACTGCTAAATAGTTGTTAGTTGATAGTTGTTGGTAGATAGTTCTTAGTTTTTAGTACTAAGTTTTAAATATCAGTAAACCAATCTTTTCTAATTTTCTAATATTGTAATCTTTAAATCTTTGTAATCAAAAACAATGGCAAAACTATTTAAAAAATTTGCAAGCAATAACGACACTGGTTTTGGTGCTTCGGTTTCAAACCAAGCTAGGCGATACATAAACAAAGATGGTAGCTACAATGTAACAAGAACTGGTGTTGATTTTTTTGAACAATTTAACCCTTACCACGATTTAATTGCTTTTAGTTGGACTAAATTTAACTTATTGGTATTAGCTACTTATTTGGTAATGAATTTGGTTTTTACCATTATTTATTATGTCATTGGAGTTGAACATTTGGGTGGTATGATTGCAGTTACTCCTTTCGAAAAATTCATGGAAGCTTTCTTTTTTAGTTGCCAAACTTTTTCAACTGTTGGCTATGGAAGGGTAAACCCACAAGGTTATTTAACAAGTGCCATTGCTTCGCTCGAAAGTTTAATAGGTTTAATGAGTTTTGCTTTAGCTACAGGTTTAATTTATGGAAGATTTGCAAGGCCAAATATAAAATTACTTTCAAGTAAAAATGCAATTATTGCTCCTTATAAAGACGGAAAAGCATTGATGTTTAGAATAGTAAATTCTCGCAAAAATCCACTGATAGAATTAGAGGTTACATTGATGGCTTCGTTTTTTACTGCTGATAATCCAATGGTTCAATTTGTATCTTTAAAACTAGAGAGGAGTGCCATTACTTCGTTGGCTTTAAGCTGGACCATTGTTCACCCAATTGATGAAGAATCGCCATTATATAACTTAAACCAAACCGATTTTGAAGAAATAGATTTACAGTTATTGTTTTTTATAAAAGCATTTGACGAAAGTTATTCTCAAACAGTTCATACTAGGTTAGGTTATACAAACAATGACATTGTTTGGAATAAAAAATTTGTTCCTATGTATAAACGCTCAAACGATGGGAGCACCACTTTGTTGGAGCTTGAATTACTGAATGAAACAGTAGATATTAGTTTGTAAAAAATCTACCAAATTTTCCTTTGTTTGGTAAATAAACCAATGGTTCCAAACAGGTAAATATAAATTACAAATAGAAAATCCAACACAATAATAAACCAAGTTAAGTTTTGGTGTTTTAGTTTTTTAAATGCTAAAAAATAAACCACACTTTGACTTATGAGTTTAAATAAATATACACCTAAAACTATTTGCCATAAATTTAAATCTAAAATTAGGCAAGTGGCAATTGACACATAAAAAAACAAATTAGCAGCATAAAAAGTCCCTAAAAAAGCTTTGTGCGATGC